>Ga0265298_10006009_pt1 | contig 15093 bp, 12 predicted proteins | sample AusTroGonzalo_MG_3_FD_193486 | JGI IMG/M metagenome (GOLD analysis project Ga0265298, IMG submission 193486) | Bovine rumen microbial communities from tropical cattle in Woodstock, Queensland, Australia - Gonzalo_01 | ecosystem: Host-associated > Mammals > Digestive system > Stomach > Rumen ... | reverse complement strand
CACCCAGGACAACTGAACCTGCAAACACCATCAAGATTTCCCAATTGATGGATTTCATGGCCTGATTAGGACTGCAGCAGCGGCAGAACAGCATGGCGAAAGCAGCCAGAAAAGCACACTGCAGCAGCGGGATAATCTTGAGAGCCGACAGTACAACCATAGCAATCATGATTGCAGTGGATACAAGTGTCTTGGGGCCGATGTTGGGCACCTGCTCAGAGTCAAAGAACTGCAGCTTAGAAGAAAACCGCTCGGTATCAACGTTATCTTCCGGAGAGCACTCAAGAAGGAGCGTGTCACCGGCTTTGAGGACTACCTCACGGGGCGACTGGTTAATACGCTCACCCCTACGGGCCACAGCCACCAGCGTCATGTTATTGTCTTTCTCAAAGGTAGAATGGCCGATGGTGGTGTTGATGAGACTGCTGCCATAAGTAACATAGGCAGTGCGGAGCTGACGATTCTGATCAACCTCAGACATCTTAAACACATGGTGATCGGCGTTCACGAAACCATGACTCTCCTTCAGGTCAAGAATCTCGTCGATCTGGCCGGCAAACACCAGGCGGTCACCGCCTAAAATCAGTTCCTTATCAAGAACAGGAGAGATAACCTCGTCGAAATGAATCACTTCGATGAGTCTGCCGCCATGAACCTCAGAGATACCGGCCTGGGCAACGGTCTTCCCAACATACGGATTATCTGAAGGCACCAGGAGTTCGACAGTATAATCGGTCGTTTCCTCAAAGGCCGATTCCGGTGTTTTGCGGTCCGGCAGCAGACGGCGCATGGCGATGATGGAGAGTACGCCGATAAACAGACAGAACAATCCGGGAATGGTGGTTGCCAGCACGTTCATGGCAATGCCCGTATGGTCGGTATAGAGTCCCGAGATAATCAGGTTAGGCGGTGTGCCGATCAGCGTACACACGCCGCCCATGCCCGAAGCATAGCTTAACGGGATAAGCAGTTTTGACGGCGAAATACCCAGCTTTTTCGACCACATCTTGACGATGTTGACGAACAGCGCCACCACCGTGGTGTTGCTCAAAAAAGAACTGAGAGCAGCCACCGGTAGCATCAGACGCGCCACGGCACCCGAGTAAGACTTGGGCTGACCCAACAGGTGCTTGACAATCCATTGCAACACCCCCGTATGCATCAGTCCCGCCACGACGACGAACAATACGCCGATTACCACGACTGACGTGCTGCTGAAGCCTGAAAATGCCTCTTTGGCATCCAACACGCCTGTCACGAACAAGATGGCGATAGCTCCCAAAAAGACCAGATCCGAGCGCAGCTTAGTAAATAGCAGCACACTGAACATGGTCAGCACCGTTGCGATGGTTATCCACGCATGGAGATTAAATCCCAAGAAGATAAATGAATCTGCTTCCATCTTTCTGTCGATTTATATTAACTTGAAAATATGGTCATTGCTGCGTATCAAGAAAGAAGCGAGTCTTTGTTATTTCTGGCGTATTCAGCTATAAGGAAAGTCAGGTCTTCTGATTTATCATAATAAGGCTCATCGCATTCTTTATCGAGCAGGTCTGATTCCTGGTCTTTCAATAAGCCTCGTGAAATAATATCCAGCGCTTTAGCACATATCTCTGCCGTTTCAGGTGCGTTCACAGCATTTAATGCCTTGATAAGGGAATTGTTGTATTCACCTCTGGAGTTAAAGAAGAACTGTTCGAATCCCCCATTATTAACCTCTCCGTCAAGATCGTTGAGGATCATGATATTCTTCTCTACTTCGTTTAAGTTTTCCAGTTTCTGAAAATTGAGGCTTTTCTTCTGTATGTAATCATACAGTTTGTAAACCAGTTCTATATCATTTTCCTCTTTCCAGAAACTCTCTATTTCCTCGTCCGACAATCTGTAGGACAGGTATTTCTCGGCCTTCCTGAAAGCAAAGTATGCCCGCCCTAAAGTGAATGTGCGATAACCGAAAATACCGGCTACAACGAGCATTGTCCATCTTGAGAAGTCTCCTTGGATTAACCGGATCACTGAAACCGTCAATGCGTATAAGAATAGGATTCCCCAGATGAGGAACTGTCTTCCGAACAGAATCTTCAGTCCTCTGAAGTTTCCTTCTTTCATCATGGTGTCATAATCCTGCCCCATTTTTTCCTCCTTCTTCTTCTTGTAATTCAACAGAAGAATAAATAGGGCTGCAACCACCAGGATAATTATCAAATCCGTACTCATAGCAAACGGTTTAAGATTCATACATGCTGAGTCATAATTAACAAAGATACTGCTTTTCACCGAATTCTTTACTACTTTTCATAAGGACTTCCTCTGAATACAGGCTGTAATAATACAGAAAAAGCCAAGGGTACCCTTGGCTTTTTCTGTATTAAATTGAGAATCACATCAATACTCTTCTTCGTTAAAGATATTAAATTGGTCGCAACCCCGTCTGGGTATCAGCGGGTTATAAATGGCATTGGCATAACGGCCTAACTTATGGCATAATTTGTTTGACTGGCATTAGCACTGAAATAACTCAAAACAAAACAGGAGTAGATATCCTTGTCAGACTTGCTTCGATACATTTTGAAAGAAAGTCGACTCCATAAGAAACTAAAACAAGAGTGGCATATTTCTTATTCGTCTATCCGGAAGGGTGCTCTTATATACAACAGTGTTCCCTTTTTTGCCTTCTTTTTACAAGGATATTATTATGGCGAAATTTTCGACAACATACAGTCAATCGTATACACCGTTAACGTTATTTTATCGTTGCCGAAAACATGTTAAGCAAAAATGCTTAAATTTGCGTATTAGCAACACCAGCAAACTATAACTGTTCAAGCACTTTCTCAAGAAGGCAATATGGTTTTACCTTCACAAGGAATAGTAGACGCGGGACGTTTGTCGCGGATTTACGACAATACGACTGCCACGTATAAGTTCTATTGGTTTGTATCAATCATTGATTTGATATGCGCCAATCCTAGCCGTCGCGTTTTTTCCTTTGACGAAATCATTGCAGGTATGATTGCCGAGGCATGGTATCCAATCCATTATTTCAAATTATCGTTCGGCAAACTTGATTCCCTGGAAGCCAATATCTTGGAGATCCAAAGGATACTTAAAATCCCAATTGATGCCAGTAAGGTATTTGTAAAAGGACAGATTCTTAAGAATGTAGATAATCCAGCTATCCATCGTTTGCTACATGTTTTCACGCTCAACGTTCCGTACCGTTTCTTGTCACCATGGATTCCGAAAGCAACTGACGCGCAGGTTGTCACAGAGTCTCAAGTCTTCGCGAATAATTGTCCCTACGCCATCTTTGACAGAACCATCCTCATAGATAATCTCTGGGTTGACTATCTAATCTCATATGCTGCTATCCTAAAAGACTTCTCATTCTGGAACCTATCTATCTTCCTTCAGAAGCGAAATCCGAATGTCCCGGATATCCCGTCTAAGTTAGTCAGACCACTGCAACGCGCGCCATTAACTCGCCAACATCGCTTTTGGGATCGTTATATTCAGTCTGTTGGACATATCCACTGCATCTATACCGGCGCGGAACTGACAGTGGGAGATTATGATCTTGATCACTTTATTCCCTGGAGTTTTGTGGTGCATGATCTGCTATGGAACCTTCTTCCGTCAGACTCATCTATAAACTCTTCTAAGAGTAATTGTATCCCTTCTCTTGACCGGTATCTTGAGCCTTTAGCAAAGCTTCAGCACGACGCTTTACGGGAGAATTACGCATCAAATCCTTCTGACAAGCTCCTCGAGGATTATATGGTATTTCGGTGTTCAATCCCGGAGTTGATTAACACCTCTGATAATCAGTTTCTTGTCTTGTTCAAGAACGAATTTACACCGATGGCGCAAACAGCCACCAATATGGGGTTCGCGCCATGGATTAATACGCCTGCCTATGGATAGCATTTGCCCATTCTGTAAAGTCGAATCAGAACGAGAGATCATCGCTTCTACCTCACTTTCAATCGCTTTCTTAGATGGATTCCCTGTCTCTCCTGGGCATGCCCTAATTATTCCAAGGCGTCATGTAGCTTCGTTCTTTGATCTCACAGAGGATGAACAGCAGGATATGCTTAAACTCATGGATAGCGTCAAAAGCATTATTGATGAAAAATATCATCCTGATGGGTATAACGTTGGCGTCAACGTTGGTGAGGCAGCTGGCCAGAGTATATTTCATGTTCATGTGCATTTAATACCAAGATACAATGGAGATGTTTCCAATCCGCGCGGCGGAGTGAGAGGGGTAATTCCATCAAAACAGAATTATTAACACATCTAAGATAGTTGTCATGTTTTTCGAACACGTAAAAGCATTAGTCGCCAGGAGCAAATCGATTTCTGAGCAAAATCTTACGGTCTCAGGAAACATTGCTCATTTAACTTCCGGATTCCCTTCGACATATTCGGGGCTAAAAGTAAAAGTTAGTTTTGGCCAAGGGAACTGGGCCAGTATTACCTGGATAGGTTTTTTAACTGCTGGGCAAGCCATTCAACATGGCATCTATCCAGTTTATTTGTATTACCGTGATATAGATGTTTTAATACTTGCGTACGGTGTAAGTGCAACTAACCCACCGGATATTCAGTGGCAAATTGATAATCCAGAAACTATTGGAAACTATTTCAAGAAAAACAAGATTAACGCGTCGGGTAAGTATAACAAATCGTTTGTGTACAAAGTGTATTCCGGGTCTAACCTAGATGAATCTTTGGATGCTGATTTGGATAACCTTATTCAGAGATATAAGCAGTTTTTCAATACTGATAAAACTGAAGAAAACGGAGAATCAGCTATCAATACTACTCAACCCACCCAGCAACACACAACCATGAACCCATTCATAACGAGAACTATTAATTCCATTAAGCAATCAGGGCTTCTATATTCTGATCAGTTCATCAGTCGTTTTGTAGTCAGCTTAATGACAAAACCTTTTGTAATTCTCAGCGGCTTAGCGGGTTCTGGCAAGACGCAGTTGGCGATTGCGTTCGCAAAAGCGATGAGCGCAGATGTTGATAAGCAAGTATGTATTGTACCCGTAGGAGCGGACTGGACTAATCGAGAGCCATTATTGGGTTATCCGAATTCGCTTAAGGATAATGCTTATGTATTTCCTGAAAGTGGAGCTCTTCAACTTCTTTTACGTGCTGAACAAGACAGATAGAACCCCTATTTCTTGATTCTTGACGAAATGAATCTCAGTTATGTAGAAAGATACTTCGCCGATTTCTTGAGTGCTTTTGAATCACATGATAAGATTCCTCTTTGGGAAGGAGAATCAGAGACTCTTCCTCACAAAGTTGAACTGCCACGCAATCTGTATATTATTGGCACAATTAACGTTGACGAAACGACTTATATGTTTTCGCCAAAAGTGTTAGATCGCGCAAGTGTTATAGAATTTAAGATTTCACCCGACGAGATGACGGCATTTCTTGATGAACATCCGACCCCGCAGATTTCAAGAATACAATCTTCTCTCTCTGAAGATGCTCCCGAATTTGTTAGGCTGTCTACTTCCGTTATCGAATCCGACATGGAAAGTTCGAAGGGTATCCTCATTGATTGCTTCAAACAACTTAAACTAGTCAACGCCGAATTTGGCTATCGTTCAGCCTCTGAAATTGGGCGTTTTATAGCTTTGTCCAAGAGTATTGCTGGGATGACTGATGACGAGGCAATTGATGCGGCTATTGTTCAGAAGCTTCTTCCCAAGCTTCATGGTAGTCGGAAAAAACTGGAACCTGTTCTAAAAGCTCTTTGGTCGATGTGTGGGACCGGCAACGATTTAGACATGAATCTCAATGCCGAATCAATTCCCGGTACAACAAGATATAAACTAACTGCAGATAAGATACTTAGAATGTATAAAGGCGCAGTCAATAATAGTTTTACGAGTTTCGCTGAGGCTTAACGTTCAATGAATAATACTGGCCAATTCAGGATTCCAATCGTTAAGGGTGTGGTCTTACTCGTAGACTCATCCGGAGCTCCACTTTTTGAAGAAGTGGATGCCTCCGATTATGGTGAATCTCGTTGGCAATTGCAGGAAGGCCAGGAATACGACTACGAGTTTGTTGATTCGTCAAATGACCTTATTCCTCAGACTCGTTGGCGCTTAGAAGGGCCTGATTCTTTATTGAAGCAGAAACAGTTTCATGCAAATCGAGGAAAGATCGTAACCGGGATATATGTTGGTACTGTTCATTTTGTGGCTCGTCGAGACGACAATGCATATATCGTCCCTGTTACTTTTGAAATTCAATCTGTTAAAATCAATTACCGGGCAGATTATCGTATTATGCTTAACGAGATCACTAAGTACTACACGGATCTCGTTATGCAACAAGGGTCACAGGTCACGCAAGAATTTGAGGTGAATGAGACTACTCCTTATACAACTCTATACCAGCGGTTCTCGTTTGTCAGAAGCATTGTTGAGGACGTACAGTTTGATGAAGCTATCCATAAGATTATCTCTAATCCTGTCAGAAAGCTTACTGATATCACTATTGAGAGGCACATTGAATCTGTACACCGTATTACACGGAGTGGCCTGAGACAAATAGCTACAAGGAAAGACCGTGTCCCATACGACAGCATTATTGAAGGGATTGATTCCTTGCCAAGAGACCTTTCGGTTAATCATAAAACCGATTCTATAGATACACCTGAGAATCAGTTCATAAAGTACGTACTGACCTGTTTTTATGATTTTTGTTGTAGCCTCGCAATAAAACGGAATGCCAATGAACAGCTCAAAAAAGAGGTCAATGTTATTGGCAATATTTTGCAGGGATACATGAATTCATTGTTCTTCAAGGCAGTAAGTACTCCAACCAGTCTGAATATCGGAAGCCCAGTACTTCAACGAAAAGAAGGATACCGAGAAGTTCTCCAGGCATGGTTGATGTTTGACTTTGCGGCGAAACTGACTTGGAGTGGCGGAGATAAGGTCTACAATGCGGGGATGAAAAATGTTGCGGTGCTATATGAATATTGGGTGTTTTTTAAACTCTTGGACTGCGTCAGTGAAGTATTTGGTATCCCTGCCGAAGAAAAGAATAAATTGGTCAACAGTGATGATGACCATATCAATCTGAATTTGGACTTATCACAAGGAAACACAAAGGTGTTAGAAGGCTCAACCACCATTCTTAATCGCCACTTGAAGGTCAGGTTGTGTTATAATAAGATTTTCAACTATAAAATAGACGAACACCAGGCCGGTTCTTGGACTACGTGTATGCGTCCTGATTATACTTTGTCAGTATGGCCTGAAGAGATGTCCGTTGAAGACGCTGAGAGTCAAGACACCATCATTCATATTCACTTTGATGCGAAGTATCGTCTTGATAAAAAGCTCGTTGGAGATCAACCTGATAACCCAGAAAGCATTCAGATTGAATTGAAAGAAGAAGAAGAGAATCGTGAAAGAGATGTTTACAAGAAAGGTGACCTGCTGAAAATGCATGCGTATAAAGATGCAATCCGACGTACAGGAGGCGCATACATTCTCTATCCCGGCAATACTAAAGAGGAGATTCACAAAGGTTTTGAAGAAATCATTCCGGGGCTAGGAGCATTTTGCTTGTCACCTGGCCATGATGATGATCAAATACCTGCAATCAAGACCTTCCTGGAAGAAGTAGTAGACCATTTTGCGAACAGAACTACTAAACGAGAAAAGGCTGCACTTGCCGTTCATGGTATATATGAACAAGAGGCAAGGCGATTTTATGATTCATTCCCTGAGCCATATCGCACTTCTATGTTCCCGGACGACATCTTAGTATTAGTCGGTTGTTATAAGAGCGAGGACCATTTACAATGGATATTGAGAGAGAAAAAATACAATATCCGCTTTGGTGGTCCACGTCAAGGAGCAATTGCTCTCGATGACAAATACCTTAATGCTCGTTATCTGCTACTTTATAATTTGCACAATCCGAAAGAGATTCGAGTCTTTAAGATTATTGGAACACGTCCCGATATTGTTACTGATAAGATAATGTATCAATGGCATTATCCTGGTCCAACTCCTGACCAGATGTACATGGTATATCATGTTTCTGAAGAAGCAGTAGAGCAGGAATTAAAAGGTCAAAAATGGGATTTAAACCTTGCGATTAATAAAAATGGTGCGCCAGGGGTAGATTACTATATGAACCTTATTTCAAAATAATATAAGATAATGGAGAGTTCTGATATTGAACTAATCCTTGGTGAATTACGAAAGTTCAACCAAAAAAGGGACTGGGATCAGCTCCATAACGGGAAAGACCTTGCCATCGGCTTGAGCGCTAGTAATAAGAGATGGAGTACGAAGAGTGACCGAATTAGATTGAAGCCCATTGCGCTCTTACCTTATTTCTATCATTTTTATCAAAATAAGCATATTTAAAGTTGTTTATTTTTACATTACTCTTGCAAATAAGTAAGTTTTGCTGTATTTTTGCCGTAAAATGGACGACCATATGAATGATTATTTAAAAGAACAGATCCTGTCTAGGATGAGATTCGATAATCCTTGGTGGGTCGATGGAAAGATTCAAGATGATTATAAAGAGATGCAACCGCGTCTCTATCTTGACTCTTTTTATCGTTTACTCGGTGAATCTGATATTCGGCGAAGTGTAATTTTGATGGGCCCAAGGCGTGTCGGAAAGACAGTCATGCTTTTTCATGCAATTCAGCGTTTATTCAATGATGGCATCAATCCGCAGAAAGTAGTTTATCTATCTATTGATACTCCTATCTACAACAATGTGGGTTTGGAGGAACTATTTTCATATGCTCGAGAAATACTTCAAGATAATTCTGCTGAAGGTTATTATGTGTTTTTTGACGAAATACAATACCTCAAAGACTGGGAGGTCCATCTAAAGTCCTTGACAGATAGCTACCGTCAGTCAAGATTTATAGCTTCCGGGTCTGCTGCTGCGGCATTAAAAGTAAAAAGTATTGAGAGTGGAGCTGGACGTTTTTCTGACTTTATGCTTCCGCCCCTTACTTTTGAAGAGTATATACATCTTCTTAAATATGATAATCTCATCCGCTCGAAAATAATCACGTGGAAAGGGCATGATTTTGCCGCATTTGATAGCATAGATATCGATGTTCTTAATCAACATTTTATAGATTATATCAACTATGGCGGATATCCCGAGATTACTTTATCACAAGCGATAAGAAAGAATCCTGGCCAGTTTATCCGAAGCGATATTGTTGATAAAGTTCTACTCCGTGATTTACCTAGTTTGTACGGTATTCAAGATATTCAGGAATTAAATCGGTTATTTGTACATATCGCATACCGTTCTGGAGCACAATTCTCTTACGAGTCTTTGTCGAAAGAATCAAATATAAGAAAGGAAACACTAAAAAAGTATTTAACATATTTACAATCCGCTTTTCTTATTAAGATAGTTCATAAGATTGATGTTTGTGCTAAAAAAATGCAACGTGTAAGTGCATTTAAGATATATCTGACGAATCCTGCTCTTCGTTGCGCTTTGTTTTCACCGTTAAAAGAAGGAGATGAGGCTCTTGGAGGGATGGTTGAAACTGCCATTTTCGCTCAATGGTTTCAAAGAGATTCTGAGTTGTTCTATGCAAACTGGAAGATTGGAAAGAAAGAGGGAGAGGTAGATATGGTCAAGCTCGACGATATCAAACTTAAACCTCAATGGCTTGTTGAGATTAAATGGAGCGATCGATATTACAACAAACCTGGGGATTTGAGCTCTCTGGATGCCTTTATGGAAAATAATCAGATGTCAGAAGCAATAATTACTTCCAAAAGTGTTAGTGGCATAGTAGATTTTAAGGGTAGGGGGCTATTATTTATGCCTTCAGCTTTATATTGTTATTTAGTCGGACACAGGACTATAAATAAAGTGTGAGAAGGATACGAAATCACTTTTGACCAGGCTATCCGTATTAATGAGGCGATGCGCAATGACCCCACAGGGGCTGTCTTCTTCTTTTAACTTGAAAAGTATCTTCAACCCTAAAATTGGCCTGAGAAATGGCGTAAACTGTGCTATTTTAATATTTCAAAACACATTTAAAATAACACGGCCTAACTAAAAGTTAGACCGTGTTTCATTTTTAACTTGCTGTAAATCAGAGGTTTATACCTGTTAATATTCTTCCTCGTTCCACATGAAGTCTTCCTTGGTGGGATAGTCGGGCCAGATGTCTTCGATGGATTCGTAGATTTCGGCGTTGTCGTCGTCCAACTCTTCCAGGTTCTCGAGAACTTCGTCGGGGGCGCAGGTGCGGGTGGCGTAATCAATCAGTTCTTCTTTGGTTGCCGGCCACGGAGCATCGTCCAGGCTGCTGGCAAGTTCGAGTGTCCAAAACATAGTAATATTCTGTTTTATTGTTATTTAGCTATTAATTAGCGTGTATTTCCCGTATTTGGGGCTGCAAAGATAGACAAAAAAATGATATAATGGATTTTTTTCGCTATTTTTGCAATCCTTTTTTACAACTTGCTACAAAGAACAGACCAATGGCATACCGGAAAATAGAGGAATACGACGAAACCACCACCCAGGAGATTGCCGGACACATCCGCGCCATCCTGGACCTGCTGGGAGAAGACACTTCGCGGGAAGGGCTGCAGAAAACGCCCGAGCGCGTGGCCAAGGCCATGCAGTTCCTAACCCAAGGCTATTTCCAGGACGGGGAAACCATCGTGAAAAGCGCCCTGTTCCAGGAGCCGTACAACCACATGGTCATTGTCAAGGACATTGAGCTGTTCTCCCTCTGTGAGCACCATATGCTCCCCTTTATCGGCAAGGCCCATGTGGCCTATATCCCCAAGGGGGAAATCACCGGCCTTAGCAAGGTGGCCCGCGTGGTGGAAACCTATGCCCGCCGCCTGCAGGTGCAGGAACGCCTTACTGAGCAGATCCGTGACTGCATCCAGGAATCCCTGCATCCGCTGGGCGTAGCGGTGGTCATTGAAGCCATGCACACCTGCATGTCCATGCGCGGTGTTCAGAAGACCAACGCCATTACCACCACTTCGGCCTTCTCCGGCATTTTCCTCAAGAGTCAGAAGACCCGGAACGAATTCCTGGAACTGATCGAGAGGTAAGCCGTATCCGGCACCTATTTCAAAATCAATTTCTGGCTTCTGGCGATGAAATCGGCCAGGGCTTTGCCTTTGAGCATGCCGTTGGCCAGTAGGGCCAGGTCTACGATCTGCTGGAGCAAATCGTTGCCGTTGGCGAAGGCTTCCACATCGGCGCGATGAGCTTTCCGTACGGCCTCGCGGGCTTCACGGGCCTTGGTCTTTTCCTCATCGGAGGCATCGGACGGAGCTTCGGCGGGAAGTTCGGCCTGAGGGGCCACGTTGGAGAGTTTGTCGGCCCAGATCTGAGCAACCAGCGGATTCTCCATATTTACGGTGATGTTGTAGCTTTCGGGCATGGAGCCGTAGAAGTTCATTCCGCCGCCCAGGGCGCTCATTTCGCGATAACGGCGCATGAATTCGTTCTGGGTGATGAGGATGGGAGCGCCGTCTTCGCCCAGGTTGTCCCCCTGTACGAAATAGTCGTTGCCTTTCGGCAGCACGGCCTTGAAGAGGTTTTCCAGGTCGTAGCGCTCGTCTTCCTTCATCTCCATTTTCACCTTGTCTTCCTTGGGGATGAGGTTCTCCACGGCGTCGGAATCCACGCGGGCGAAGCGGGTATCGGCCAGTTTCTGTTCCAGCAGGTTCACGTAATGGGAATCCAGTTCGCAGTCCATCAGGAGCACATCGTAGCCCTTGTCTTTGGCGGCCTGGATGAAGGAGAACTGGTCTTCCACGTTGGTGGCATACAGATACACCAGCTTCTTGTCTTTGTCGGTCTGGGCCTCGGAAACGGCAGTCTTGTACTCGTCAAAGCTGAAGTACTTGCCTTCGGTGTTCTTCAGGAGGGCGAACTTCAGGGCGCGCTCGCAGAATTTCTCGTCGGAGAGCATGCCGTACTCGATGAAGAGCTTGAGGTTGTCCCACTTGGCTTCCAGCTGGTCGCGCTGGTCCTTGAAGATGTTCTCCAGCCTGTCGGCCACTTTCTTGGTGATATAAGTGGAAATCTTCTTTACTGAAGCATCGCTCTGCAAGTAGGAACGGCTTACGTTCAGCGGAATGTCCGGTGAGTCAATGACGCCGTGCAGCAGAGTCATGAAGTCGGGCACGATGTTGTCCACGTGGTCCGTCACGAACATCTGGTTGCAGTAGAGGGAAATCTTGTTGCGCTCGATGGCCACGCGGTCTTTGAGCTTGGGGAAATACAGGATGCCGGTGAGGTTGAACGGGTAATCCACGTTCAGGTGAATCCAGAACAGGGGCTCTTCGTTCATAGGATACAGCGTGCGGTAGAAGGAGAGGTAATCTTCGTCCTTGAGTTCGCTGGGAGCCTTGGTCCACAGAGGTTCTACCGAGTTGATAATCTTGTCTTTATCGGTGTCCACGTACTTGCCGTCCTTCCACTCCTGTTCCTTGCCGAAGACGATGGGAACGGGCATGAACTTGCAGTACTTCTGGAGCAGGCCCTCGATGCGGGATTTCTCGGCGTATTCCTTGGAGTCGTCGTCCAGATAGAGGGTGATGACGGTGCCCCTTTCGGCCTTTTCAATTTCCTCCATTGTGTATTCCGGCGATCCGTCGCAGCTCCATTTCACGGCCTTGGCGCCTTCCTTCCAGGACAGCGTCTCGATGGTCACCTTCTTGGACACCATGAAAGCGCTGTAAAAGCCCAGACCGAAGTGGCCGATGATATTCTGAATCTGGTCCTTGTATTTCTCCAGGAACTCGCCGGCGCTGGAGAAAGCAATCTGGTTGATGTACTTGTCCACTTCCTCCTCTGTCATGCCGATACCGTTGTCGATGACCTTGAGGGTTTTCTCTTTCTCGTCCAGTTCCAGGTACACCTTAAGGTCTCCCAGTTCCTCCTTGCATTCGCCGGAGGCTGCCAGGGCCTTTATTTTCTGGGTTGCATCCACTGCGTTGGCCACCAGTTCCCGCAGGAATATCTCGTGGTCACTGTATAAAAACTGCTTGATTACCGGGAAAATGTTCTCGGTGGTTACGCCAATCTGTCCTTTGTTTGCCATAGTATTGTGTCTTTAAATAATCAAAAAAGCCAGCCCTCACGGGCCGGCTATAGATAGTCAAAATGCACGCCAATACGGGCCGACTGACATTTTGTCACCTAGAAACGATAGCCGATACCGGCACGCATACCCAGGTTGATGGTTCCCAGCGACACTTCACCGAAACCGTACAGGGCCCGGCCTAACTGGAAGCCAACGGGAACGGCCTGGAATGCAACCTCAAACTGCGTTCCGCCGATGCCTGCATAGGCAGCGCGCTCGTTGTCGAAGCCGTTAAACAGAGACACTCCAACGCCCAATCCGGAGTACATCCGGAAGAAATCGGCATTGATATAGGTGAAACGGACTACGGGCAGAACACTGAACATATTGGCCTTCACGGGACTACCGGTCTGAAGTGCATTGGACCAGAAAGGAGCTCCGGAAAATTGGAGGCCCACGGCGAGCCAACGTTTCAGGTTTACATCCACCTCTACACCGATGAGACCGATGGTGTGTACCTTGTTGCCTTTATAATCACTGCTGGTATAGAAATAATCTTCTCCGGTTACCTCGCTGTGTCCGTCCAGAAACTTCGTGGCGGCCACCTGAGGGTAGAAACCATAGCTGACATTCACCTCAAGACGGGGATAGTTCTTTTTGGCGGGAAAACCCGGACGGCCAGGCTGGGCAAACAGCAGCTGAGCGCAGCACAGAAAGGCCAGGGCTGTCATCCATTTTTTCATAGCATACTTCTTTTTCTTGATTACTTTCAAAAATTCCATCCTATGGCAGAATCTTGCATCTGCAGGTGATATTATTTGTACAGGAAGCGGCGGATGGACATCTTCGGGGTTTTCTCGAAGGGCTTGTCCACCAGTTCTACCTTTGCAATCTGGCTGTAGCCGGGAAGCTGGCGATTGGCGCCCAGTTTGATGTTTTCCGGAATTTCGGCCTTGGCCTCTGCGTCCAGCAGGGATTTGGCGATGGATTGCTCGTCCAGATATACCAGGGCAACCAGTTTACCGCCGCGCTCCACTACCACGGATTCCATCACGAAGGGTTGGTTATTCACCACCACCTCAATCTCTTCCGGATAGATATTCTGGCCGGAAGGACCCAGGATCATGTTCTTGGAACGGCCGCGGATGAAGATATTGCCATCGGCATCCATTACGCCAAGGTCGCCGGTGCGGAGCCAGCCGTCGCTTGTAAAGGCATTGGCCGTGGCTTCCGGATTCTTGTAATAACCCACAGTGATATTATCGCCTTTGGCCTGGATTTCACCCACCACATGCTGGGGATCCTCGGAGTCAATGCGGATTTCGGTAATATCCACGGGCCTGCCGCAGGAACCGGGAATGTAAGTGCGCCAGGGGGAATAGGCCATCAGAGGGCAGCCTTCTGTCATGCCGTAACCCACCGTATAAGGGAACTTGATCTTCTTGAACAGGCGTTCCACCTCCGGATTCAGGGCTGCGCCACCCATGATGTACTCCGTAACCTTACCGCCGAAAGCCTCGTGAAGGCCTTCCTTCACCTTTTTAAAGATCAGGTTGTTAATACCGGGGATCTTGGAGAGCAACTTGATGGCGGGCTTGTCCATGGTGGGCTTGAGCTTGCTCTTGTAAATCTTCTCCATTACCAACGGAACGGTGACCAGCAGGTAGGGCTTAACATCGGCGAAAGCTTTGAGGAGCGTGGCGGGAGTAGGAGCCTTGCCCATCCAGTAGATGGAAGTGCCGTTGCACAGGGGATAGATGAACTCGATCACCAAGCCATACATATGGGCCATGGGCAGCATGGAAACCATTTTGTCGCCGGCGGGCATATAGCGCTGGTCGTAGTCTACGTTGGCGCTGAAGTTGCGGTACGTGAGCATCACGCCCTTAGGGTCTCCGGTGGAGCCGGAAGTATAGTTGATGGTGCTGAGGTCGTCCCAGTTGTCCGTAGGATACTTTACGTCGTCGGGG
>Ga0265298_10006008_pt1 | contig 15093 bp, 36 predicted proteins | sample AusTroGonzalo_MG_3_FD_193486 | JGI IMG/M metagenome (GOLD analysis project Ga0265298, IMG submission 193486) | Bovine rumen microbial communities from tropical cattle in Woodstock, Queensland, Australia - Gonzalo_01 | ecosystem: Host-associated > Mammals > Digestive system > Stomach > Rumen ... | reverse complement strand
GTCCCCAGTAAGCTAACGCCTGTTATTTGTTGGGGGGGATATTTTTCACGGCTCCGGTGCGCTTGTCTAATCCGCAGCGCGATTTATTTCTCAGCAGATAGTCTCGACCACTACGTTTTTATTTCTGACGTAGCGCTGAAGTTCCTGCAGACGTTCTTCTGCTTTCTTCCGGTCGTCCATTTCTTTGAAGCAGTATTCCTTCATGCAGAAGACTATTCTGTCCGGATCTATTTCTTCATACTCTTTCACGGTAGGAGCTGTTCGGATAATATAAATCTTCTTGGCGTACTCATGGCCCTTTGCCATGAAGCCCTTAAGGAAATCGTTAGCCATTCTTCTGGCAGGCTTAAAGTATTCTTCGCCAGGATTATTTAACCTGAAGGCTTTTGCTATTGCATCCAGATCATAGGCAAGACTAAACTCGTCCATTTGTTTTCTGACGTAGGTTGTCTTTCCTGTTCCTCTTAGTCCGCATACAAGAATCGTTTCTTCTTTACAGCTTATCGGAATCTTTTGAGCAGCTGCAGTAGCTCTCATAAAGAGCATTCCTTTTTTGCTCAGTTCTCCCGTGTAATGATTGTGCATTTCATCATGACATTTGCTGCAAAGGCTTATAAGGTTCCATCTTTCGTAAGCGTACTGCGGATAAGTAAGAAGTGGCATTTTGTGATGAACGCAGTCAGCATTTTTATGGATGCCATTTGCAAGGCAGCACTGACACATATATTTGTCTCGGATCAGGATGGAATTTCTTGTTGCAGCCCATTTGTTTGTCTTATAAAAAGGATTCTCGTTATTTTTCATAATCTGGTCGCGCCGCCGGCGCTTCCCTTACATAGGCTGCCATTCAACATGGCCCATTGTCTCGATGTAATCGCCGTTATTGTCTACCCAGTGCGGTTTCATTGATACCTGGCAAACGTAATACTTAAGATTCATTTCAAGTTCGCCATCAATAAGGCACTTATACCATCCTGGCTTTTTCGGCCATCCGCTATTCCATTTCTGAACTGACATCCTGCACCTACCTTAGCTGTTTACCCTTTTTTCTCAAACAAAAAAGGCGGCGCTTTAAGTCGCCGCCCCTTTTATGAGGTCTTTTTCCTGTATGAAAAGACGTATGGCGAATACTGGGGTAAACTTCAATTATCGCCAATATCACAGTAGCACACTTCATAGTGTTAAAAAGTGTCCTCTTTTTCATCCGCCTTTTCAAAAGATCCTTTTGAAAGTGTCTCCGCCAAGTGATAGAGCGCACTTCCGTGGATTTTCTTAACATATCTTTCGTAATAATTCATTTTGATCGCAACCTGATTCCAGGTCGGAAGCTGCCCGTCGAAAGTCGTCAGGTAATAATAGCGCATTACCTTTCTTTCGTTGGAATCCTCGATCTGTCTTATCAGCTGCTCCGCTCTTATCTGCTTCTTGGCAAGGCGCATAATACTGGCGCCCAGCTCCATTTCAAGATCTGCCACAGCTGCGCATTCTTTTCCGAATCTGTCTTCAGGACTAACTTGGACCTTGTCGGAATCATATACGATTGCCTTTGGAAAGAGCGATAGCTCTTTCTGCTGAATGAGATCCTTTATCTGCTGGATCTCTGCCTGTTCGCTCCGGACATCCCGGAAGAACTCTTTTAACTGTTTTGTGTCCATTATTTACCCCCTCTTGCCCCCTCAAAACAAGAGAAGTTCAGTGGCCTGCTGCGTTATCGCAGCATTAAATCTTCCGAAGTACGTTTACTTCCTGTGGTAAAAATCCAACGTCCCCTATGTAGTACATATTTTGATGTTGCATCGGTCTTTCCCTGTTCCAGGTGCCGATAAAGGTCAGTTCTCCGATATGGACGCTTCCGTCCGAAAGCTCCACATAGACAACCTTATTCAGAAAATGCCGGAGTATTCTGTCCTGCACCTATTCCCCCTTGCTGCGATTTCGCAGCATTTATTCTTCATCCTCAATTTCTACTTCCTGGTACGATTCATTCTTTTTCGAAAACATCGAACAGACGCTAACAGGCCGAAGTCCTAACATCCTTGCAAGCTCTGTTTTGCTATCAGCCACAGCCAGCGGAAGATATGGCGGATCAGTCGAATACTTCACATATACTTTCATTCATCGTTTATCCTGTGCCACCTGGTCCAGTCTACCCTAATATGACATACCGGACATGAGACTATGTCCGTTTCGTGGTCCATGAAGCAATAACCACAGTTCGGACAGTAAGCATCGTCGCACAGCCCCCTTATTTCTAGTTCATACACTTTGTTCGGATCCGGAAGGAAGTCATATATATTAAGCTGCCCCGGAAGCTCTTCAGATCTTGCCATTTTCTTTAAACTTGAAGCGTATTTCTGCAATAATGTCCAGGACATCATTGCTTATAGTGATCTCCGCCACTGAATCAGGATCCTCTGTAAGGACCACCAGTTTGGCAAGCGCTCTAAGATCCTGGATGAAGCCAGGCGAAAATTCGTAATCCTTTTCTATTTTGTTCATTGTTCCCCCTGCTCTCCGGAAGCTCCGGAGCTTAAACCTCTTTTAATGCTTCGTCCATCTGATCCAGTGGCTGCTCCATGAACTCAAAACTAAACATTTTGCTGAAGCAGCTGCGACATATATCGAAGTGTTCCGCGCCATTTTCACTGGCTAAAAACGCATTTACATAAGTCTTCGCCGTAATTTCTTTCATGTCTGAATAATCATCCGCGATTTTCTTGCATCTGTCGCACTTTTTAACTGTTGACATGTTTAACCCCCTATTTACATCAGATCCGGCGCATAAATATCAATAAGTGGAAGCCCTGTTCTCAAATATTGCCCGGTCTGTATTACATTCCTATCCATTAAGCTTTCAGGAATATCTTTAACTAAACCTCTGAAGACTTCGTGGCTTAATGATTCAAAAATATCGTAAGTTCCTTTTGCATATATCACGACCTCGATATTCATATTCTCGTCTATCACATAATCTTTTATTTTCTGCATGTTCTCCCTGTTTAACCTCTCAAATCAATTAGTCGCATCTTCAGTCTCCTGCTCTTCATCAACTTCACAATCTGAAGTCATATTATTGAAACATCCTCTAAGCATGTTATAGAAACCATCAGATAAAGCATTACTTTGCCTTAATTCATTTGCATCACATTCAATCTCTGTTACTGTTGTTCTTATTTTCATCTTCAGCCCCCTTCAAAGCATTGATTTTCTGTTCAAGCCTATCTAGGCGATTAACAACGATAATAAACTGTAATGTTGTTATTAAACCTAATCCCATAAAGGCAATAAATACTTCACTCATTCTCTCCACCTCTCAAAGCATTGATGCGCTCTTGAATAACCTCAGAGCTTGCTGAAACACCTTCGTAAAATTTGTTGATATGCTGAAAGCCTAATGGTTCATCAATTTTAATTTCCTCAATCTCCAACTGTATCTCTGTTAGTATAGCCACCATATCAGCCTTAAGCCTTGCATTATAATCGCATTCAAGCATCTGACGTTCTTTTGTAAGTTGTATGACCTTAAGCTTATATATCTGATTTTCTCGACATAGTTGTTGAATCGTCATCCTGGCTATCCTTGCCTTTCTTGTTATCTTCCTTCAGCTTCTCTACATAGAGCTGCAGCACCTTAATGGCCGTGCGAAGCTCCTTGTTTTCCTGCTGAAGGGAATAAAACTTGCAAATTATGCTGATAATGCAGTAGACCGTTCCAAATAGTGCGAAGGCCACTGTAATGATTAAAGATATGTCCATGTTGTCCCCTTAGAGCTTTAGCTCTTCCTGAATCGGAATAAAATGTCTGCAGCTAAACTTAAGCACCTTAAAATCGTTCTTGTAATACCGGATCTTATGCTGCAGCTTAGGGCATTCGAAAATTATGTATTTATGACCGCCTTCCTTAAGCTCTGTGATCTTACAATGTTCGTAATATGCGCAGTCCTTGTGGTAAACCATATTATTCATTCTCAGGATCCTCTGGTGTTCGCCTTATCGTAATAAGGCATTCTCTTAAATCAATGTTAATCTTGTAGCCTTCCTTCCGGAGCGTTCTGACGTAATTTATCATTTCGTTCGGATTCAGGCATTTGATCGTGTCGCCTATTTTTAGCATGATCTCCACCTTCCAGTTTCGTGTATTGATAAATCGGGCGCAGAAAAGCCTTGGATAGCCGCGGAACTTCGCGCTTGGCTATAATGATCTTCTTGTCCCGGTTTTCGAAAAATTCAATTTCCTTACTGATCTTGCGTTTCTCCATCCCTATCCTCGACACAGGTAAGTCTTCGGATCTTTCCATAGTTCCGAAAATCGACTTCAAGATTGTGCTTCCTGCACTCAGCTTTGCCAAAATCCCAGCATTCGCCGCCGATTATCTGCGGTGCATACAGGATTTTGAAATATTCACAGTTTTCGCAGCGCATCTTTCATTTGCTCCATTGCTTTCTGAACGATAATAAGACAGTCTTCCTGTGCGTCAAAATAAGTATTCCCATGCGGCAGTTCATTCAGGGATTCAATTTCGTATATTATTCCCTGGAAAAGCTGCACAGCATATTCTTCGCTAATGGCCCTGTGTTCCTTAAGCTTCTTCTGAAAGTCCAGCTCTTCAGGTAAGCAGTTTTTAATCTCAATCATCTTCTTCAGCTCCAAAAAGTGTTTCTAGTGTCTCTTTGTCCTGGAAGGCCGCAGCTCTCTCAGGACAGTCTAAATTGCAAAGAACGCACAGCATTCCGGAAGTATAAACCCTGCAGCGGTTCTTAAGAACTGCATTTTCACGCTTAAGCTTGTCTACGGTTTTCTTTGATTCAAACATATTATTTCCTCATGATCCCGTTAAGGATTCCGATAATTGTTTCCTTCTGCAGATCATCCAGGGCGCTGATCTCTGAGATAGCAGCTTCGATAAGATCCTCTGAGTAAAAAACGTGTTGTCCGTCCTGCTGGTTCAATACAGCTTCGTCAATATGGTTTCCTGGATCACTGCACTTCAGAACTATTCTGTGTCTTTTTTCCATCTTCGATTTCTCCTTTTAATTTTTCTAGCAGCTGCCTGCGATGCTCAAAGCTCTCTCTGAAGTCCTTTGCAGACTTCCACAGAACTGCTTCCTGGTCGATATGGTCCATAAGCCAGGACCTTTTGTAGATCACATAATCGCCGGAGACTGCCTTGCATATTGTTCCTTCCTGAATGTCGTTTATTATCTGCTGTGATATTTTCCCCATAGCTTAACCCCCACAAATAAGAGCATCTGCCAAAAGAATTACAGCAGCGATAGTTACCAGGGCAAGATATAACCTCTCAAGCCCTTTAATCAGTGTTTCATTAAAGATTTCGTCAAATTCGTCCATGCAGCATCCCCCTTTAAAATAAGCTCATTTGCCCTTCAATCTGGGCGTATTTGTTTTTGTAATCCTTCATCCGCTGGATATAAACGCCGGTAATTACCGTCGAATAGGATCCTGTACTTGTCGTAACAATATTTGATTCCAGGACATCCGGAATCTTAAGAGCATCTTTCAAAAGGAGCTGCCAGTCGCCATTTTTGACACTTAGCATCTTTATGCGCTGTCCGCAGGACGGACAGTATTTCATCCATCTGTCTACTTTGACATTTTCGCCAAAGGAAGCGCATACCGGACATATTGCAGCTTCGTTTGCCGGTATTGCCAGGACCAGATCTCTCTCTGGATTCATTCCCCCTTCTTTCTGTTTACCCCCAGAAATTATATTTTTATGTGCTGCAAATTTATCGTGCGTTTTTGTGAAAAAATCGCAAATTCTTGCGATATTTTCACAAATTCATAAAATTAGCTCGATGCACTGCGCTCGCAAAGGCCATTTCCATAGACCTTTGATCGTAGCCCTTTTTCATCATACTTTGGACTACTGCGCTGAATAACTGCAGAAGCTGCATTTCGTTGCCTTTGTCCGCGTGGAGCAGAACATCGGCTTCCTGATCGTTGGCTATAACAGCCAAAATAAAAGTTTCCTTGCTGCTAAAATTCATTAATGGCTTATCCATCAAAACCTCAATTCTCGACAAGCAGCGATTCAAGCGCCTTGAAGTCTATGTTGCTATTTTCGATATTGTTGAACCTATTTGTCCTGTCGCGGATATTCTTGACCTTTTCCTTCTTGGCTTTCTGTTTGTCTTCCAGAACGCGTTCTTTAGGCCATCCGCTGTTTAGGATGTAAAAATGTTCTTTTTCCAGGATTTTCTTTTTCTCCGAAGGCGGAAGCTCCTGAATGTACTGGTCGAAAATTTCTATCTCTCGATCGGTGTCTTCCTTGCCGGAGCTATTGACAAGTATGTTATACTCGTCTGTAGAAAGCCTGACGTTGCCGTACTGGCCGTATTCAGCCTTCTCCCCCCTGCAAGGTTCGTCTGGTACAGCATCGTCTTTCTTCTTTCTTGCTTTCGGTTTCTCGGACTTATCTTTTTTCTTTCCACGTCCGCCCTTTTTCCCGTTTTTATACTTGATAATTGATTTTTTTATTACTGGCCCTGCAAGTGTCATAGCCATAATAACAGCAGGATCCTCTGAATTGCTCTCGATCCCGTAAAACATATAGTTCATGATTGCTTCGTAAATTCTAAGTCTTGTAGCGTCGTCAAAGCCTTTCGCACTGTCAAAAAAAGAGCGAAACATTATGCAGGAATCGCGCTCTATCTCATGTTCCATATTGAAGCTTACCCCCATTCTTTCTTTTTCATATTCGTGAGTTGATATAGTTGTTTTCTTGCCACAGGTCCCCCTTCCTGCGGCGCAAGCGCCGCTTTATTTGTGATAAATAATAGCCGGAGTGAACATTTCTCCTGGCTATAGGTATCAGATATCAAGCGGCCTGTCAGCTTGTAAAAAATTCTCGCAGGTATCATGTTTGTACTTGTAGGGAACCCTGCGAAGCTTCTTGTCTGTTTCTTCTTCCGCGTTTAAAGTGCAAAGCAGCTTACACCACGGAAATTTTGTAGAATTTTTTGGATCTCTTATAACTGCATAAGAGCAGTTCTTGCATACCTTTTCGTTGTCCATGAAAAATCCCCCTATTTTCCATGTAGCTTTTCTAGTATTTCCGACTTTTCAAGGACCCTTTTGACATATCCGGACAGCTGGCCCTTCTTTGTCCTGGTAAGCACATTTTGCTCGCCGTGATAATATGCCAGGACCACAGCAGGATCATTGTATGTCTCGAATAGTTCGAACAGATAGTCAGCTCCTGCGTGAATATTGCCGTCCATATCGTATATGTCAGTAACGCCCAGGTTCTTAAGTCTGTCCTTGTGTACAGGCTCATTGATCTGCATTATTCCTTTGCAGGTTCCTGCAGAAACATTTGCCAGGTAACGAGATTCATTCCAGCAGATTGCTTCCAGAAGCTCCGGGCAAATATCATATTCTGCCCCGTACTTCTCGCAGATCTCTTTCACATCATCCGGCGCGTCAATATCCGCATCGTACTTAGCGGAAGCTGTAATTGCAGACGTGGATATTAACGCCGCTGCCAAAAGCAGCGGTATCACTTTCGCGGCGCGCATAATGCAGCCCCCATTATTGCTAATCCGATTGTAAAAAATAAAATACTGGGAATCATGTTCGAAGAATCGGCCGTTACGATTCCGGCCAGAACTAAGAAAAATGCTCCCCCTGCATATTCTTTCTTCATGCCGTTTCTTTCTCCCTGCAGATACTACCTTGCAATATGATCTCATATACTGGATTATCGCCCGGAACAACCTTCCCCTTAATGGTGTCCGTCCTGGTTCCATCAGCCAGCACATGAACTATTTTCGGTTTCTTCATCGTCTTGGACCTCATAAAAATAAGTTGCAGGTACATTAAAAAACTCTGCTAATTTGTCAATAGTCTTGCGTTGTACCTTAGTTCCACGCTTACGCCAAAAGTACATAATTGCTCTTGACACACCTGTTTTTTGCTCAACATAGTAATCGCTTATGTAGTTCTGGTTCCTGAGCTTTTCGTAATTCTCATAAATTGGACTTGGTGTAGCCATTTTTCTTTCCTTCATTCGTTTATTTTTCGTTTAGAATATGCTATACTGTGCTTGAACACTGAACTTTTGTAACATATTCCAGCGTTAACATTTGACTAAGATGTTAACGGTTGTAATTAAATACTAAACGGCATTTTTACCAAAAGTCAAGAGTTTTTTTATACTAGTTTAATTTTTTTACAAAAAGGGGTAATCGTCATGACGTATGAAGAGTATTGTAAACTGCGCGATTCCTATGGTCTGACCGACTATGCTGTAGCCAGTTTGTCGGAAGTTTCTCGCGCCACATTGAGCCAATGGAAAAATGGCAGGTCTAAACCAAGCAAAAGCACCATAAACAAAATTAAACGTTTATTTGAAAACTACGAAACTACTATGCAAAAGCCTTTCGAAAAAACTACGTTCCTTAATCCTGATATTGCGTTTTATGACCCTCAATCAGGCGAAAAATATTATATTGAACCAGGTCCAGCGATAAATAAAGTGTCTGTCAAGTTATACGATGGAACATCCTGCGATCTTTCTCTAGCTGAATACAAACAATTATCAACTGCTATTAATGCTTTTATTTTTGCCTGGATTAAAGACAAAAGTGAAAACACTGAACCAGATTCTGGATTAAATAATAATCAAAAATAGTTTTTAGGTCCGTTTTTCTCGCGCGCGCGATATATATATTTTCGTAAGAAAATATATTAATCCTAATCCTAATCCTAATCCTAATCCTAATTACGAACCTAACCGAAAGCAAAATAAAAGCAAAATAAAAGCTAATCAAAAGCAAAATAGCACTATGTAATCCGCGTGGTTACTGCGTTTTAGATTTTTTGACCAATCGGGTTAATGGCACATTTAAAGCAAAATATTTCAAGATCATTGTTATGGTTTTTCTTTAAAAAATTTTTTAATAAAAAAATAAAAAGCAAAAATAAAGCTAAATTGCAGTTAGGTTTCATTTGCTTTCGTTTGCTTTCGGTTAGGTTTTATTTTGCTTTTGGTTTGCTTTTGGTTAGGTTTAGAGTACAAAATTTTATACTCTAAATTATAAAAATTAATAATCTGTATTCTGACAGAAAGGACGGTGGTTTTATGAAATCAGAATCATTTATTATTGCCGGTGTAAGACATTATGAAGACAATATTATGTCGTTACTTCGTGAAAATGAAGATTTTGACCGTTCAAAGCAGGAACTGAAGGACTGGTACATGGATCAGAAGGTCCCTGAGTATGTTCCTAAGACGAAGCTTCAGATTGTCCTGGAAGAAGAGCCAACTAATCAGTATGATCCGAATGCTGTTAAGGTCCTTATGAATGGCCTGACTGTTGGATATATTAAATCAGGATCCTGCGCCCACGTTAAAAACATTATGGCTGCAGGTATCAGAAAGATCTTCGTAAAAGAAATAGCTATAGGTAGATATAAGTATGTTACTGAAAATAGCGTAGAAACTGAAAACTACGGCTATCCGAAGATCACGATTGTTGTTTCTTATGGTCCGGATGAAGAAGCAGCTTCTCCGGATCCAGAAGTAAAAGCTGGTGTAAAAAATACACAAGCTAAGGTGCCTAGAAAGGGAATGAAGAAGCGCTTAATCATCCTGGCTATTTTCGCCTGGATAATATTGTCAGCTCTTTGTTACCTGCTTACTCCGCCCTTAGTCTTAGGAATTGTTATTTTTGCACTTGTTTACAATATTTTTAAGAGGTTGAAAATTTGAACGTAGCAGGTTATGTAAGAGTTTCTTCTGAAGAGCAGGTCGAAAACTATTCGATTCCGCAGCAGAAGGAAATGATAGAAAATTATTGTAAGGTCCGCAGCTGGAACCTTATAAAAATATATGGTGATGGCGGTTTTACCGGAGCTAATACTGAACGTCCGGCGCTTAATGAATTTCTTGATAATGCCGGAGCTTACGACGCAGTAGTAGTTTATAAGATTGACCGTTTTTCCAGATCTCAAAAAGATATGCTGAACATGATCGAGGTCCTTAAGGAAAAAGGCTGCAAGTTTGTTAGCATTCAGGAGAATTTTGACACATCTACGCCGCTTGGTATGGCGATGCTTGGAATCCTTGCTGCATTTGCGCAGCTGGAACGTGAACAGATAAAAGAAAGAATGTCCCTTGGACGAAAGGGACGCACTCAAAAAGGACTTTGGCGTGCTGGTTCCAATGTTCCCACAGGTTACGATTACATAGACGGCCATCTGGTTATCCGGGAAGACGAAGCTGTTCAGATCAGAAAAATTTTTGAACTGTTCCTGAAGGGATGGACCATAAATGCGATCAAGGAATATATGCACGAAAATTATACTAATCGCTACAGCTCCTGGTCCCACAATGGAACGATTACCACTACGCTGCAGAATAGTTTGTACATAGGAAAGCTCCCCAGTAAGTCCGACGGGACAGAATACCAGGGCGAACATGAGCCTATCATAGACGATATTACTTTCTATGAAGCGCAGCGCCTTCTTAAATTCCGCAGGGAACATTTTAGCGATATCTATAACAGGCCCTTCAAGGCCACACACCTTTTGTCCGGCATAGCTTACTGCAGCGAATGCGGCGGAAGGATCTCGGTAGTATCAGCGCATCAGTATAGATATTATGGTTGCCATAGAAAGAGCAGTCCGGATCCCAGAAAGCGAAAGGTCGTAAAATGCAAAACTCCTAACTATCGTGTCGAGGTTCTGGATCAGCTGATAATAGACGAAGTGCTTAAGCTCTCTTATGATCCGAAAGCGATCAAGCAGCGGATCCGTCCCAGGAAGAAAACGGATCACAGTAAAGCTCTTAAGACACTGGAAAAGCAAAAAGCCAGGCTCATTGATCTATATTCTGTTGGCGGAATAGAGCTGGAAGATCTTACAGGAAGAATTGATTCGATCACGAAGAAGATCCTTAGTCTTAAAAATGATAAGCCGCAGGATCCTGACCTGTCATACACAGAAGCTGTGGATCTGTTCAATAATGCCAGGGAAATTTTCGAAAGCGGAACTACTGAAGAAAAGCGCAGCATCTTAATGGCGCTCATAAAGAAAATTGTAATCACTGAAGATTCTGTAGAAATCTACTGGCGCTTTGAGTAAAAGCAAAAATGCACGTCTTTCGGCGTGCATTCTGCTGTAGCTTTGGCGCTCATAGAGACTATTGAATGTGTATTATGGGGAGTACACAATCCTTATGTATCAATTATATCATCATTTTTATGTCTATTGTTAATAGGGTTTTATCCCTACCGACAATAGACATAAATATTCGATATTTTATAAAATGCCATCATTTGAGCATATACGCCCTTTTTAGACACTTTTATACCTTGGACGATTAAGTTATCAAAAAATATTTTTTAAGCGAAAAGAGCCTAGAAATATTGATGTGAAATTTTATGAGCGGTATAATAATTATAGATTAACTGCTCATTTTTAGAAACCTCCTACAAATTGAGTAGACAGTGGCCCCTATGAAAGAAACTCTGTGAGAAAAATCCAAAAATACTTATCCCGGAAAAGAGCAGCTTCCCAGGCTGCTCTTTTTCTTGCAATAAAATAAGTCCCAGCGTGTAACCACACGACGCCGGGACTTACTTTATTGTATGAAAAAATACAATATGGTTTTTACTTAGTAATTATATCACTTCAGGAGCTTATTAACTATGCGCTGGATGGAATAATAATCATATCCTGCAGCTGTGAGAAGCTCCTTTCTTGATGGCTTGCTGTTTCTTGTTCCCCACTGGCCTGCAATAACTTCCTTGGCTATCTCTTCGTTAGTCTTTCTTCCAGGCTGCGTAAGTCTGATGATTCCATCAAAATCTACATCAAGATCACAGACTGGTCCTATTCCTGGAACTTTGCCCTTAGACGAATATTGCCAGGCTACGGCCATCTTGTAGGACGGTTTCAGGGAGCTGTAAGGATTATATTCGCCGACATCGTTCTTCGGATATCTTGCAATCCAGAAGTCGAAGTTGTTCTTCAGATCATCATGAATGACATTCATATACCAGTCACGGTTACAATATATTCCGACATAATATCCGGCTTTTCTGAAGATATCAGCATAAACCTTAACCAAGCCGCGAATATAAGCTTTGCCCCTGGCTCTTACAACATTTGCTTCAAGGTCCAGCCAGATTCCATATTCCAGCTGACGGCCTGCAAGATTTTTAATAAGAGCGTTAGCATCAGCTGCAGGATCTGCCATAGATGCCGAAGCAATAAAGATATAGACGCCACGGGCTATTTTGTTCTTGCCTGCTTCTTCGTAGTTATAGTCGAAGGTTTCGTCTTTTCTGTGGCTCTGCGCTTCATACTGACACTTCATAATCGCAAAGGCCTTTCCGGATCTTGCCACTTTGGCCCAGTCGATCTTCCCCTGGTAATGGCTTACGTCAATTCCTAACAGTTCGCCCATAATTACCCCTTCCTGATCTGCGCGATAGTCTGCAGAACTTTGTCATAACCGACTGTACTCCCAATAAATAAACAGAATGTCATAAGGACCAGGCAGACAATATTCTTAGGAGTAAAAGGAATATCCATAAGAATATATGCTGCAAAGGTTCCGCCCATTCCTACGATAGCAGCATCAACCAGGGCGATCATATTGCAGGATAAGTTTTTCAGGATCTTCTTTAGCGCCTGGGTAAGAAGAGAAGAAGCTGCGCTTCCAACTGTAAAAAGAAAGATAAATAATTCGATCGTCATAATTTTTTACCCCCTACTTAAGCAGTCTTCCGGATCTTAAAAAGCTTTATCAGGCAGCACAAAAAAGCTTCGCCGCCGCAAAAGAACTTAACAGCTTCCGTAAGAGCATCGTGAGTTATGCCGGTAATAGACGAAACTATCAGCTCTACTATGGAATAAAGTGTAAAAAATACTAAGCAGTAGATAACATATAGGCTTAACTTATCCAGCGGCTTTTTATGAAGTTTCTGTAATCTCTCGATTCCTGTTTTCATAGGCATATCACTTCTTTGCAAGATATTCGTGGAGCTGCTTCTTGGCGTCCTTAAGGTCGTCTGAGATTGTTTCCTCATGCGATATACAGAACTGTATTTCAAATTCGATAAGGGCAAGCAGGCAGTGCTGCATAACATTCATGGCCTGCTCGTTTACTTCGATCTGGGCGTCTCCTTCCTTGACATTCTGCTTAAGAGCGCGCAGCTCGTTTTCAAGGATCGCCACGCGGTTCTCAAGGGTAGATCTTGGCTGGCCCAAAAAACGATATCCGCCATAAATAATAATAATAATGTTCGCAGACGCAAGGATCGCCTGTAAGTAAGGCAAGATGTTTGATACCATTATTTTCCCTCTCATAAGTAAATAAACTTATTTATCTAAAGCTTCAGGAACTAAGTCCTTCAGCTTATTTTCATATTCGTCGCAGGTCGTGTACTGGGATAAAAGACCTATTGTTTCCCGGTTTAGTTCTAGGAGCTTTTCGATAAGCTCTGCCTGCAGCATTATTACTTTGCTTAAATCGTCCATATTTGTTCCTATGCTGCTAAAAGGACATTTCTTTGCCAGGTCCTTATAATGATCTTCAGCTTTCGAAGCGTATGTTTTCTTATGAATCTGTGATGAATGTTATAGCTATTGCAATGTTTGAGCATTCCAAGTCTTGATATAAGCGCCTGGGCGAACTTAACTGTAACCTTGTTACCATGTTCGCGGATTCTGTAATAAGACCTCAGCTGCCGTTTAAGTGTCAGAAGAGACTGCTTTCTTAAGAGTGTATATCCTTTTCCGAATCTGTAGCCTAAAGCGTTAGGCAGTCTTTTATTGGTCCTGAATATCTGCCAGTTACCTTTAAGTTTAAGGCCATGAACGGATAACCAATCCTGAATAAAATGAAGAAGCTTCTTAGCTTCTCTTTTACGATTGCAGAAAATAGTGAAATTATCCATGTAACGGATGCAGTGAGCTGCTTTGAAGTTTTCTCTTATGGCGTGGTCCAGCGGCTGAAGAAATGTATTAGCAAACCACTGTGAGCAGTAGGCACCTATTTGAACGCCGTCCGTTAAGATCCTTTCCATCAGATCAAGGACCTTATGATCCTTGATAAGGTGTCTCATCCGGTCCATAACAATAACAGGCTTAAGCGAATCATAAAAATGATAAATATCCGCTTCGATGCAGTATCTGGTTCCGCTATTGTCTTCGTTCATCCATTTCCTGATTGCCTTAACGCCATAGTGTGCGCCACGTCCCTTAATTGAACCACAGCACCACTTATCCATCCCACGCATCATAACAGGTTCTACTACCTGTACCAAGGCGTGATGGACGCACTGATCCGGAAACATTTTTGGCTCGCAGATATCGCGCCATTTTCTCGCATTCCTGTCGTAGCGCTTCTTTCTTGTTACTTCGTTCGGAACGTAGCCTTCAATAATGATCTTCTTAAGCTCAGCTACGCGCTTATCGAGTGTATCTTCAAGCCATTTCGCTGTCTTATTCGGAATATCCGGATATCTAACCCACCTATGCGAATTGATTACAGTAATAATGGCTTTCTTCAAATTTTCATCTGAAATAAGTTTAGGGAAAAGATTATTTACTCTTTTCATAGGATCACTTAAAGATCTCCTTTTGCCTAACAGGTGTTCCAGCGTCCTTTTGGATGTACTAACCTGTCCCTTGTTGGCATTATTTTCAGCAAGAGCTGCGCGAAATCCATACCCTATGCTAATCGCTCGATGTAGCGGATTAACCGTTGTATTATGCCGGATATCTCAAAAAGGATATGGGAGCCGATGTTGGCGTTCTGGTTCGAAGCCTGGTTGTTGCCGTTCAGGTAGAACGCACCGTAGTTCTGGTTCTGGTTGTAGTTACCACCGACGTTCAGAACGACGCCAGAAGCGTTGTAGTTGCAGCGGTCGTCACAGAACTAAAACATCCACTCGTGGTATGGAAATCCCATTGTTAACAGTTGCATTTTCTATTTCGGAAGGTAATATGTGGGAAAAGGGGCTTACGCCCCCTTGTTTTCCCACACCCTTTTCAACCCCCAACCGCTGCGCGGTTAAGGTAATTTTTGGAGACGGGAGCCGATGTAGACGTACTGGCTC
>Ga0265298_10006007_pt1 | contig 15095 bp, 14 predicted proteins | sample AusTroGonzalo_MG_3_FD_193486 | JGI IMG/M metagenome (GOLD analysis project Ga0265298, IMG submission 193486) | Bovine rumen microbial communities from tropical cattle in Woodstock, Queensland, Australia - Gonzalo_01 | ecosystem: Host-associated > Mammals > Digestive system > Stomach > Rumen ... | reverse complement strand
GGATTCCAAAGCAATGTCCAAGCTGACGGCTAACCTTTTAACGCAAGTTAAGGACATTATCCCGGAAACCATGCCTCGCGAGATGGTGGAGGAGCTGCACCTGATGACCTTGCGCGACGCGCTCATCAACATCCATTATCCCGAAGACAACCAAAAACTGTCGCAGGCCACGTTGCGCTTGAAGTTCGACGAACTCTTCTTTACGCAACTCAAACTGTTGAAACTCAAATTGATAAATACAAACCGCTTCGAGGGTTTTGTCTTCTCTCAAGTGGGACATTATTTCAACACTTTTTATAAAGAATGCTTGCCGTTCGACTTGACTAACGCGCAGAAGCGAGTGCTCAGAGAGATTCGTGGCGATGTAGGTAGTGGACGCCAAATGAACCGCTTGCTGCAAGGCGACGTGGGTAGCGGTAAGACCATTATCGCACTCTTCAGCATGCTGTTGGCTATTGATAACGGGTATCAAGCCTGTATGATGGCCCCGACGGAAATTCTCGCCACCCAGCATTACGAAAAAATCAGCAAACAGTTGGAACCCTTGGGGTTACGAGTTGAATTTCTGTCTGGCTCTACCAAAACGGCCAAGCGCAAACAGCTGCTCGCCGACTTGCAGAACGGGCAGGTCAACATCCTCATCGGTACGCACGCACTTATTGAGGACAACGTGGTTTTCAATAAGTTAGGAATTGTCGTTATTGACGAGCAGCACCGTTTCGGAGTGGAGCAGCGCGCGAAATTGTGGCGCAAGAGCGGAACCACACCGCCGCACATCTTAGTGATGACCGCCACACCAATCCCGCGTACTTTGGCCATGACCCTCTACGGAGATTTGGATGTCTCCGTGATTGACGAGCTGCCAGCGGGCCGAAAACCCATCGTCACAGTGCATTATTATGAGAAAGATCGCCTCAAGATGTTCGGATTCTTGAAACAGCAGATTGCGGAAGGACGGCAAGTTTTCGTCGTTTATCCCTTGATTCAGGAGTCGGAGGCGTTGGATTTGCTTGATTTACAGGCTGGTTACGAAGCCATTGAGCGCAGTTTTCCGCCGCCGGAATACAGCATCGGGGTGGTGCACGGCAAGATGAAGGCCGAGGAGAAAGATTACACCATGAACTGCTTCAAAAAGGGACAAATCCAGATCTTGCTCTCCACAACGGTGATTGAGGTGGGCATCGATGTACCGAACGCCACAGTGATGGTCATCGAAAACGCCGAACGTTTCGGACTCTCGCAGCTGCACCAGCTGCGCGGGCGCGTGGGAAGGGGCGGTAACCAGTCGTATTGTATCCTCATGTCCAAGTACGAACTCTCCACGGAGGGTCGCAAGCGTCTGAACGCCATGGTGGAGACCAACGACGGCTTCGAAATCGCCAACTTCGATTTGCAGCTGCGCGGTCCTGGCGACCTGCAGGGCACCCGTCAAAGCGGCATGCTCGACTTCAAAATCGCCGACCTCACCAAAGATGAAAAGTTGGTAGCCTATACCCGCAATTACGCCCAGCAAGTGCTGGACAAAGACCCTGACCTCTTGTTGCCAGAGCACAAACGCCTCGCTGAAACGCTAGAAAAACAGATGCGGAAAGAGACGAATTGGAGCGTGATTAGCTAATATTCAATCAATCCAAACCAAAAAGAGACGTCACATTGTGGCGTCTCTTTTTGGTTTAAAAACACGTAGAGACGCGATTTATCGCGTCTCTACAATATGGTATTACAAAATATTCAGATTATTTGCGAATATCCATTTCGTTCAACAGGTAGCCGGCACCGCCGAACTTGTCGATGACGAAGAGGACGTAACGAACGTCAACGTTGATACAGCGTTGCAATTCGGTGTTGAAAACGATGTCGCTGCTCAATGCTTCCCAGTTGCCGTCGAAGGCCAAACCGATGAGTTCACCGTTGCCATTCATAATCGGGCTACCAGAGTTACCGCCAGTGATGTCGTTGTTAGAGAGGAAGCAGACGTGCATGCTGCCATCCTTATCCAAATATTGGCCGAAATCTTTCTTCAAGATGAGGTCTTTCAACTTAGCAGGTACGTCAAATTCGAAATCGCCAGGAATCTCTTTTTCGAGGATACCCTTGGTGGTGGTGTAGTAGTTATAGTGCACACCGTCAGCAGGATAGTAGTCGCAAACAGTACCGAAAGTGGTACGCATAGTGCTGTTAGCATCCGGATACATCGGAGTGGAAGCCTTCATTTCCTTAAGAGCAGCAAGATAAGTGCGGCGCGGCACATCCAATTTGCTCATATCCTGGAATATAGAGGAATTCATCACAATGTATTGGAAAATAGCTTGGAAATATTGGTTAGCAGGGTCGTTGTCCAACACCTTGGAGGACGGAGCTTTCAGGAATTTCTCAAAATTCTCTTTGCTGATAAAGATGGAGTTTCTCAATGCTTTTTCAAAAGCATCGTAGTTGCCTTTGTAGTTCTTGGTGAAGAAGGTCAGGTCAGGACGATAGTTCTCTGAATATTTTTCCCATGTTTTGAGGGATGCCACGATAATCTTTGCCTCAGTTGCAGGATCGGTGTCATCGTTCTGAGAGTCAAATGTTTTCAGCATCTTCTCAATTTTAGAATCGTCGTATTTTTTCTGTCCTTTTTCAAGTTTCAGAGAATTTTGGAGATAACGGACGGCTTTTAGTGTAGGAGAAGCGTAAATGGACAAATTGGCGTTCATTACAGATTTATATTTCACACCATCGATACTCTTGCAAACTTTTTCAATTTCGCTTAAGCAATTGCCGTATTTTTCCTTGCGGTCTTTGTTAGCATTGATCCATTTAGTCAGTTCAGCTTCCTCTTTTGCTTTGGATTCCACCACTTTGAGGGCTTTCAAGCTTGCCACTTCACCGTGTTGGTTTTTCTGGGTGTTAGCCAAGCTGGCATGTTTGTCAGCATATTGCAAGTGCACCTTTTGTGAAGATTCCATAGCTTCGTAAATCACGGGCAGGATAGCATCCAAAGGTTCGTAAAGAGCGGGAGCAGCCACATCAATCTCGTTTTGAACTTCGTAGGAGGTCATGAAACGATTGGTAGTGCCAGGATAACCCCAAATCATGGTGTAATCGCCAGGTTGATAGCCTTTTAAGCTGATAGGCAGATAGTGCTTCGGCTTCATCGGAACGTTGTCCTTAGAATATTTAGCGGGGGAACCGTCGGGAGCGGTGTATATGCGGAACACGGTGAAGTCACCAGTGTGACGAGGCCACATCCAGTTGTCGGTGTCACCGCCGAATTTACCAATTGCACTCGGGGGAGCCACAACAAGGCGCACGTCCTCATACATGGTGTAAATGAACATGTAGTACTCGTTGCCTTCGTAGAAGGGTTTCACCACAACTTTGTAGCGACCGTCAGCTGAATTCTCCTTTTTCAGCTTCTTGATAGCCTCTTCCACATATTTTGCGCGGTCTGTTTCAGAGGTGTTGTTGTCTACTTTCGCCAACACGATGCTAGTCACATCTTCCATTCTTTCAAGGAAATGTACGTGGAAATCCACCGGCAATTCCTCTTCCTTGCTCATGGCAAAGAAACCGTTATTGAGGTAGTCGTGTTCCACAGTGGAGAGTTCCACCACAGAAGAGTAACCACAGTGGTGGTTGGTGAACATCAGACCGTCTTTGGAGACAATCTCACCTGTGCAGAAACCATCGCCCAATTGCACGATGGCGTCCTTCAGGGAAGAATGGTTGATGTCGTACAGTTGCTCAGCGGTCAGTTGCAGACCCATCTTCTGCATCTGTGCATAGTTGTAATTTTTGATGAACATAGGCAACCACATGCCCTCATCCGGCGGATTCACGGCAAAAACAGGCGCCGTAATCGCCAAAACTGCCACTAACAGCAGTTGTTTTTTCAAAAATGATAATACTTTCATAGTACTTTGATTTGTTTATTTGAATTTTGATTATTGACTTTTAGCTTTTGACTTAGACATAGACTATTGACTCGACCCTCGACCCTTGACCCTATTGCCTTTTCCCTATTGCCTATTCCCTACTCTCTACTCTTTATTCTCTACATCAGATGCTTCAACCTCAGCATTTATTACACCCTCCTCATCTTTTTTTTCTAAATCATTGAAAATCCGCTTATTAAAAATGATTGCCAAAACAATACCGACGGTGATGCAGGAGTCGGCGAAGTTGAAGATGGCGGGAAAGAAATAGGAACCGCCCCATAGCGGGAACTTCTCGGGAATCGGGAAGAGCTTCAGATAGAACATATCCACCACTTTGCCGAAGAAGAACGGCGCATAACCCTGTCCCGGCGACCATTCAGCCACTTCCAAAAAGTTGCTCTCTGTGAACCAGATGCCGTAAAACATACTGTCGATGATATTGCCAAATGCACCTGCAACAACCAAACAGAAAATGGTCAAAACGACACCATCCATCTTGTTTTCTTTCAGTCTTTTGACAAAATACCAACAGAGAGCACCTACCAGCAGTATGCGTACGAATGAAAGCAAAAATTTTCCAATCTGTTGACCGAAACTAATACCGAAAGCCATGCCTTCGTTCTCCACAAAATGCAGGTTAAACCATTGCCCAAGCATCGGGATTGTCTCTCCTATGGTCATGTTAGTTTTTACCCAAAATTTGATGATTTGGTCTATCAAAATGAGCAAAAGCACAACAATTGCGGCAATCCAAGCGTATTTCTTTTTCAATTTCTTATTATTTTTATTCAATTTAAACTTTTTCGAAGTTCAAACGGCAAAAATACAAAATTATCCAATATGAGTGCGTTTAAGCACTACAATTTTCCCGGTTGTTTAAGCCCGACAATGCACATAGAAGATTAATTTTGTGGATAATAAAATGTAATGATGGTGCGTTACGAAATATTTAGTATTTTTGCCATTCGTTTTTAGAAATAAAGCTTTATGAAAAAAATGAGAATTTTCCTGCCGATAATGGTTGCCTTGTTAGGAATGTTTTTCTTTACCCAATGCAAAAAAGATCATACCTGCAACATGAAGGTGACCTGCTATTACTCATCCAACGGTTTGGATGCGGATTCCTTGGTACCATTCGCCAGAATCTCCTTTGATACGGTGAAATATAACGCTGGTTTGGCTGTACAATCTGCGATTTCGCAGGTGCAAGATATGTCTACTGATGCCAAAGGTGTCTTCACCTATACGCTTGATTATCCCGCTTTGCTGATTGTCAATGCGGTGAAGATTGATACCATTTTGGATGCGAATTCAAACATCGTTTCCATCACTAAATACACGGGTACTACCCAGGTTCAGGTGAACGAAGGGGAAACGACAGAGAAGACCATCTTGATGGTTGCGACTAACTAAATAGCTGATTTTGAATAGGAAACACCATAGTTATCTTTTCCTAATCATCGCGACCCTCCTACTGCTGATTGTCATCTTTTCACGTGGGCGGGTGTTACCTAAATTGCATATTCCCAAACTGGAAAAAAAACAGCAGGTACACAGCGACACGTTGTCTGTGTGCCTGTTTTATCATGCTGCCGATTACTTTGTGTACCAAGGCTCCGTGATTGGCTTTCAGTACGATATCCTTAAACAATTGGAAAAAGATTTTCAGCGACCAGTCGATATTACTATCGAGGCCGACCCTGAATCCATGTTCTTGACGGCTCTTTCCAACAAGTACGATATCGTCTGTTTCGATTTCGATAAAGCGAACTATATTCCAGATTACATCTCGATTTCCGAACCTATTGCCTACACTTATCCAGTACTGATTATGCGTAAGAAAGATAAAGCTTACGACACGCTGCCACATATTGTCAATATTTCTGCAAAATACTATATCAAGCTGGATTTCAGTTCTTTAGAAGATCCTTCGTCGTGGAAAGTACAACATAATCCTGATATGGCCATCGAGGACTTGATGGATATGTTGGTAGATAAAACCATTGATTATGCCGTCTGCAACTACAATGAGGCCATTACGCTAATGCCGTTCTATACGCAACTGACTATCGGGCCGCGTGTGGGTGATAATTTTCCCCGTACTTGGATTCTGAACAACCACAACAATGCACTTAACGAATCTATCAATCAATGGCTTACAAACTTTAAGGAGACCAATAAATATCAGTCGTTGTGCGAAAAATACTTGTCACCACACTCATACGTCATCTCGCGGTCATTCGGCAAGAGCAAAAACAGTACCTCCCATTATGACGCGGTAATGAAAAAGGCGGCCAACAGATACGGTTTCGATTGGCGGCTGATTTCGTCCATCATCTATCAAGAGTCGCGGTTTATCCCTGATTTAGTTGGATTCGGTGGCAGTTTCGGCGTGATGCAGATGATGCCCGTTACTTGCGAACGTTACGGCATCACCGACTCCTCCTCCGTGGAAGACCAAATCTGGGCCGGTGCCAAATACATTTCGTTCCTTTGCAACATCTTCAGAGACAAAGTGGATACGGCTGACCTATATTACTTTACAGTAGCCGCTTACAACTCTGGACCCGGGCACATCCTCGATGCTATAGAGTTGTGCAAGAAGTATGAAGATGACCATACAAAATGGTCGAATGTATCAGAATATTTGATTAAAAAGTCACATAAAGAGTATTACTGCGACCCTGTTGTAAAATGCGGTTATTACCCTGGAAAACATACGGTTAACTATGTTAACCAGGTGATGACGCGCTACAATGGGTTCGCCATAACAAAAGAAGAATGAGAATATTAGTTATCGGACGCGGTGGCCGTGAGCATGCCATCGCTTGGAAAATGGCTCAATCGGCGTTGAAGCCCGAAATCTTTATTGCACCTGGTAATGCCGGTATGTTGTCCATCACTGCGCAAACAGGTGTACAAGTGCAATTGGTGAATATTGACGAAACTGCAAGCGAGCAGTTACGCGACTTTGCGTTGGAAAACCACATTGATTTGACAGTGGTGGGTCCTGAAGCGGCTCTCGCCTGCGACATCGCGACGGTGTTCCGTGCTGCGGGACTGCGCATTTTCGCCCCGACAGCAGAGGCAGCTCGCATTGAAAGCAGTAAGGAGTTTGCTAAGGATTTGATGCACAAGTATCAGATTCCTACAGCTGCTTACCGCACTTTTGAAGACTACGATGTCGCCAAACAGTATCTTAGCGAACAGGGCGCACCTATTGTCATCAAATACGACGGTTTGGCTGCAGGCAAGGGAGTGGTGGTTGCCATGACAGTGGAAGAAGCCGATAATGCATTGAAGGATATGTTGTTAGACAACCATTTCGGTAAAGGCAAAGTGGTGATGGAAGAATTTCTAGAAGGCCCTGAGTTCTCGCTGCTCACCTTGGTGAATGGCGAGCAGGTAGTGCCACTCGTCATCGCGCAAGACCACAAACGCGCATACGACGACGATAAAGGACCGAATACCGGCGGTATGGGTGCTTATGCGCCTGTGCCTGTCATTCCGCAAGCGCAAATCGACTGGGCGGTGGAGCACATTATGAAACCGACCGCAAAAGCTTTAATAGCAGAGGGTTGCCCGTTCTGCGGTGTCCTCTACGGCGGTCTTATGCTGACAAAGGATGGACCGAAAGTGATTGAGTTCAACGCCCGTTTCGGCGATCCTGAAACCGAAGTGGTGCTGCCGAAACTTAAGAGCGATCTTGCTCAATTAATGCTCGATATTCTTGATAATAAGGATGTTAAAGCTGAATTTTACGATGAAGCATTTTTAGGCGTCGTGCTGGCTGCCAAAGGTTACCCAGGTAGCTATACCAAAAATATTCCGCTGAATAATCCCGCCGACCTACCGCAGCAGGTTTTCTGCATGGGCGTGAAAGAAGAGAACGGACAGTTGTACTCCAACGGAGGGCGTGTCCTCTTTGTCGTGGGCAAAGGCAGCACGCTTCAAGAGGCAAAACAGGATGCATATAAAGGCGTTGAAAAAATGGTGCATCCTGATTTGTTCTATCGTTCCGACATCGGCTGGCAGATCGTATAGTGTGTTCTGTTGATTATAAAAAAATCCGCTACCGAAAAGGCAGCGGATTTTTTGTGATTTCGACAAACTATTTACTACTCTTGGGTAGGAACCACAGAGACGTAAGATCTGTCCTTATAGGTTTTCTTGAATTCAACGATGCCGTCGCACAATGCGAATAGCGTGTGGTCTTTTCCCATACCCACGTTCTTACCAGGATTGTGGACAGTACCTCTTTGGCGAACGATGATGTTGCCAGCTTTGGCGAATTGACCGCCGAAAATTTTCAAACCTAATCTTTTGCTAGCTGATTCGCGGCCGTTCTGAGAACTACCGACACCTTTTTTATGAGCCATAAGTCTAAATTTTAATCGTTAATACTAATTTTACAGAGTAATGTTATCAATCTTGATGGAGGTCAAGCATTGGCGATGACCATTCAATTTCTGATAACCTTTTCTTCTTTTCTTCTTGAAAACGAGAACTTTGTCACCTTTCAAGTGTTGGAGAACGGTAGCGGTCACGCTGGCACCAGAAACGGTAGGCGTACCCACTTTCACATCACCGTCATTATCCACTAACATAACGCTGTCAAATTTGACTTGCGCACCTTCTTCAGCCTGAAGGCGTTGAACATAGACTCTGCGGTCTTTTTCAACCTTGAATTGTTGCCCGGCTATTTCTACAATTGCGTACATTTTGGTATAATTTTTGTTTGTAATTTTTTGGGCGGCAAAAATATAATTTTTTTTGATACAATTTTTTCGCCTGCAATTTTTTTTAAACTTTTCCGTTATTGAGCTGTTTTGTATGTATGTTAATCATTAAAATATAAAAGGTATGAAGTTATCAAACATTTCTAAAGTATTGTTATTCACAATGTTGGCTTTGTTCACCTGCACATACACAGGTTGCGCGCAAAAGGAAAGCCAAGGCACGAGATATGTCGATTTGACCGATGCTGCAGAGTCTTCCGTTAATGCAGTTGTCTATATTAAGACCGAATTTCGGCAAAAAAACTCCATGTGGGATGACTTTTTCGGTGGCACAATATGGGAACATTTCTTTGGTTCCGCACCCAGCGCTTATCCAGTTCAAGCTGCAGGTTCAGGGGTCATCATCTCCTCCGACGGCTACATCGTGACCAACAACCACGTGGTAGAAGATGCGGACAAAGTGACCATAACTTTAAACGATAAACGCGAATATGATGGTGAAATCATCGGCACAGACCCTGCCTCTGACCTTGCGCTCATTAAAATCAACGAGACACACCTTCCCTACTTGAAGTTTGCGAACTCCGATTCTGTGCGCATTGGCGAATGGGTGTTGGCCATCGGTAACCCCATGGGTCTTAACTCCACCGTCACTGCAGGTATCATCAGCGCGAAAGCCCGTCAACTGAGTACAGGTCGTGGCAATAATGGCGACGAGGTTTATCTCCAAACCGACGCAGCTGTGAACTCTGGTAACTCTGGCGGCGCATTGGTTGACGCTACCGGCCGTTTGGTCGGCATCAACACTGCCATCGCTTCCGGCAACGGCTACTACACTGGATACTCTTTCGCTATTCCTTCCAATATTGTGAAAAAAATCAGCTACGATCTGCAACATTATGGAGTTACCCAACAGGCGTACCTTGGCGTTTCCATCATGGAATTGAATGCCACTGTCGCTAAAGAACTGAACCTCAGTGATGTAAGTGGTATTTATGTGGCTGAAGTATCTGAAAACGGTGCCGCAGCTCAAAATGGATTTCAAGAAGGCGATGTCATCACCCATATTGATAATACGCCGGTAAACAGCCTCCCCGAAGTGCGCGGAGTGCTAAAAACGAAATCCCCTGGTGACAAAGTGAAGGTCGTTTTGGTCCGGAACAAAGAAAAAATCACCAAAAATGTAACTTTATTGAATAGTAAAGGTACAACAGAAAAGGTTGAAAAATAAACTGATAGATATTCAATAAAATCACTGTCTATACCATAGTTAATATAAAGGGGCTATAAACAAATGAGACAATTAAAGATATCAAAGTCCATCACTAACCGCGATTCGGCATCGTTGGAGAGATTCCTGTCGGATATCAGCAAGGTGCAGATGATTGGCGCGGATGAAGAGGTGGAACTGGCACGCAAAATCAAAGCTGGAGACGAAGAAGCGCTTAACAAATTGGTAACCACCAATTTGCGCTTCGTCGTCTCCGTGGCTAAACAATACCAAAATCAGGGTATCGGGTTGCAAGACCTTATCAATGAGGGTAACTTAGGATTAATCAAAGCCGCACAACGTTTCGATGAGACGCGTGGCTTTAAGTTCATCTCTTACGCGGTATGGTGGATTCGTCAGGCCATCTTGCAAGCCATTGCCGACCAATCGCGTATTGTCCGACTGCCGCTGAACCAAGTGGGTGTCATAAACAAAATCAAGAAGGAGACTGCTCGTCTGGAGCAGACCCTCAACCGTCTGCCCACTACCGAGGAAATTGCCAACGCGATGGATATGCCCGTGTATAAGGTGGCTGAAATCATGAAGATGAACAACCATCCGCAGTCTATTGACTCTCCTATTGCACCCAACGAGGAGACCCGCTTCGTGGATGTGTTCGTGCACGACAACGATGACGACACTGACACCTCGTTGATGCAAGAGTCCTTGTCGTCTGAGATTAACGACCTGCTTAAGACGCTTCCCGACAAAGAAGCGGATGTGTTGAGACTTTTCTTCGGAATCGGCACCTCTCACGAGCACACACTTGATGAGATTGGCGATAAGTTAGATCTCTCCCGCGAGCGCGTGCGTCAAATCAAGGAACGCGCCCTGAAAAGATTGCGTCAAAACGCCAAGAATAAAAACTTAAAAAGCTACTTATAGGAAAAACATCTTCTCCCTTCATGAAAAGAATCTGGCTATATTTCACTTTGGCCACCATTATCAGCGGCTTTTGCGTTGCGTGCAAGCCCAAGTCACTGCCCGAGCCCAAGCCTAGGGGCTATTTCCGTATTGAGCTGCCTGACCACAAATATAAGCCTTTGGACATCTCCCAGTCCTTACCTAATGAACAGGCGGACATTCGCGTCACCCCACCATTCACCTGCGAGCAATCGGTTTATGCTACTACCACTATGGAAGTGCATCCTGACAACTTGTGGATGAATATAACATACCCAAAGCTGAACGCTTCATTGCGGTTCACCTGTTTCACGGTCAAAAACGCAGACAGTTTGCGAAAATTGATGGTCTCGGAGGACAAAATGGTGAAATTCCACTATCAGAAAGCCGACGATGTGCAATATTCCATGATTCGCGACCCAGAATCGAGGATGTGGGGACAAACATACGAGATTTATGGAAAGGATGTTGCCACACCATTCCAATTTTGGATTACTGACAGCGTCAACCGTTTCGTGCGCGCCGCCCTTTACTTCGATGGCACGCCCAATAACGACTCGTTACAGCCTGTCATTCAATATCTTAAAGAAGATGCCATGCACCTCATCAACACCTTCGCATGGAAGCCCTAAACTATCATATTTTTCGACTTCAATCAGAGGCGGACTTTGAGCAAACCGCATTACGGGTCTTTCGTTTTCAGTATGCGAAAAATCCCGTATATCGTGCTTATTGTCAGCATCTTAATATTGATAAGAAAAATGTAAAGTCTTTGTCTGACATCCCGTTTTTGCCCATTTCGTTTTTCAAAACCCACGAAGTGAAAACCTCGATTTTCACTCCGGCACTAACCTTCCGCAGCAGCGGAACCACGGGCATGCAGCACTCGCAGCATCTCATTAAAGATGCGCTTCTTTATCGCCGAAGTCTGCTCAACAGTTTCCGTTATTTCTACGGAAAACCATCGGAATACACCTTTTTGGCATTGTTACCCAACTATTTAGAGCAGAAAAACTCCTCCTTAATATACATGATGGAAGCGCTGATGCACAAATCGGGCGCAAAAGACAATGGCTATTTCCTTTATAATCACGAAGATTTGTATCAAAAACTTATACAACTACGTGATAATCAACAGAAAACAATACTATGGGGCGTAACCTTCGCACTACTGGACTTTGCCGAACATTACCAATTGGATTTTCCAGAACTCATTGTGTTTGAGACCGGTGGGATGAAAGGTCGGCGAAAAGAGATGGTGAAAGAGGAACTTTACGACATCCTGAAACACGCTTTTGGCGTGCCCGATGTTCACTCCGAGTACGGCATGTGCGAGTTGCTATCGCAAGCCTACAGCAAAGGGGGCAATGTTTTCACCACGCCGCCATGGATGCGCCTGCGCCTGCGCAACGAAAAAGACCCGCTGGACGGATCGGATTCCGTTAACACGGGGGTCATCAACGTCATCGATTTGGCCAACTTATACAGCTGTGCATTTATCGCAACGGAAGACCTTGGTCGCCGCCACCCTGACGGAATGGAGGTGCTAGGCCGTTTGGACCATTCCCAATTGCGCGGCTGCAACCTGATGGTACTGTAAGGATTGTGCCCTTTGGATTGTAGAGGCGCGATTAATCGCGTCTCTACTGCGGTAACACCGTTATATCATGTTTATTTTTTGTACATTTGCAGCTCTTTTTAGCAAGCCTCTATTTGGCATATAAATTACTGATTACAAAACGATTAATCAAATAAAAGGAATCATAAAATGAAAAAAGGAATCATCGCAGTTGTTGCTGTATTAGCGGTTGTCGCCGTTGTGTTCATCTGTGCCACCACTGCCAACGACAAGGTTATGACGAAAAAAGACGGCGTTTACATTGTGAACACCACCACCTTGACCCAAAATGTGCAGGGTTATAACGGTCCTACTCCGTTGAACATCTACATTAAGAATGATAAAATCCAAAAAATTGAGGCGTTACCGAACGATGAGACACCGAGTTTCTTCGATAGAGTGAAGGCCAATTTACTGAACAAGTGGAACGGCATGACCGTAAAGCAAGCCTCTGAAGCCAAGGTAGATGTGGTCACGGGCGCGACTTATTCCTCCAACGCGGTGAAAGAAAACGTCCGCGTGGGGTTGGAATATTATAAAAAGCATAAGAAGTAGGGAGGCAAAAGGGTCAAGGGTCAAGGGTCTAGATGATTAAGAATTTTTAGGTTAAAAGGTTAAATGTTTTAGAGTCATTAGCCTATAACTAAGTTCAAACAACCAATTGCCAACAGCTAAAAGCTAACAGCCAATAGCCAAAATCCAACAGAAATATGAAACAGTGCATGTACATAGCAGGGATGTGGATGCTGCTGATTATGGCGGCGGGGGGTGTTTTAGCGCAACCGCTCGATACCATCCGCATGATGCAATATAACCTGATGAACTACACCAACACTTCCGGTATATCAGACTGTAACAGCACAACTAACAATCTGGACAATAAGGACATGCACCTTAGAACCATTCTCCAGTACGTGAAGCCTGACGTGCTCTGCGTATGTGAGTTGGGATCCCACAACCAGTACGCTGATCGTATATTGAACAATGTCATCAACACAAACGGCATTGACTACTTTAAGCACGGTCCATTGACCAGTCTATCAGGTGGTTACATTGCCAACATGATTTTCTATGATTCTCGTAAACTGACCTTATATAGCACTCAAACCATCACCACTTCCTACCGAGACATCAATGGCTACAAGTTTTACTATAATGCTGATAATCTGTCATCTGGCGACACCGTGTTCATGACCTTTTGGATTGCGCATCTGAAAGCGGGTTCTTATTCTTCCGACGCGAGTGCCCGCCTGACGCAAGTGCAACGGTTGATGAACAAACTCACCCAACTGGGCGACCCTGGCAACACCTTTTTCTCCGGCGACTTCAATTTCTATCACAGCGATGAAGCTGCTTATCAGGAACTTACGCAGTACAACAACAGTCTATACCGCTTCTATGACCCTATTAACAGCCCTGGTTACTGGCATAACAGTTCTCAATTCGCTTCGTTGCACACGCAATCCACTCATTCTCAGTCTGATGACTGTTTTTCTGCGGGTGGGTTAGACGACCGCTTCGACTTTATTCTCGTTTCGCCATCTGTCTATTTTGGCAGTAACAAAATACACATTGTTGATGGATCGTATCATGCTTTAGGTCAAGACGGTATGCGCTTTAACGGCTCCATTAATTCCCCTTCGAACAACTCCATTCCAAGTTCTGTTGCCAATGCGCTTTATCAGCAATCCGACCACCTCCCTGTCATTATGGAAATGACAATTGATGCGCATGTGGATGTTCCGGAATACCTGTCAAATGTGCTGGTGAACGTTGCAAATCCTATCCGTGACGAGTTGATCATTGACATGCAGAACGAAGAAAGTGGACAATATGACATCAGCATTTTTGCGATGGATGGGCGTTGTGTTGCCCGATATTTTGCACAATTGGATGCTGGCACGCACCGTCTGACTTACCCATTTCATTACCCAAAAGGACTCTATTTAGTCGTATTGAGTAATGCGAACGGTCTGAAAATCACGAGAAAAGTGATTTCTAATTAATATTTCGTTAGCAAATTTTACCACTTGACTTTTCCCATCCGAAAAAATTATATTTTTGCACGTTCATTTTATCACCATCAATAATAAAAAATAGTATGAGCGAAGTTGTTGTGAACCGTTATTCTGACGAGGATTTAGAAGAATTCAAAGCTTTAATCCTAAAGAAAATCGAAGAAGCCAAAAAGAACCTCGAAGTATATCAAGAAGCTTATAGCGGTGTCGGCAATGATACAAAAGACACTGCTCCGACCTTCAAAAACCTCGAAGAGGGCAACCAGGTGCTTTCTAAAGAGGAGAATGGCCGTCTGATGTCTCGTTTATTGAAATATATCTCCAATTTGGAAGCAGCATTGGTGCGTATCGAAAATAAGACTTACGGTGTGGACCGCATCACGGGTAAACTGATTCCCAAAGAACGTCTGAGAATCGTTCCTCACGCCACTTTGGATATCGATACCAAGCTGCAAGAAAAGAAAAAATAGTCTTATCCTCACGCCTCAAGGACATTTTTTGTATCTTTGCACGCGATGAGTCCTTTGCTGAAAATAGAAGATTTGTCGCTCGAGTTGCGGCGTGATACAAATTGGAATCCCATTCTGCATCATATCAATTTCTCTCTCAACGAGGGGGAAACGTTAG
>Ga0265298_10006006_pt1 | contig 15095 bp, 20 predicted proteins | sample AusTroGonzalo_MG_3_FD_193486 | JGI IMG/M metagenome (GOLD analysis project Ga0265298, IMG submission 193486) | Bovine rumen microbial communities from tropical cattle in Woodstock, Queensland, Australia - Gonzalo_01 | ecosystem: Host-associated > Mammals > Digestive system > Stomach > Rumen ... | reverse complement strand
ATCAGCCGTAAGTACATCGACAAGTACCTGCCCAAGAAGGCTTGATATCCGTGGGAGCACACGATGTCACCCCCAACCGTTCGGTACTTCTCCAGCTGAAGAGCAGGATCAAACTGACCCAGGGCGGTCACAAGGTCCTCAAGATGAAGAGAGACGGTCTCATCATCGAGTTCTTCGACATCCTGGAGAAGGCAAGGCAGATGCGTGCAGGCGTATCCTCGGACTACGAGTACGCCATGAGCACCATCGCCATAGCCCGTGCGGTAGAGGGAGAGGTCGCCGTGAGATCCGCGGCATATGCCCTGAAGGCGAGCCCGCAGGTGAATGTCACCAGCAAGAGCATCATGGGAATGGTCGTCCCCAAGGTAGAGGCGGACCACCTTCACGTCAACATGACTGACAAGGGATACGGAGTCATCTCCACTTCTGCCTACATCGAGGCAGCGTCCATCGCGTTCGAGAAGCTCCTCGACACGATCGTCCGCGCCGCAGAGGTAGAGACCACCATGAAGAAGCTTCTGGATGAGATCGAGAAGACCAAGAGGAGAGTAAATGCTCTCGAGTTCAAGATCATTCCCGAGCTCAAAGAGTCCGAAAGGTTCATCAAATTCAGTCTCGAAGAGATGGAAAGAGAGAACACCACAAGGCTCAAGCACCTGAAGAAGGCATGATGAGGGATACGGTATGAAATCGCTGGAAGAACGTTACGAAGAGATGCTTGAGGACCCGAAGAAGTTCAAGAAGGCCTTCAACATCGTCTGGATAATAGCTTACAGCATGCTCATACTCGGATTCATGTTCATCGTCTGGATTCTGATCCAGGGTCACTAAACACCTTTCACAATCACATTTACCCGGTCCCTTCGGGGACCGGCCCCCTTGCATTTTTAGAAATAATCAATCTCAAAAGAATGTATCGGATCAGTTGAAATCCTTCATCTCGACCTTGCCGGTGCCCAGGTCAACGACGGGCATGACGGCCGGATTGGGGTTGAAGTTATGCATCTTCTGGTATTGGGTCTGACTCTGCCAAGTGGAGGCGTTGATCAGACGGACGCCGTTGTACTGGAGCTGTCCCGCACCGTGAACATGTCCTGAAACGAAGATATCTGGCACATACTCCATGGCAAGGTAATCCTTCTTTTCCGGGGCGAGGGCGTTCTTCTGCCCGTATATGGGTGCGAGGTGCCTTCTGATGCACATCTCCTTCATGACCCTGAGGGGATCCTCGTACGTCAGGTACTGTACCGCGGAGATCCAATCGTCTATGCTCTTTCCGTGATACGTCTGGACTATCCTGTTCTCGACATTGAGATAGATCGGATTGCCGACCATCAGGATGTTGGAGTCGAATCCTTTGGTGAATACTGCGTTAAGGGCCGGCTGGGGCTCCGCGGGACGGGCCGCATCGTGGTTCCCGGGGTGGATGACCATCTTTATGTGGTCGGGTATCTCCTTGAGGTATTCGGAGAGCTTCTCGTACTGCAGATAGATGTCCGGGATATCCAGTTCCTTATCCTGGTCCGGGAACACTCCGACCCCGTCGACGACGTCTCCGGGGAACACAAGGTAGTTTATGCCCTGTTCCTCGGCATTCTCCCTGAGCCATTTGGTCATCTTCTCCCATTGGGGCTCCAGGAACGTGCTGCTTCCGACGTGGCAGTCGGAGAGGAACGCGATCTTCGATGTGGAATCGCTGACCTCCCAAGTATGCGTCTTGGGGATGTCGGGCCTTATGATCTTGTCGGCCATGATGAATTCCGTCTTCTTGTTGCGCCTGCCGACGATACCTATGACCTCGTCGTCCACGAACAGCTCGTTGGAGATGGGGGAATCCTTGGAGATGAACACCTTAACGATCCCTGTATCGTCCTCTACGTTGAGCATCGTATGGCCGTTCTTGGTCGTGGTCCTGTCGTAGATGATACCTACGATGCGTATCTCCCTATCCTCGAAGGATAGGGCGCGCTCTATGCTCATCGCCCTGCCGAAGTCGCTGCGCTTCTCTATGAGCCTCTTCATGGTGAAGTATCTGGCCCTGATGTACTGGGCGAAATCGTTCACCTTACCCTCGCATGTGGATTCCCCGGTGATATCCGTGCCTTTGACCACACTGATGTCCGAAGTGAATTTGTTGTGGGGTTTGATCTCCTTCGGTGACTCGAAGAGGACCTTGTCTCCGGCTATGCAGTCCATGATGTCCTGCTTGCTGACGAAGATCGTGTTCTTGGCCAGATGGGTGAAGACGGTGTTGACGAATTCCATCGGTTTGTCGTTGGAGAGTATCATCTCCATGGCCTCGGGAGTGAAGAATACCCCCTTGCTCGTGGCGACAGACAGAATCTCGTCCTTCATACAACTCCATACCTTACCTGTTAGATATGGCTTGTCCTTCGACTCCCAACAACCGTTTTATGCTCATGATCGATGTTAGTCCCATGACCTCAGTTACCGTCGCTTGCCCGGTGAATCCCAGCGAGGATCCGGAGAAGGTCGAGGCGGCCGTTCTATCGATATTCCCGGATGCGGAGCTCGAGCTCTCGGACGGATGGTTCAGGGGGAGCGCCTCCATGAATCATTTCTCCAAACAGATCCGCAAGCAGAAGATCCTCGACGCGACCCGCGGAGTGATGATGAAGAACATCCGCGGGAACAAGACGTGGGTCAACCTGAACAAACAGGTAGCGACGGTTGGAAAGGTGTCTTTCGTGGACAAGAACCCCATCCTCGGCGCCATCGAGGTCTGCATCGAGGATGATGACATAGAGTCCCTTATCGACATCATAGCGCCGGTAACCGTCGACGGAGAGGAAGTGAGGATATGATAGGCATATCCTGTACCGGATTCTCCGCAGAACCCCCTCAGAAGTGGCTTGACAGGATTGTCGGGAACTTCGACCTGTGGGAGATATTCTCGGAGGCGGACCACAGCATCTCGAACCATATCGGCGAGTTCAAGGACCTGCTGCCGTCCTACGACCTCTGCTATTCCGTGCATGCTCCGATCTGCGACATAAACGTCGCATCGATCAGCGATGCGGTCAGGGAGGCGTCGGTGAGCGAGATACTGAACACCATGAAGGCCGCGAACGAGTTGGGCATAGACAAGATCACCGTCCATCCCGGGCTTTCTTCCATGGCCGTACACGGCCTGGAGGACAGGTACATCGAATGTGCCAGACAGTCGATGAAGATCATCGACAAGGCGTCGGCGGAGTACGGGGTCAACGTGGCCGTTGAGAACATGCCGGAGATGTTCTTCTTCCTCGGGCGCACCGCAGAGGAGCTCAACAGGATCGTGGAGGGAACGGATCTCGGGATATGTTTTGACATCGGTCATGCCAACACCACCGGTCAGATCGACGCCATGGTGGACACCTTCGGCGACCGCATCATCAATATCCATATCCATGACAACGACGGGAAAAAGGATCAGCATCTGACCATCGGCGACGGCAGCATCGATTTCGATCATATCCTTTCAAGATTGGAGAATTACGAAGGCAATTTCGTGATAGAATCCAAGACATTCGAGTCCGCAGTCGATTCTCAGTCCATATTGGACTCGTCTTCCTGAATCTCTTCGGTCAGTCCTGTGGTTGGCAGGTTCTTGACGTTGCGGATACCGTCCCAGGTCTTGATGAAGAGTATCGGTATGCAGAGCATTCCGAAGAACAATAGAAGGGCCATCATCAGGCTGCCGAATGCTCCCGCCCCCATTCCCCATGTGGTCATCATATCAGTTATCATATGCGCCATTATGGATGCGTGTATTCCGAATCTCATGTAAAGATAGGTCATGACGAATCCGCCGATGGCAACTGTCACGATCTTCCACCAGCCCCATCCGCTGACGTGGGCGTAGGCGAAGTTCATGGTGACTATGATCATCAGAACGACCGACAGTTTGCTGACCCCGAAACCTCCGAAGAGGAACCTCCAGCAATCCTTCCTTCCGTATATCGCGGCGGCTATCATCATCGGTATGCCGAACGGGATCAGACGGAACGCTATCTCCTCGTATGCCGCAGCGCTTCCGAACAGGAATATGGCCTTATCCAGATCGAGGTTCAGTAACGAAGAGGGCACCGAAGTGTCGATTCCGGCGGATGCCATCAGAAGCGTAATGACTATCTCTATCAGTATGGTGCTTCCGAGCAGCATGGCAAGCCAGAACAGCGGAGTGCTCGAGGAGCGCTCGATGTAATCCGGTTTGTCTATCCTCAGGGCCTCTCTCGAATCGTAGAGGAAGACTATGGAACAGGCGATCAGTATGGCCGCGATTATGAGCCAATAGATCTGCGCGGATGTCCCGGACACGACGCCTAGGGTGATGTTCGCGAAGAAGTAGACATAGATCTTGGCGGTGGCGGTCCCCGCGTAATCCAGGGTGGCACCGAAATTGAACAGGATGATCAATGCGCAGAGGACGATCCCGATCGCTATGACCGGCACGGAGGGGACGACTGCAGAGATGAATATGTCGGATTTCTTGCTTTCAATGCGATATTCCGGCACCTCAGCATCGGCTGAAAGGTCCTGTCCGCATCTTACGCAGAACCTGTAGCCCAGGGCCTTGCACTTATCGCATTCCTCGCATGTCATTCTGATCCTTCCAGCAGAGCGACCACGCCGTCCACTCTTTCCACCTCTATTATCGCTAGCAGGCTTCCTTTGTAGTTGGCTACGTCCTTTATCTCTTTTGCGATGTGTTCTTCCCTTTTTTTGGAAACGGTTCCGTAGGACTTTATGCTGGAGTTCACGAACTCATCCCACTGTTTGGCCAGCCTTTCAGGCGTCGCACCGTCGAAGATCCTCTTCATCCCCTTCTTGGCCACGTGGTGCTCCCTGACGAACTCGAGGGTCTTCACGTTCTCTAGATATAATTCGGTGAAATCGGATTCGTTCATATCCAGTGGTATGCAGAGGTTACCGGTCTCTGTGACCAGGTCGATGAATGTGTACATGGCCGGAGAGGGGATCTCCACTTCGCCGAAGCGCTCCATGTGCTTCGCATAGATCATGTCCAGCTCGCTAACGTCGAACATATCCTCGATGTTGTGCCTGTTCTTCAGGCATTGGATCCCCTCGATGCTGAGCGCGGCCCCGTAGGATTCATGCTCGGAGAATTCCTGACGTACCCTGTCGGCCTCTGAGACCAGTCCGTTGACAATCGGTAAGATATCGACCTTGCATCCTCCGACGTCGAGGGAGATCATTTCTTCGTACCCCTTTCGACTACCAGGTTGGTGAGGTCGTTGGGCTCGTCGATCTTCTTGAGCTCTTCGTTGGAGACGACCGCGGTCGTGTTGATGTTGTCCCTCTCGTGCTTCTTCTCTACGATGAGGATCGAGAAACGGTCCATGATCCTTGAGATCTCCGAAGCGACGATGGCCCTTTCCATTACTTTCTCTTCATCGGATCCCAGACTCGTGAGCATCAGGGCGCTCTCGTTCTTCGATACGGCCTCGAACGGGCTCCTGACAACGGGTCTTACCGAGAATCCGAGGCTGGATAACTGGGTGAGGGCGAAGCTGTCATCGAACTTGGCGGGTTCGTGCTGCTCCTTGGAGCGTTCCTCGCTCTTGAAAGTGAACGGGTCTATCGGCTCGATAATAGGAAGACCCAGATATTCCTCCATGCGGAGGGCGGCATCTATCATGGCGCCCATTCCGGACTCGTACATCTGGATGGTGCGCCTGGATACTCCGGCGGTCTCCGCGAGAACTCCCAGACTTATTCCTCTGGCCTCCCTGGCCTGCTTCAGCAGTTCGCTGTCCAGCCTGACGTAGAGTCCGCCGGGTGCGGCGAAAATGAAAGGCGGGGCCTCCTCGAGAAGGAGGTCGGCCAGAGTCTCGTTGGATACTATCGATATGTTGAATCTGGAGTAGACGATCCCGGGCTCCAATGCCCCCGAGCTCGAGCGCTCCCCGGTGACTATCGGGGTCGCACCCAGTGATTCCGCGAGTACCTTCATTTCGTCGGCGTTGTCCTTCGAGAATGCGTCTATGTTGCTGAGGACTTTGATTATCAGGACCTGGTTGTCCCTGCGGGCGACAATATCGAAGCAGATGCCTCTTATCGTCAGAGCGGACGAGACATCGAACCCTGCTTTCGCTAGGATTGCGCGGGTCGTGTTGATAAGCTCGGTCCTGTCCATACGTCCTGAATGTGTTTTTACTTCTATATACTTGCTCTTAAAACGGTAATCTCCGTCCGAAGATTGTCCCATACCTTCGCCTCCGAAGAAGAAAAGGACGGATCTTGACTTGTACGGCAAGAGTTCATTCTATAATGCTGGCACATACGTTTCGTGAGGTCGGAGGGAGGGTGTCCCCTCCCTCGCTGTCCTCACTCGAGTCCGCTGTACTCGCTGAGCTTCTGTCTGGATTTCGGTCCGAACTTGTCGATGGATTTGCTGAAATCCTCCATGTTCACTTTGCATGCGGCGATCTCCTCGTCAGTGGGGTCCTTGCCCTCTGCGACGAGTCTTCTTACCGCATTCATGACCGCTTCGTTGCATATCGCCGAGATGTCCGCTCCGGTGCAGCCCTCGGTCTCCTTGGCGAGCTCGGCCAGATCCACATCGTCGGCCAGGGGCCTCTCTCTGGTGTGGATGCCGAAGATCGACTTCCTGGATTCCTCGTCGGGGGGCGCGATGAATATCGCCTTGTCGAACCTTCCCGGCCTCAGCAACGCGGGATCCATGATGTCCGGTCTGTTGGTGGCCGCTATGACGACGACGTCGCTCAGACCCTCCAGTCCGTCCATCTCGGTCAGCATCTGCGATATGACCCTCTCGGTGACGTTGCTATCGCCTCCGGTGCCCCTTTCGGGCGCGATGGAATCGATCTCGTCCATGAAGATGACGCAGGGCGATGCCTGCCTGGCCTTCCTGAACGTCTCCCTCACAGCCTTCTCCGATTCCCCTACCCATTTGTTGAGGAATTCCGGTCCTTTAACCGATATGAAGTTGGCCTCGGATTCGGTCGCCACGGCCTTCGCCAGCAGGGTCTTACCGGTCCCGGGAGGTCCGTAGAGCAGGATACCTTTCGGCGGCCTGGCGTTCATGTGCTCGAACACCTTTCCGAACTTCAGCGGCCATTCGACCGCTTCCTTCAGCTCCTGCTTGGCGCTCTCCAGTGCTCCGATGTCCTCCCATTTGACGTTGGGCTTCTCGATGAGGACCTCTCTCATGGTCGAAGGCTGCATGTCCTTGAGGGCGTTCTTGAAGTCGTCCTTGGTGACCAGGATGTTGTTGAGGACCTCTCTGGGGATCTCCTCCGCCTCCAGGTCGACGTCCGGCAGGACCCTCCTGAGCGCGGCCATTGCGGCTTCCTTGGTCAGAGCGGAGATGTCCGCTCCTGCGTAACCGTGGGTCTTGTCTGCGAGCCAGTTCAGGTCGACATCGTCCGCAAGGGGCATGCCCCTGGTGTGGATCTGGAGGATCTCGTATCTGCCGTCCCTGTCCGGGATACCGATCTCGATCTCCCTGTCGAACCTTCCGGGCCTCCTCAGGGCCTCGTCGATGGCGTTAGGCCTGTTAGTGGCGCCGATCACGACCACCTTGCCTCTGGAGTTCAATCCGTCCATCAGGGAAAGGAGCTGGGCCACGATACGCCTCTCCTCCTCACCGCTGACCTCGTCCCTCTTGGGGGCGATGGAATCGATCTCGTCGATGAATATGATGCTCGGGGAGTTCTCCTCGGCCTCCTTGAATATCTCCCTCAGCTTGCCCTCGGACTCACCGTAGAACTTGCTGACAATCTCGGGGCCTCCGATGGACACGAAGTTGCTGCTCGTCTCTCCGGCCACGGCCTTCGCCAACATGGTCTTTCCGGTTCCTGGGGGCCCGTGGAGCAGCACTCCTTTGGGAGCCTCTACTCCGAGCCTCTTGAACAGCTCGGGATGTCTTAGCGGAAGCTCGACCATCTCCCTGATCTTCTTGACCGCGTCGCCCAATCCTCCGATATCATCGTAGGATACCTTCGGCACATCGCCGTTGGCGGCAGGCTTGTCAGAGATCTTGACCTGGGTATTCTGGCACATGATGGCCGCATCGCCTGTGGGCGAGAATGCGGTGACGATCATGTCCATCTTGTTTCCCATGATGTTCAGTGTGATTGCGTCCCCTTTGGACAGAGCCCTTCCTTCCAGGACCTGCCTGAGGTATTCCTCTCCGCCCTGGAGCCTGAGCTGGTCGGATGGTGCGAACGTTATCTTCTCTGCGCATTTGGCAGCGATCTTCTTCACCGCTACACGCTCGTCTATAGATACGCCGGCGTTGCGCCTGGTGGAACCGTCGATGCGTATTATTCCTCTGTTGGCATCCTCCGGGTCACCTGTGAGGATCCTAACCGCGGTCTTCTTGGAACCGTCTATCTGGATTATGTCCCCTGCTTTGATGCCCATGATGTTCATGAGCTCGGGATCCATCCTGGCTATTCCCTTTCCGGTCTCTCCGGATCTCAGTTCCGCGACCTTTATCGCTTTCTCGTTTGCCATTTTCAATCCTCCTCTGTATCGTTTCCAATCATCTCGTCCAGCTGCCTGTAGAGCTCCTTCCTCTTCTCCGGGTCTTCCACAGAACGGATCCTCTGGTTGATCCCGTTCATTACCGAATCGCGCTCCTTCAGCAGTCCGATGCGTTCCTTATCCAATTCCTCGATCCTCGAATCGAGCTCCTTGAGCTTTCCTATCGCCTTTTCGGTCTCGTCGAACTCTGTCGCCGATTCCTCCACCTGTCCCGATGAGATCAGGCGGGCGGTGAACATGTTTCCATGCAGGTCGACCATAAGGGTGAACTGCTGTTTCGGCACGTATACGGTCCTGGTCGGGCCCATGTTGCTCTGCTCGGGATAGCTCATCAGCATACCCGTCTGCTCCATAAGTGCCAGATTCTTCATCACGGCCTGTTGGCTGATGCCAAGTTCCTTGGAGAGCTGCAGCGGATAGCTGGGTTCCCTCGTCAGATATTCGAGTATCCTTCTTCTTGTGGGATTCTCGATAATGGACAGCAGTTCATCGATCTCGGTCATGTCAATCACCTAGTTGTTAACTGATGGTTCACTAGTTGTTGATAGAACAGAACTTCTATAAAATGTTAACTAAAATGATTATGATTGATACGAAGGATCGGCCGGGATATGGGCCGGTCGGAGTATACGATTCCTCATCGCTGATGAAAGGATTAATTAAATCCAGTACTTCTTCTGAAACACGATGAAAGGAGAATTGGTCGAGGATTACGTGGCCGTCAAGGACCAGACCGAAGGCAACCGTCTGTACGGTAAGGGCAATTACGGCTATCCGCGCAGCGGCGGAGGCGTCGACCTGGATCTCCTGGAGTCATGCCTTCTTACCGAATTGGGGAAACTGGAGGTCTATGACGGACAGAAGAAGCTGTCCTTCGAGGATATCTTCAGGCTCGCATCGGGCATCATCGAGGATTTCGACATCCTCTACATCGTCTACAGGGACATCAGGCTCGGAAGGGGCCTGGTTGTGAAGCAGGAGACCGGGGACTACGACCTTTCGGTCTTCGGTGCAGGGAAGAGACTCTCCAATGCGCGCCCGACCTACATGCTCAGAGCCGTTTCCGAGAGGAGCGCGCTGGACGCATCCGATTCGCTGCAGGGGACCAAGGAGACCAACGACAGGAGGAAGAATCTTCTTTACGGAGTGGTCGACGAGGAGGGCGATGTCACATACTACAAGATGCATGTGAAGGATCCCGCCGGGAAGGTTTTCTCTAACGACATGAAGGGTCAGGCCGAAGGTACTCTGGTCAGCGACCGTGTGTTCATATTCGAACAGAGCCAGTGCGCATTTTTGCATGATTACGGTTTCTTCGGGAACCTCGTGAACGGGATCTATCAGCTCTCGCTCGTGGAGGCCTGCTACCTCATCGGCAAGGGCAGGCTGACCGTCAGGGATATGGACGGCAACCAGTTGGACTATGATGATCTCTTCGAGTACGGTTTCAACGAGCAGGACGAGTTCGAGAACCGTTTGACAGTCTATTCGGATCTCCGTGAGAGGGGCCTTGTCGTCAAGGCCGGATTCAAGTACGGTACCCATTTCAGGGTTTATCAGGAGGATCCGGACGACTGCCACGCCAGGTTCCTGGTCCATGCCGTCCCTTACGAGGTCACCAAGATGTGGCCCGATATATCGAGGACAGTCAGGCTTTCAGGAGGGGTCAAGAAGGAGATCCTTTTCGCAATGGTCAAAGGGGATTCCGTAGAATATCTCGAATTCGAATGGTACAAACCCGGACTGTTACCGGGAAAATAAAGGAAAGTAGGCGCTGGGCGCCTGTTTTTCATTCTCACTCATCCATCTGAGCCTTGGCCTTTCCAAGTGCCCTTGCGATCCAGATGGTCATGATGACTGCGAGGACCGTGACGATGATGGCGTAAACGAACAGACCGAGCAGACTGTCATCTGTTCCGAACACCATTCCGACAGCTGTCTTGATGGTCTCGTTCCATGCCAGTGCGGCGACGAGTCCGAAAGCTGCCGTGATGAGGGCTGCGAATGTCTCTAGGAGCTGAACTTTGAATTCACCTGCCATGATTCCGAAATCGCTGATGTGGATTTATAAGGTTTCGTACGTCGTTTAGCGAAGTCCGAAGATTAACAAATGATAGAACGGAAAAAAGGGGGGCGAGGCCCCCATGGTTTCTCAGAGCTGGATCTCGATACCGAGCTTCTCTGTGAGCTCTTTGTATCTGTTCCTGATGGTGACCTCGGTCACTCCTGCGACATCCGCCACCTCTCTCTGGGTCCTGCGCTCGTTGCACATGATGGACGAGATGTAGATGGCCGCCGCGGCGACACCGGTGGGTCCTCTTCCCGAGGTGAGCTCCTTCTCGGACGCATCCTTGAGGATCTCGGCCGCCTTGGACTGCACCTCTCCGCTGAGCTTCAGCTCGGAGCAGAACCTCTGGACGTAGTCCTGGGGCTTGGTGGGCATCAGTTTGAGCTTCAGCTCGCGGGTCATGAAACGGTAGGTCCTTCCGATCTCCTTCCTTCCGACACGGCTGGAGTTACCTACCTCGTCGAGCGTCCTGGGCACACCGCACTGCCTGCATGCAGCGTAAAGGGATGCCGCAACGACTCCCTCGATGGACCTTCCTCTGATCAGATTCTTGTTGACCGCTTTCCTGTAGATCATGGCGGCGGTCTCCCTTACGTTCCTGGGGAGACCCATAGCGGATGCCATCCTGTCGAGTTCCGACAGTGCGAAAGCGAGGTTCCTCTCGGTAGCGTTGGATACACGGATCCTTCTCTGCCATTTCCTCAGCCTGTACAGCTGGGCCCTGTTCCTTGTGGGGATGCTCTTACCGTAGGAGTCCTTGTTCTTCCATGAGATCTCGGTGGACAGTCCCTTGTCGTGTATGGTGTAGGTCATCGGGGCACCTGTACGCGCCCTCTTCTCTCCCTGCTCCACATCGAATGCTCTCCATTCCGGTCCCTGGTCGATGAATTGGTCGTCCAAAACCAGGCCGCAGTCCTCGCATAGAAGCTCTCCGCGCTCATAGTCGCGGACCAAGTGGTGGCTTCCACATTCGGGACAGACCTCGATTTCTTCTGCTCCTTCCTTTGCCTTTGCCATTACTTATTCCCCCTTTGGTGTAGAGGTCGGTATTTCTCTTCACTTCTGGCACAGCGGCGTTTACCTCGATCGATGCATACGGCCCGTCCACCGGTCCGAAGACCCTTTTGACGGTTCCGATCTTGGTTTGATTCTTGTCGTATACAATCTCATTGATTTCCGGAAGATCCGAGCACTTTACGATGAGTCTTCCGTCAGGGGTTATTTCGTTCACTTTTCCCAAAAAATCCATGAGATTATCCGCCGTTGTGGGGTAAAAACCCTACTAATGAGCATTATACAAATCTATTATTTAATGATTAACGTTTTCTTTATATTGTATAAAAAAACTTAATCATTCACATATTTAAGCATCTTTACGTATTTTTTCGGTGGCTGGATGCACTATCCATGGATGGGTGATGTTCATATTTTCCAGTGGAAATGGTGGCGTCTTAATGACCTTTTCCGGATGCGGTTTTGTTCCATTAACGCGTTCAGCCAAGCTTTTTGACGCGTACATACGTATAAATAAAGGGCATCTTCTACTCGGATACATTATACCCGTCTGACGGGGATTAAAATGGAGTGAAAACATGGCACTAGAAATCTGGTCAATGGACTTCGTTAGCCTGATTGTCGTTGCTTTCGCCATTGTGATGTTGCTCGCAGGAATTCTGGCTGCGTCATTCGGATCAGGCAAGGCAAAGATCTTCGGCGGAGTCATGGCGGTGATAGGAATCGCCTTGATAGGTCTGTGGATCTGGCTCTGTGGATACAGCAATATCCAGCTGTTCACACAGGTTCCCCTCTGGGATGTCTTCATCGATGGAGTAATCAACCTGATCGGTATCCTCATCGGAGCAATGATTGCGGTTGGAATATTCCTCGTTGTCGTTCTCAAGAGCTGAGTCGGAAACGACCCAAACCTCTTACTTTCTTTTCTCTACAATTCTGAACTGACAATCGGACGTCACTGTGCATGCGGTACGCGCCGAATGGGAATTCTGCGTTTTCAATAAAATCGAAAAAGTGGAAAAATAAGGTTTGGAAGAGGGAGATGATCAGTTACCCTGACTGATCATCTCGAGCTGGCTCATCACCTGGTAGATGAGAGTCCTGCCGTGCATGGGGATGTTGGGGTCGTTGGCAAGGTCGTCGAGGATGACGATCGCACCGGTAGCGCGGACATCCATGGGCTCCTTCGTGTCGAGGAGTCTTGCTTTGGCGTCTGTGGCCCCTTTCCTGATGTTCCTGGGGATGGAAGTGTCTTCTGCGAGCATGTCGAGAACGTCTGTTATCTGCTTTATTTTGTCGGCCATGTGAATCACCCGGATCAGAATGTCTCGAACTCTTCCTGAAGGTCCTGTACCATCTGGTCGAGGACTTCCTCGAAGTTCATGGATTTGTATTCCCTAACTCCGCCAAGGTCACTCTGAATCCTGACGACAAAATCATTGTTCTCTTTCACAAGCTCTACGTTGCACAGAATCTCTTCCATTTCTATAACCCCCGTAGGTTAAATTGCCCAACATGGACCACGTATATAATAATTAGCGGATAGCGGGGGAAAACCCCCGTAACCGCGGTTTTTGACTCGTTTTTTCAAGCGAAAAGCTGTCTTCCCATCTCGCGGGCTTTCTCGAGCATCTCAGGATTGTCCTTGGGAAGTCCGTGATCCTTTGTGCTGTGGAGAAGGATCTCCGCATCGAAGTTCCTGCGGCCGAGTATCCTTTGGATCCTTTCCGCAGTGGGCTGCGCAGCTTTGATGGGGGCTCCGGCGGAAACGACCACGAGCGCCTTCCTCTTGGGGGGTTCCTTCTGTTCGGTGTATAGTTTGAAGGTCCTGTCCTCGTACATGTCGTAGAGGCCTGTTCCCCTGCCGAAATAGACAGGTGTGGCTATTATGAGGGCATCGCAATCCCTGACATCGTCCAGGACCGGTGTGAGATCATCCTTGAGCGGACAGGGTTTGCCCTGTTTGCAGTTGTGGCATCCCTGGCAGTCGCGGAATGAGAGCTTGTTCAGGAAATGGATGTGGACATCGGCGCCCTCCACCGCATTCGCAGCCTCTTCCGCCAGTGTGGACGTGCTGCCGTGATGCGAAGGACTAGCCAGTATAACGCATATGGTCTTGGTCATGGAAATCACGATGTGATGCAATCGTCCTCTCATAGTTAAAATTTGACTAGTCAACTGGTTAGTAATGGCCGTTCACAGACCCAATTGTCGGGGCGGTAACCTTCTATTCCTTACAATATAGGAGGGGAAATAGTCCTATTCTCGGGAAACCTTTTTAAATGAATCATAGATAGAGGGGGTCGTTCTATGTTGTTATCGCATCAGCGAAAGCAAGCATGGAAAAATCGGCCCATGCGCCGATGGAGAACGATAAAATGGCAAACGAGGAAGAGTCAACGTACGAAGACCTTCAGGACGAATTCGAGTCTAAGGCACGCGGTTTCGGAAGGGGAAAGTACGGAAGGATCATCAAGATGGCACGCACTCCGAGTAAGGACGAGTACATGAAGACCGTTTACATCACGGCCGCAGGTATCCTCATCATCGGATTCGTAGGATTCGCCATCTGGTGGCTTATGACTGTCCTGCCCACGCATTTCTGAGGGGGACGATTCGAAATGATGTTCACTGGTGAGAACAATCTGAAGAAGGTTGCAGCCAGCGCTATCGTCTCCTGGAATTTCCAGATCAACTCGAGCGCCGACAAAGCGAAACTCTCGTTCTCAGTCGTTGCCGGGCCCGATGCGGAGAATGCACCCGAGTGGACCGTGAGCCTTCACGATGCCACCGACGGAGAGATCTGGACCAACGATACCAGCAAGACGGAGATCACCCTGCATCTTCCCGGTAAGAATGCGAAGGAACTCAAGCTGGAAGTCATCTGTCCGAACGGAGCCAGGTACGGCGACTCCGTCAAGACGACCATCACGGCGGATGCCGACGACGGAACCGACTCGATGGTCTTCGAAGCCGTAGCACAACAGTCCATAATGGTCCTTAAGACCCAGATCGACCAGGAGAAGACAGTCGCAAACGAACTGGCCTCCAAAGCGAACAAGGCCAAAGACAAGGACATATATGCGATCCTGAGCCCCGCCGGACTCAGGGGATACGTGTTCGTAGAAGGTATGAACACGGATCGCGTCCGCGAGAAGTCCAAGGATATCAAGAAAGCCAGGAACTTCATCGACGGAGAGGCGGACATAAGCGAGATCAGCCCCTATCTGACACCCGTGTCCGCAGTAGTGGGAATCGTCGAGGGAGACATAGTCGAACTCATCAACGGTCCCTTCAAGGGTGAGAAAGCAAGGGTGCAGCAGATAGATCAGGGCAAAGAGGAGATCACTGTAGAGCTCATCGAGGCCATGGTCCCTATACCTGTCACTGTCAAAGGAGACAGTGTCAGACTACTTGAAAAGGAGAAATGAGCAATGGTAGATACTGTTGAGGCATTGGTGGATGGAGGACGCGCTTC
>Ga0265298_10006005_pt1 | contig 15095 bp, 12 predicted proteins | sample AusTroGonzalo_MG_3_FD_193486 | JGI IMG/M metagenome (GOLD analysis project Ga0265298, IMG submission 193486) | Bovine rumen microbial communities from tropical cattle in Woodstock, Queensland, Australia - Gonzalo_01 | ecosystem: Host-associated > Mammals > Digestive system > Stomach > Rumen ... | reverse complement strand
CTGACCTTCTTCCTTGATCGTTGACTTTCCTGTTTCAAAGAAGACGGAGGAATCCAGGACAATGTCGCCGGTGTTCGGATCCACGGTAGCCTTCATGTTTGCCGCAGTCAGGGAAGACGAAAGCTCCCGGATCATGGTTGTGCGGATTCCGATCAGATCGTCGATCCGTTCCGCCTGGGACGCGAGGGCCAGTTGCTGTTCTTCCAGCTTCGCGGCTGCTTCGTCCAGTTTTTGCTGCTGAATGATGAGCGTCGCCTTCGCATTGTTCAGCTCTTCCTCCTGGGAGGAAAGCTTGTCCTGCAGATTGTCCAGATCGGTCTGGATGATGATCAGTGCCTGCTCCTTGGCGTTCAGCTCGTCGGTGGCCAGGTTCAGGGCAATCTTCTGCTGATCCAGTTCTTTGTTCTTGGTATCCAGCTCCAGCGTCTTGGTTTCGAGCATGGTGAAATACTGATACAGACTGTAGGTCAGGATCAGCACGAAGATCAGCAGCAGGGCAGCCATCATGTCCGAATAGCTGATCCAGCTGAAACCGCCCTGAGCTCCACGGGAGGCGCGGCGGTTATGAATACGTTGACGCGCCATGATCATTCCTCCTCCGCAATGGCGGAAAGGGTAGCGGAAATCTTTTCGACATTTCCTTCCATGGAGGAAAGGATGGAACGGATTTCTTCCATGGCGGAATCACCGGAGTCACCGGCGAGCATGGTGGTTTTTTCAGCCAGCTTTTCAATGAGCTTCGCCAGATCCTTATTCTCCTGATCCATGCGGTTCAGCAGTTCCGCGGTGCGGCGTTCGTAATTCTCGTCCCGTTCGCGGACCTGATTGATCTGGCTCATGTAAGCGTCAAATTTATCGAGAATATGATTGGTCATTTCCTGGAGCGTACGGGCGTTGTCTACGATTCCCCGGGCAGCGGAAACAGTTTCCCCGGTCTGGCGGGCGGCCATGATCTGATTCTGGGTGACGGCGTCCATCGCTGTGGCCATGGCGGAGAACTGATTGCCCATGCTCCGGTCCATTTCATCCAGGAAGCGGGCCACGATATGATTGACGCCGTCGATCTGGTTTCGGGTGGCGCCTATGATGAAGCGGTCCATGGAATCTGTGACCGGGGCCATGGCCCGGGTGATGCTGCGGCCCACGTTTTCGGCCAGACGGTCCGCCAGTGTGTCGTTGATCCCCTGGAGCATGTAGTTCCGGTCCTGATTCTGGATGATCATCTGGACATCGTTGTCCAGGGGGCGGGACATGGCCAGCTGGGTGAAGGACGTGACAAAGTCGTCAATGGCCCGGTAGCTGGATCCCTGGGAGATCCGGTTCAGCATGTTGAAGACAATGCTGCAGCTGATGCCGGCCACGGAGGTGCCGAAGGCGAAACGCATGCCTTCCAACAAATTCGGAATGCCTTCGACCAACTGGGCAGAGTCGGAAAAGTTCAGGGAAGACAGACCCCGGGAAAGACCCATGAAGGTTCCCAGAATACCGAGGGAAGTGAGCAGATTCGGGATCAGTTCCGCCAGGGTGGCGTTGCCGGGACCGTGTGTTACGGTGTCGTCGTTAATGTAATCCTCCACATTGGTGGGAAGACCGCGTCGATCCAGCTGCTCCGCGTTCTGCAGAAAGCGGAGCCAGGTGCCACGCAGGCGCTTGCCCACGAAACCGGCGGTTTGCCAGACAGGTTTGTCCGTGGTCTGCCCGGCCTCCGCCTGGAGGCGGGAGATCGCCCGGCGCAGGGAGGATGTCGTTTTCCACAGGGGCAACAGGCATTTGAACAGACCGATCAGCGTCACAACCGCGATGGCGCCGTATACAAGATAATCGGCAAGATCCGGCAGGATCCCCGTTACTTTCGACAAATCAGGCATGAATACGCCTCCTTCATGAAAGATAGTTCATTATATCATTTTGAAAATGAAATGTAAATGAAACAATTACGTAATAAATCGTATTCAATGTTGTTGCGAATGAAAAAGAATGATATAATGAACACACGGCGAAGAAACGAATACTCCCGGAGGTGGATTGCGTATGAAAAAAAAGGAAGTCAAGGACATTCAGGACAGACTGGATCACCTGGAGAATACCACGGCAAAGGTAAAAAACACGCTGGACAAAATGAGCCTGCACTTTGTGATTCCACTGGTGTCATTTTATTTCATCGTCGGTCTGCTGCTGATCCTGCTGAATGAAACAGTGACCCATGTGGCGGCATGGGCCCTGGCGGCCGGACTGATTCTGGCCGGCGGATGGCTGCTGATCCGCTATCTGCGGGCGGATATCCGGAAACGTCTGGCCGGGGCGGACATGGCACTGGGGCTTGTGCTGCTGCTGGCCGGCATTCTGCTGATTGCCAGCCCGACGGACATGAGAGACGTTTTCCCGAAAATCTGGGGCCTCTCGCTGATCTTCGGCGGTTTCCTGAAGATCCAGTATGCCTTTGATGAGTGGAGCGTTCACGTGCGCAGGTGGTGGATCATGCTGATCTTTGCCGCCGTATCCCTGACGATCGGTATTCTTGCACTGCTGAATAAATCTATCTTCGGCGGCAGCCAGCACCTGGTGGTGGGCATCTTTATGATCGGTGAAGCGGCGCTGGACCTTGTGACCTATTTCCTGCTGAACAACGGGATGAAGAAGCAAAATGAGCTCAAGGAAATGCCGGCAACGGCTCCGGAGACTGCGGCGGAACCCAAAACGCTGCCCGAAGGGACGGAAGCGACATTGGAAGAGAATGTCTCTGCTGAAACGGTACCGGCAGAACCGAGGGAAACGACGGAACAGGAAGAAACGCCAAAGGCAGATACAGAAATACCGGAAAAAGTGCCTGAGAAGGAGGAGTAATCCATGAAATATGAAACCCTGCAGCAATGGGTGGATGAGGCGCAGCGGATCGTCTTCTTCGGCGGCGCGGGCGTTTCCACGGAGAGCGGCATTCCGGATTTCCGGAGCGTGGACGGTCTGTACAACCAGAAATATGACTATCCGCCGGAAATGATGCTATCCCATACCTTCTTTATGCAGAAACCGGAGGAGTTTTTCCGCTTCTACCGGGACAAGATGCTGCCCCTGGAAGCCAAACCCAACAAGGCGCACCTGAAGCTTGCTGAATGGGAAAAGGAAGGAAAGATGACCGGCGTCGTAACACAGAACATCGACGGCCTGCACCAGGCGGCCGGCTCGAAAAAAGTCTTTGAGCTTCACGGCAGCGTTCATCGCAACTACTGCATGAAGTGCCGGAAATTCTACCCGCCGGAGTACATCCGGGACAGTAAGGATCCCGTGCCGCTGTGTTCCTGCGGCGGGAAGATTAAGCCGGATGTGGTGCTGTATGAGGAAGGCCTGGACAACGATACCGTTTCCGGCGCCATCCATGCCATCTCATCCGCCGATCTCATGATTGTGGCCGGAACGAGCCTGACGGTGTATCCGGCAGCGGGGCTGATCCGCTATTTCCGGGGAAAGCACATGGTGCTTATCAACCGGGACGCCACGCCCATGGATTCTGAATGCGATCTGGTGATCCACGACAAGGTCGGGGAAGTACTGGGGTCGTTGACATAGTTGTTTTTTGCCTGTACGAACAGCTCTGCCGCATTGACAGAGCTGTTTCTTCATGTTATCATGCATCAAGCAAAGCGGGAAACCGCCGCCGCTCGGAAGAGGCGGCTTTTTGCTTAGATAGGAGGACGAGGCGTCATGAATCAGTATCGCGTGGGGATCATCGGGGCAACAGGTATGGTGGGTCAGCGGTTTATTTCTCTGCTGAAGGATCATCCGTGGTTCAAGGTGACTTGCCTGGCGGCTTCTGCGCGGAGCGCCGGAAAGAAATACAGCGAAGCCGTCGGCGAACGCTGGGCTTTTGACTGGCCGATTCCCGATTATGCGAAGGACATGACGATCGTGGACGCAGCGGATATCGACGCTGTGTCGAAGCAGGTGGATTTCTGCTTCTGCGCCGTGGATATGAAAAAGGACGAAATCCGGGCCCTGGAGGAGAACTACGCGAAGCACGAGGTGCCGATTGTCAGCAATAACAGTGCCTGCCGCGGAATCGAAGATGTTCCGATGGTGGTGCCGGAAATCAACGCATCCCATCTCGATGTGATTGAGACCCAGCGGAAGCGCCTCGGCAGCCAATACGGCTTTATCGCCGTGAAACCCAACTGCTCCATCCAGAGCTATGTGCCTGCACTGACGCCCCTGCTGGACTTTGAACCCACGGAAGTCAGCGTGTGCACCTATCAGGCCATCAGCGGCGCGGGAAAAACCTTCAAAACCTGGCCGGAAATGGTGGACAACGTGATTCCCTATATCGGCGGCGAGGACGAAAAGAGCGAGAATGAACCTCTGAAACTTTGGGGACATGTGGAGGACAAGGGCAACGGCAAAGTTATTGTGAACGCCGAGAAACCTGTGATCAGCGCTCAGTGCCTGCGGGTTGCGGCCAGCGACGGACATATGGCGGCCGTTTCCGTACGGTTCAATAAAAAAGTGACAAAGGAACAGATTCTGGAACGGTGGGCGAACTATGAGACGGAGGCCCAGAAACTGGAACTGCCCAGCGCCCCGAAGCCTTTCCTGCAGTATTTTGAGGATCCGAGCCGTCCGCAGACGCGGCTGGACCGGGATTTCCAGAACGGCTTCGGCGTGAGCATCGGCCGGCTGCGGGAGGACAGGATTTTTGACTGGCGGTTCGTATGTCTGAGCCACAACACCATTCGCGGCGCAGCCGGCGGCGGCATTCTGACGGCTGAACTGCTGTGCCGGAAAGGGTATATTGTGGCGAAGTGAGGATTTAGGGTTTAAGGAGTCAGAAACTGCAATTGCAGTTTTAATATGGTTCGTAAAGGCAGAGTAGCGTCTTTCGCGTGAAGTGTTCATGAACGGGGAGTTTGTCATGAAACGAAACGGCATCATCGCTGTACGATGGAAGATGCGCATCCCGCTGCTTTTCGGCAGAAAGCCTCTGCGAATCAGAGCTTGTTTCAGCAGGTTTGATTTGAAAGGAGGCTTTTTTCGTGCAAAGAAACACCCTCAACCGCAGGTATTTCCAAACGCCTTTCAGTGCGGATTACTGGCGCCAGGCTTTCGGAGAACTGAAAAACACAAGATCGCTGGTTTTTGCCGCGTTGATCCTGGCCCTGCGGATTGCGATGAAACCGCTGCGGATCCCGGTCGCGACGGATGTGAACATCACCTTTGGCTTTATTGTCAATGCGCTGGGCTCCATGGTGTACGGGCCGGTGGTGGCGCTGCTGGGCGGCGCGGTATCGGATACGCTGGGTTACCTTGTGGCGCCCAACGGTGTTTACTTTTTTCCGTTTATTCTCCTTGAAATGGGCGGATCCTTTATCTTCGCGCTTTTTCTCTACAGCACGGATATCACCCCGGTACGGCTGATTCTTTCCAAGTTCTGCGTGAACCTGTTTGTGAACATCCTGCTGAATGAACCGATCATGGTGGTTTATTACAGGGACGTTCTGCACCTGACCACCTATCAGCCGTTTGTGCTGGTGCGTATTATCAAGAATATCGTGATGCTGCCGCTTGAGTCGGTGATTCTGATGATCGTTTTCAGGGCCGTGATACCGGCGCTAACGAACGTCGGATACAGGCTTCCCGGAAAGATGGAACTGAACTATACAAAGAAGCATATCATCCTGCTGATTGTGATGTTTGTTATCGGCGCGGGAGCCGTTATGGGCTTTCAGATTTACGACTATAACAACAAATCCTTCAGCGCGGACTATACTGCTCCCGAACGGCTTGAGAAAAACAGGGAAATGAACGCCTGGGTGACGGAGCAGCGACCGGAGCTGAAACCGGAGGAGACGGTGACCATCATCGAGAGCGCCCGTTCCGCGGTGGGCTCGAAGGAAATGACCTATGAGCTGGCGATATACAGGATTGATATGGAAAAGTATCAGGCAAAGCATGATGCGGCGGAAGCCGACATCGCCGCCGGTAAGGAAGGCGCCAAAGCCTACACAACGGATACGCTGAACGGCTATTCCAAATCCAAGGCGGCCAAGGACGATACGCTGATCCGGATCGGCACGGGTACCGCCGTGACCGATAAAAACACGATGAAGGATCAGTCGATCGGTGACCGGATCTCTATGGAAATCACCATGAGCTGGGGCGGGGAGGACAATCCATGACAAAGGCAAAGAAGGAAGCGGCCCTTCAAAAGCTTGAGGAAATGTATCCGGAGGCCAAGGCGGAGCTGATGTTTTCCAATCCGTATGAAATGCTGGTTGCGACAATGCTTTCCGCTCAGTGCACGGATAAGCAGGTGAACAAGGTGACGCCGGCGGTTTTTGAACGATGGCCGGACGCAAACGCTATGGCGGGAGCAACGGAGGAAGAGCTGTATCCCTTGGTGAAGAGCTGCGGATTCAAAAGCAAAGCGGGAAATATTATCGCCGCATGCCGCATCATCCGGGATGAACACGACGGACGGGTGCCGGACAGAATGGAAGCACTGACGGCGCTGCCGGGCGTCGGGCGGAAAACGGCCAACGTCGTGCTGTACAATGCCTTCGGGATTCCGGCCTTTGCAGTGGATACCCATGTGTTCCGCGTCAGCAACCGGATCGGTCTTTGCAAAGCCGACACGGTTGAAGAGACCGAAAGACAGATGACGAAACTGATCTGCCGGGAGAAATGGGGGAATGCCCATCACTGGCTGATCTGGCACGGGCGCAGGGTCTGCAAGGCCCAGCGGCCGCTGTGCGAAACATGCGGGCTGAAGGACCTGTGCGACGCAGCCAAAGCCGGACGGTTTTAAGCCGGACATGTTGCAATCCTGCAGGATATCCCTTATACTTTCCCTGTGAAACAGGAACCGCGCCGCCTGAACCGCGGCGCTTTTTCCTGCCCGGAGACAGAAGATACAAGGAGGAAATTTCTTATGTCTGTACTGGATCAGCTGAACGGAAGCGGCTTATATCTGATCTGCGGCGGGATCGTTCTGATCATTGCCGTGATCTGCGTGATCTTTCTTGTGCGGGCCTGGCGCGCCGGCAAGGCGCTGGGTATGGACACCGTGAAGATGAAACGGGCCATCACCTCCAGCGCCACTTTTTCACTTCTGCCAAGCGTCGGCATCCTGCTGGGTGTACTGGCACTCAGCGGCAGCCTCGGCATTCCGTGGCCCTGGCTGCGCCTCAGCGTGATCGGCGCCCTGCACTATGAAACACAGGTGGCCAGCGCCGCGGCAGAGCAGGTTGGCATTACTCTGTCGCCCGAAGCCATGACCACCCAGGCCTTTTCGACCATCGCCCTGCTGATGAGCGTGTGCATCATGTGGGGGATGATACTGACAACGATTTTTAACCGGAAATACGTGAAGAAACTGCAGGGAAAGGATCCGGAAAAGAAAACCGGCGGCGGATTCGGAGACCTGGCCATGATTGCCATGTTCATCGGAATGGTGAGTGCGTATCTCGGCAGCTATCTGGGCGGTTTTGTTTCCGGAAACGGACGGTTCACCTTCTCAGGCGACTGGACGCCGCTGCTGGTGGCGGCTGTGGCCGCCCTGGCGATGGCCGGCTTTACCTGGCTGGCAGAAAAGAAGCACTGGGAGTGGCTGGACAATTTCTCTATTGCCGGAAGCATGCTGCTCGGCATGCTTTCCGCCGTGCTGGTCGGACACTGAGAAAGGAGGGATCACCATGAATACGAATCAGAAGATGAATTCAGAAAAATACGAAGCTTATCTGAAAGCCACCCATCGTCTCGGCCGGGCGGTTTCCCTGCTGACGCTGGTGATGCTGCTGGGCGCGCCTTTCCTGATCGGCGGACTGCTCGGCACCATGCCGGACATCGGCGCCGCCGCCCGCGGATTCCTCTCCGTGGGGCTGGTCTGGACGGTTTCCAGCATTGTTGAATACCTGGTTTACACGCCGATGCTCGGCGCCGGCGGAAGCTATCTGGCCTTTATCACCGGCAACCTGATCAACATGAAAATTCCCTGCGCCATGAACGCCAGGGAACTGGTGGACGCCAAGGCCGGCACACCGGAAAACGAAGTCATCTCCACCCTGTCCATTGCCACATCTTCCCTGGTGACCATTGTGGTGCTGGCGGCGGGCGTCGCGCTGATGATTCCCCTCCGCCCCGTGCTGGAGAGTCCGACGCTTCAACCGGCGTTTGCCAACGTAGTGCCTGCGCTTTTCGGCGCCATGGCCTATAAATATTTCCGGAAAGATGTGCGCCTCGCGGCGGTGCCGCTTCTGTGCATGACTCTCCTGTTTATGTTTGTTCCGTCTCTGACATCCTCCACCAGTTTCATGATTATTCCCTCCGGCGCGCTGGCGATCGGCCTGAGCTGGCTGAAGTACCGCAAAGCCCGGAAGGAGGCGCAGCAGTGACCGCCCTGTATATATTCCTCGGCCTTTTTGGAGTGCTGCTTTTGCTGCTGTTGATCTCTCTGATCCGGACACTGCTGATGCCGGTTCAAAAATCCACATATGAACCCGCACCGGATCTACAGCGGTCCGAAATATACGCGAAAAAACTTTCCGCCATGATCCGGCAGGAAACCGTTTCCGTTCCGGGGGAAGATCAGCGGGATAAATTTCTCGCTTTTCACCGGGTTCTGGAGGAACTGTTTCCCCTTGTGCACACGCATCTTGAGAAAACGGAGATTGACGGAAATCTCCTGTTCTTCTGGAAGGGAAAATTCGACAGAAGACCGCTGGTGCTGATGAGCCATCAGGACGTGGTTCCGGCGGAAGGAGACTGGAACCGTCCGCCCTTTTCGGGAGAAATTGCCGAAGGGAAAGTCTGGGGCCGGGGCGCCTCCGACACGAAATGCTCCGTCATGGCATTCTTTCAGGCGGTTGAAGAACTGTTGCAGGCGGACTATGTACCGGAAAACGACGTTTACCTGTCGTCTTCCTGCACGGAGGAATGGGCCGGCGACGGATGTCCGAAACTGGTTGCGGAACTGAAGAAAAGAGGCGTGAAGCCCTGGCTGGTCTGCGATGAAGGCGGCGGCATCATCCGGGAACCCATTGCGGGAATAAAGGGCAGTTTTGCAATGATCGGCGTTTTTGAAAAGGGCAAGGCTGACGTTCGTTTTTCCGCCTTCTCCGACGGCGGACATGCCAGCACGCCCAGGCCGCATTCTCCCATTGCCCGCCTGGCGGATTTTATCCACGATGTCGAAACCCACGATGTTTTCCGGCGGAAAATGCCGAAGGAAGTTGGGGCCATGTTTGAGACCCTGGCGCATTATGCTCCCTTTCCGCTGCGGTGGGTTTTCGGGAATCTCTGGCTGTTCCGGCCGGTGCTGCTGCGGGTGCTGCCCGCAATCAGCGCCCAGGCAGGCGCTATGATCCGGACGACCATAGCCTTTACCATGCAGAGCGGGTCGGACGCCTGCAACGTGATGCCCCAAAAAGCCACCGTCAGCGCCAATCTGCGGTTTATTCCCCATCAGGGGATGAAGGAAAGCCTGGAAATCATCCGGAAACGGGCCGAAAAATACGGGCTGCAGACAGAAGTTCTGCAGGCCGCGGATTATACAAAGCCCACGGATATCCACGGGGAGGCTTTCCGGCTTGTTGAGCAAACCGTTGCCCAGACCTTCCCGGGCTGCGCCGGCAGCCCCTATGTGATGACCGGTGCGACGGACGCAAGGTTTTATGAGGAAATCTGCGACAATGTTGTGCGGTTTGCCCCGGTGATCTACGGGCCGGAACAGATGAAAGGCATGCACGGGCTGAACGAAAACATTGAGATCAGCTGCCTGCCGGGAGCAGTGGATTTCTACCGCAATCTGATCCGGACCAACGTTTGTTGACGGGATACGGATGCAGAACGGAGCGAAGAACGTTTCCGTCAATGTGTTTCTTCAGGACACACTGCTGTCTTGCCGGCGCCGTTTCAACAAGGTTGACAGAAAACGGGATCGCGGATAATATGGTCATGGAATACACGCGAATGTATGGAAATGAACGGGAGAAGATTTGAGATGAAAAGAATCATTTTAGCGGTTTTACTGGCAGCCCTGTTGGCCCTTACGCTGACAGCCGGGGCGGAGGACGTGCCGGTGGATACGCGGATTGCCAGGATTACCTCGACCTATGAATGCGGATGCGAACGGTATTACTACGGCGCGATGATCGGGCGGAACGGCCTGATGACAAAGGCCTGCAGTTTTTACTGCCCGGAACACGGAAAAGCGTATACGACTGTCCATTTTGAATTCGGAAGCCCGGAACCGGGCGTTTCCGTCTATGAGTACAGCGGGGATTTCTACCTGAAAGCATTTGACAAATTCAAGACCGGATATGATTATGAGGGCGATATTGCCTATGTCCGCTTCCCCGAACTGGTCGGCGACAAAACCGGCTGGTACAGGTGCCTGATTCTGAAGGGACAGTCGAATATTAGCAATGCAAGACTGGCCATCCGCGAGAACACAAAGGACGGATATCGGGAGACGCTGCTGAGCGGCATTCAGGAAGTGAGCGAAAAAGCCCTGAAAGCCGATTTTACGGAGATTGAGGCGGCACGCGGTCTGCCGGTGCTGATGCTTGACGACGGCGGAGACGACGCTGTGGTCGGCATTGTCAATGCTTATACCAGCGTTGAAACGGATTCGTCCCTTTATATCCGGCGGGTCACATCGGTGGTTCGGAACCAGATGTTCCAGGACGATATGTTCAAGGAAGGCGACGCCAGCTGCCCGCCCAAGACCACAACCGTATCCAGGGGCGGAGCGGCTCCGGCTGCGGCGACGGATCCGGCGGAGGAGCCCCAGGCGGAGACGGAACCGGAACAGCCTGCAGAGTCTTCCGCATCCGTCACTCCCGTAACCCCCGGAGATCCGTCCATGGCTGAAGAGCCTGCGCCGTTGGACGAGCCTTCTGCGGAGGGAGCAGAGCCTGTTGAAGAGGCCGTCACAGAGCCGGCATCGGAACCCGCCGCGGAGAGCGAAGAATGGACTTGTCCGGAATGCGGACGGGAAGGAAACACGGAGAAATTCTGCCCCGAATGCGGAGCGAAGAAGCCGGAGACAGGCGACCTGTGGACCTGCCCGAACTGCGGACGGGAAGGGAACGACGACAATTTCTGTCCGCACTGCGGTATAAAGAGACCGGAAAACGAATCTGAATGATTCCGAAAAGACTTTTCGTTTGAAACTGAGAGAAACGTTTCAGCGAGACATGGACGGACATAGCGGTCGGTTCGGAAAGAATTTAGCCAAATAAAACACCACCGGAGTATAAAACTCCGGTGGTGTTTTTTTTCTCAGTCGATCAGGAGCAGATCGAAACAGGGGATGGAGGATTCGGTACCTTCCTCGGACTGAATTTCATAGGGGCCTTTGCAGGTGCCGTATACCGTGTGTTTTTCCTCGACGGCGAAGGCGGGCTCCTGATCCGTGAAGAAAACCATGAGCTGGCTGTAATGATCTCCGACCTGGGCGCCGGCAGCGGAAACGGCCCATTCATCGCCCAGCTTGTCAATGCCTGTGATCCAGACGGAGAAGGTCAGGACTTTGCCGACATACTGATCGATCCGGGAAGTCAGCGCACCGTAACCGACGCGGGCTGCCTGCTTACGGATCTGCAGCTGACGGGCTTCGTCGGTCAGGAAGCGTTCCACGGTGTAGGTGAAGCGCTTGGTGTCGTAGCCTTTCTTCGTTACCGCAATGGCGATTTCGTAAACACCTTCGTCTTTCATCGGGATCTTGAAGGTGAAACGTCCGGTTCCGTTGGGATGGGACTTTTTGTCGAAAACAGTTTTGCCGGTTCCGTCAGTGGCGATGCACTGGACATCCACGGCCTTCATGGTGGTTCCGGCGATCACGAGTTCCTCGGTATAATTCTGTTCAGGAACTTCTTCGTCCAGTTCGAAGGGGATCAGCGTCTTTTTATACGTCGTGGTATCAAAGACCTTCTCTGCAATGATTTCGTTGGATTCAGCATTTTCATACACATTGAGGGTCATGAGCCAGACGCTTTCCTCGCCCTCGGGAATACTGACATTCATCTTGAAGGCACCGGTTTTCGCATGGGCAATGGTTTCGAAACGCTGGGGAATCGGATCACCGACGCTTTTCATCATGACGCCGATCACCTGGGCGCCGGGGAGCGTCGTGCCTTCCACAACGAAGGAATTCGTATTGATTTCACGGGGCGGACCCTGGGTGATGGTCAGTTTGGCCGCTTGTGAAACTTCAGCAGCGCCAACACCGGTTTCTCCACCCTCCGCGGACAATTCGCCGGCAGTGCTGTCTCCGGTTGTGCCGGAAACCGCGGGAAGCCCTTCTGCCCCTGAATCCGCGAGGGTTTTGATGACGCGGTACAGCTCGTTGGCGTTGGAATCGGTGGGGAGCTGATTGTAGACTTTCAGGTCGAAAATGATCGTGTAGTTTTTGAAAACCGTGCGCGCCATATAACCGCGGTAATCCCCGGAAGGAGTGGAACGTTTATACTTCAGAAGCAGATAGCGGTTGCCCTCGGCGGTGAGCTGGGTCTTTTCCAGATCCTGGAAGGTGTAGCCCTGGCCGTTCCATGATTCGCTTGTTTTTATGGCTTCCTCATAGGACTTCCAGGCGGCCTTGTCGGCGGAATGGACCAGATCCGGATAAGATGCGGCTTCGTTATCCTGCAGAACGGAGATTTCCAGACAGGAATACTTTGATTTTTTCACATCGCTCCAGGCCTGCAGCACGACACCCCGCGCCTGCCAGTCGGACAGGGCATCGTCCTTGGACATGGCGATGGCGGTCAGCAGCTCGGGATGATCGTTCAGGGTGTCTGCCGTGACGACCGTCCGGTTATCCTTCAGCTTGACTGTTGCCGGGGCGGGGGACAGGGAATAGTCGGTATCCGCCAGGGCCGCCGCACAGAAGACAGCCACGAGGACCGCCAGAACCACAAACAGAAGTTTACGCAAAAGAGGTCACCGACCTTTCATCAAACAGTTCGCGTTCAGCCGTTCGTACAAAAATGAACCTATAAATTATAGCATAGCAGGCGGAACGTTTGCAAGTTTCGAAAAATGAGACCGTATCGTCCCGGCGTCCGGCTGTGCAGGCAGATACACTCTCTGCGGTCGCTTTACAGGAACAGCGGAAAATGGTAGAATTCCGGAAGGCTTAATGAAGGAAACGGGAGCGGGCGCATGAATCAGGCAGGAAATCCGATAGGGGTATTCGACAGCGGCGTGGGGGGCATCAGCGTACTCCAGACCATGATTCGCCTGCTTCCGCGGGAACACTTCATCTATTACGGCGATACGGCCAATGCACCCTACGGCACAAAGAAAACGGAAGAAGTGATTGACTGCGTCCGGAAGGTGACGGATTCATTGCTGGCGCGGAATATCAAAGCACTGGTGATTGCCTGCAACACGGCGACCGGCGCAGCGGCCTATACACTGCGGAAGGAGCTGACCATTCCCGTGATCGGCATGGAGCCGGCGCTGAAGCCGGCTTCCGAAATCCGGAAGAACGGGGAAATCCTGGTGCTGGCCACCCCGCTGACGCTGCACCAGGAAAAATTCAACCTGCTGATGGAAAAATACGGCGAGGGAGCCGTTCGCGTTCCCTGCACAGGGCTGATGGAACTTGTTGAGCAGGAAAACTGGGAGGGAGCGGAAGCCTACCTCCGGGAAGTTTTCGCCCTGTATGACCTTCGGAAAGTGGACGCGGTGGTCCTGGGCTGCACCCATTATGTGTTCCTGAAAGACCGGATCCGGAAGATGCTGCCGGAACATATTATCATTACCGAAGGCAATGAAGGCACAGCAAGGCAGCTGAAACGCGTGCTGGCACGGGGACATCTGCTGCAGGGAGCGGGAGAAGGTCGGGTGGAACTGGAAACAAGCGGCTCTTCCGATGATCTGGGCAAGATGAAAAGACTGCTGGAACGGGGAATTTCGGAATAAAAATGCCCAAAAAGTGCAAAAATGACGACTTTTTGCTTTTCAATCCTGTCTCCGTGTGCTATAATTGCACTTGCTATGGCATATGATTCCCCCTTCCGAGGGGGATGAGATTTGTTAAAAAACGATATGGAGGAATCTACTATGGCAGAATTCACCACCGGAAACATTCGGAATATCGCCCTCATGGGTCATGGCAGCGAGGGCAAAACCACGCTGACCGAGGCGATGCTCTTTGCTGCCGGAATGATCGACCGTCAGGGCAAGGTGGAAGACGGAAGCACCGTTTCTGACTTTGATCCCGAAGAGAAAAAGCGCGGATTTTCCATCAGCGCCAGCTATGCTCCCATTCCGTGGAGCGGCAAGGTGATCAACGTGATCGACGTACCCGGATACTTTGACTTCATCGGCGAACAGATGGGGCCTCTGCGGGTGGTCGAAACCGCTGTGATTGTCGTCGGCGGCGTGAACGGACTGAGCGTCGGCGCCGAGAAAGCCTGGGACAACGCCGGCAAGCACAACCTGGGCCGGATGTTCATCGTGAATCAGATGGACCGTGAGCACGCCAACTTTGAAAAGGTTGTCGAGCAGCTGCGCGAAAAGTACGGCCCCAGCGTCGTGCCGATCCTGCTGCCGCTGGGCCAGGGCGCGGGATTCAAGGGCGTCGTGAACGTTCTTGAAAAGAAAGCCTATGAAGGTTCCTACAAGAAGAGCACGGAAGTGCCCATGCCCGCCGATCTGGAAGACGAAGTGAACGCTGCCTATGAAAACCTGACCGAACAGGCGGCTTCCGCGGACGAAGAGCTGATGGAGAAATACTTCGAAAACGGCGAACTGAGCCATGAAGACGTTATGGCCGGCTTCATCAAGGGCATGAAGGACGGAAGCATCGTTCCCGTTGTGGCCTGCTCCGCACTGACCGGTGTGGGCATCGCCCGGACGCTGGACCTGATCGCCAAGTATCTGCCTTCTCCCGGCCACGAAGGCCTGACCCAGAAGGGCAAGAATCCGAAGACCGGCGACGAGATCGAACGCGCCTGCAAGGATGAGGAACCCTTCTCCGCGCTGGTGTTCAAGACCATTGCCGACCCGTTCGTCGGAAAGATGAGTCTGGTTCGGGTGTTCAGCGGTATGCTGACCAGCTCCACCCCGCTGTACAACGCCAACAAGGAAAAGACCGAGAA
>Ga0265298_10006004_pt1 | contig 15098 bp, 9 predicted proteins | sample AusTroGonzalo_MG_3_FD_193486 | JGI IMG/M metagenome (GOLD analysis project Ga0265298, IMG submission 193486) | Bovine rumen microbial communities from tropical cattle in Woodstock, Queensland, Australia - Gonzalo_01 | ecosystem: Host-associated > Mammals > Digestive system > Stomach > Rumen ... | reverse complement strand
AGGCACCAAAATCGACAATCTTGTGCAGGTCGGCCACAATGTCCACATTGCCAGCAACGGCATGATTGCCGGGCAGGCCGGCATTTCCGGCAGTTGCCATCTGGGGCATTTCGTCACCATGGCTGGACAGGCGGGCCTGGCCGGGCACCTGAAGATTGGCGACGGCACCATTGTCATGGGGCAGGCGGGCGTGACCAAGGACCTGCCGCCGCAATCCGTGGTCTTCGGAACCCCTGCCATCGACCGCTTGCAGTATGCCAGGCAAATGGCCCTCATCAAGAAAATCGCCCGGCTGGACGAAGAATTGAAAGAACTCAAAAAATCCCTCAACCAGTAACCAGCTGCCATCACCATGAATTTTCTGGACATCGTCAAATACGCCTTCTTTCAAAGCGATGAATGCGGCAAGGCCATCGTGGTCGTCTTGGGCTGTCTGAGTGTCTTCTGCTGGAGCACCATGCTGGAAAAGGCCTGGCTTCTATACAAACTCAAGCAATCCTGTGAGAATTTCCGCAAGCGCTTTGAATCCGTCCGGTCCCCCCTGGAAATGTTCTCCCAGGTAGATTCCTTCGACGGGCCAATGAAGGAACTGTACAATGTCGGCATACAGGAACTTCTGGCCATTCTCGATCCCGACAACAAGGCGAAGGGGCAGATTCTCAGGCATAATTACCTGCCCAAAACCCTGGACAAGGCGGAACTGGAGAAAATCCGCAGCCTGATGAACCGCACCCTCAGCCGCCAGACTTCCGAACTTGAAGACACCATGACCATGCTGGGGACCGCCGTGGCCGTCAGCCCGCTGCTCGGGCTGTTCGGCACTGTCTGGGGCGTGATGGCCACCTTCATCGGCATCGCTCGCGCCGGGCGTCCCGACCTCATGGCCATCGCCCCAGGCATCAGCGGCGCCCTGCTGACCACCGTTGCCGGCCTGGTAGTCGCCGTGCCCGCCGCCGTCGGCTGCAACCTCATCAACAGCTGCATTGAAAACGTCTGCACCAGCCTCGAAGATTTCATCGAGAATTTCCTGGCCGGTCTTGGCCTCACCAACACGCCGCCCCAGCCAGCCACGCCGCAAGCCCCTGCCCAGACAGCCGTCCCCCGGCAGTCCCCGTCCGGCAGGCCGGAGTTCCGTCCTGCCCGCACAGAAGACGAGTTCGGGAGCTGAAGAACCATGGCGCGCCGGGCAAAAAAAAGAAAGGTTTTCAATGCCATCGACATGACGCCGTTGATGGACTTGACCTTCATGCTGCTTATCGTCTTCGTCATCACCGTTCCGGTGATGGAATACGCCACGGACGTGACACCGCCTGAACTCAACGGCGACCGCCGTCTGGAGGAAGAGAGCACACCGTTGGTCATCGCCCTGTCCGACGATGGCAATGTCATAGTCAATGAGACGCGCGTGCCCTTGCACGAATTGACGGATTTTCTCGTGCGTCTGCGTCAGGTCAACGGTCCGCAGGAGGTCATGATTCGCGCCGACGGCAGCCGCGCCTATTCGGAAGTCATCGCCCTGATGCGGGCTGCCAAGCAGGCGGGGATGTCTTCCGTCTCGCTTATGACCCAAGCAGAAAAGACCAAATAGGCCTCAAGCCCGCCACGCGCATCACTTGTCCCTGCCGACACAATTGACATTTTCCCATTTTGGCATTATATTTATAAATCGGTTAAAAAAACAGCCAATATGACGGTATCCCAAGCCGCCGAAATTTTCAGACAATTCGAGGTAAGAAGATGTCGTTTTTAGATTCTTTGCTCTCTCTGTTCGGGAAAAAGCCCGCCAAGCCGCAAAATGCCAATTACATGGGCGACGGCAACAACACTGCCAGCAGGCGCAAGCTCGCCAAGCAGGTCTATGAGGGCACTGGCCGCGTCAAGGCCAACCCTGAATGGGCAGAAGGACTCAACAACACCATGCTCGCCGAGGAGATGAAAAAGCACATCCAGTGCCGCTACACTCCTAATTTCGCCTGGAAGAAAATCATGTCCACCACGACCGGGCCAGACGGCAACCTGCTCCCGGAATACGAAGGCATCGCCGGCGACTGCGGCGCCGTCAAGAATTTCGGCATGAAGGTCGCCCGCCGCGACGGTTACATGATGCCCTACAAGTATGTGGATGTCCAGCATGCATTCAAGGCCTGCTGCGACAATCCCAAACGCTGCCCCTTCTACCTGAACGCCGTCGGCGAAGCCACAGAAATGACCGCCAAGATGCAGCGCAGGTAATTCTCTCCAACATTTTCCCTGGAAGCGCGTCCCATGTTCGGGGCGCGCTTTTTTTGTGCGCAACGAACTAAGGCGCGATGAGCGATATGCGACAGGCGCATGGATGGTACATGGTACGTGGGACGTGGGACGTGGGACACAGGACAGGGGACGCGAGACGCGCGCATGGGTGGGACGTGGGACAAGGGACTAACCACTGACCACTTTTTTGTTTTGTGAACCTTCTGAATAGTTACCTATGAACCACTTTTGTTTCATCTTAATAGTTATCGAAAATTATAATATTTGTCGAGAATCATCAAGAACACATAATTATTATCAACTTTATAAGACTTTCTATAATAAATAGTTAGATAATTTGAAAACATATTTTCCGCCATTATCTTTTTCCGCGTCCAAGAATTAGCCAGGCCAGTTGACATCAACTCTGGCCCATTCCTCAACCCCTGAACCAAAGAGAGAGAAAGATGAAACGCGGAAAAAAACTGTTGTTGCTCCTGTCCCTGTTGCTTGCCGCCACGGCCCAAGCCAGAATCCACTTCGTCACCCCGCACGGTGACGACTTCAATGACGGTCAAAGCTGGTCCACGGCCAAGCGAGATTTGCAAGCAGTATTTGCCTCCTGTTCCCCTGGGGACGAAGTCTGGATTGCCGCCGGAACTTACGTTCCTGCCGCCTATCGCGACTGGGTGGGGCCACGACTATACGCCGAATCCTTCATGCTGCCGCCGGATATCAAAATCTACGGCGGCTTTGCCGGCACGGAAAATTCCCCGGAAGAACGTGCCTTGGCCGACACCGACGGCAACGGCCTGGTGGAACTTTGGGAATTGGCCAATCCTACCATCTGGCAGCACAGTGATGACTACGCCGGCCAGGTCGCCGTCACCAGCGAGGCAGAAGGCACGGGCGGCCTGCTGGACGGGATCACCTTCACCAACGGCCAGGCCGTCGGCAGCGGCAATGACGGCTACGGCGGGGGCCTTCTACTGCGGAACGGCACCGAGGTCACGGCCTGCATCTTCACGCGAAATTGTGCGTATAGCGGGGCCGGGCTCGCCATACTCGGCCCCGGCCAAGCCACCTACTGCCGACTCGACAACAACTACGCCAGGCCAGGCGAAGGCGAAGGCGGCGGTGCCTATCTTGGGCACGCCGAAGCCAGAATCAGCAACTGCCTGATTGCCCGCAACGGCAGCGACAATGGCGGCGGCGGCCTGATGCTGGACAGCGGTGCGCAGGCCGACTTCTGCACCATCGTCGCCAATTTTGGCCACAGCGCGGGAGCGGGAATCCATATTGTCAACGGTACGCTGAACAACAGCCTGGTCTGGGGGAATGACGGTCCGTCACAGGTGGCGATTGACGCCGCGGGGACGGTTCGCCGTTGCGGGCTGGCAGGAGGGCTCGTCGGCGAAGAGATAATCCCCTTGCAGGAACGCAATTCCGGGGATGGCGGTCCCGCCTCCAATGACAACTACCCGGATTTGTACTACGCCTGTTTTGCCAATTACCTTGACGGCGATTATCGGCTGGCCCCTGGCTCCTACGCCATCAACCGCGCCTTGCCGGAAGCCGTCACCGCCGACATGACCGACGCCTGCGGCAATCCCCGCTGCCAGCGCGGCCTCCCCGACCTCGGGGCCTACGAAAGCGAGCACGGCGGCTGCCTCGCCGTTCGAACCCTCGTGGAACATCCGCTCATCTACGGTTCCACCAATCGCGTCACTCCGCGCTGGGGGATATTCACGCCCGATGGGATTGATACAAATTTCTCCTTCGACAAATCCTGGGCGGAAATCACCCGCAACCGCGACGGCTTCGCCCTCAGCGGTCAGCCGGCAGGCAGGTTGAAACTGACGACCTACGCCTACGGTTTTGACGACACCTGGCAACAGCGGCAGACGGTCACGACGCTTGATGTCTACCGCCGTCCGCTGGAAATCAGCGCCGAGTCTGTTGCCATCGACAACAACTCCCAGCTGTCTGAGATAACCACCAGTATTTCTGCAGGCAGCCTGCTGCCAGGAGACACCCTGGATGGTACGGCCACGACAGGCGGTGACAGTCAGACCGATCCATGGCTGGTCACTCAGGGGACCCTTCAGATCTCTGACAACAACCAAGGCAACAATTACGACATCACCTTCGTAGGCAAGAAAATCCCCGTAAATTACACGCTGAATGCCTATAATAGCTTGGAAATACAGTATGGAGACAGTGTCTCTGATGGCTTATGGTTCGGCTTTTTCAACGACCCAGAAGACGATAGTTATGTTGACGGCGTTTTCGAGATCCTCACTGCCGTAAATGGACGACTACCCGCCGGAGAACATACAATGGAATGTGTCTTCCATCCCCAAAACAACAGAATGTACACGGATGTCTATTTCACCTTCAGGCTCAACGTCAGAAAAATCACACTAACCACCTCCATCCAGGGCATCGCACCTCGCTACTACGGAGAGGATAACCCCGAATACACCATTGTCTACGACGGTTTCCTCCCAGATGAAGACGAATCATGCCTGACCGGTACAGCCTACATACAAGGTATGCCAGGCAAGTATGACTTGCCCGGCGACTATATGCTCTCTATCGAAGGCATTTCCTCGGAAAACTATGATATCTTCTGCATGTTAGATTTCCAGACGGTCTTCGCCATCCCCATCGTCGTCCAAGGCAAAATCACCGCCAGTGACTTGCAGGAAGGTGATATGCTCTTCAATTCATCACTGACAGGCACAGTCATCAATACACTGGATAATTCGGTCGTAGAAGGAGACCTGGTCTGGTCAAACAATGCCCTTTCCCAGCCCCCAGTCGGCACCACAACATATCAGTGGGTCTTCTTTCCCTACGGCCACCAATACAGCTACCTGTCAGGCGAAGTCGAAGTCACAGTCCATCCCCGCGCCCAGCAGACCAACCAGTTCCTGACGGCAACCGCACCCAGGGGCACCAAATCCCTGTCCGACGCCAACGGGGACCTTCTCTCAACACAAAACGCCGTCGAAACAGCAGAGACTCCTGACCTTGCCGTCCTGCAAACCTCCTCCACCGATATGGGCAGCGACCTAACCCAGCCAGGGCAACTTCCGGTCGCCACGCCGCAGATTCTCGTCATAACTCCCCTGCCCTCCAGCAAAATCTACGGTGACGACGACTCTGCCGTCTTCACCTGGCAACTGGCCGACAACACTTTGGCAGACGGCATCACCATCACCGGCTCCCTGGAACGCGAACCCGGCGAGAACTGCGGAGACTACGCAATCACCCTCGGCACCTTGACGGCAGGCGACGGCTACGCCCTCGCCTTGCAGCCTGCCGTGTTCCAGATTCGTCCGCGTCGCCTAAATCTCCTGACGGGCGACTACAGCAAGATGCTGGGCGACGCCGACCCGGAACTGACCTGGACGCTTCTGGATGCCGAGTGGGCAGAAGAAGTCAACATCACTGGGCAACTGTCGCGCGAGCCAGGAGAGACGATAGGCACCTATCGTCTTGATGCCTCTGGCCTTTCCTGCGATGACAATTTCCTGCTGACGGTAGCCTGCGGTACCCTGGAAATAACCCCCGCCGGTTTCCAGGCGCGGGAAGTCGCGGCCAGCGAACTCGTCTACGGCGACAAACTTTCCGCCTCCACGCTGTCCGGCCAGGTCGTCTTCACCGATGGCCAAATCCCGCAGGACGGAAATTTCTCCTGGGACAATCCCGAGAGCCTGCTTGCCGCCGGCCTCACAGAGCAGAATTGGACCTTCCACTTTGCCGACGCCACAAATGCCCCATTGCACGGCACGGTGTCCCTGACCGTCCTGCCGCGCCTTCTCTCCGTGACCTCCTTGGACGTTACCAAAATGCCAGGAGAAGCCGACCCTGCCCTGCCCTACACCTACGCAGTCGAAGACCTCCAAGGTGCGCCCTGCACCGTCAGCGGGAGCCTTTCGCGCGAAGCGGGCGAACTGCCAGGCACCTACGCCACGACCCTGGGCAACCTGTCCTTCGGCGACAATTTCCAGGTGGAGTTCACTCCTGGCGTCTTCCGCATCCTGGCCAACAAGACCGTCGTTGACGACGACTGGGACGGCTGGCTGGAACCAGGCGACATCGTCACCGTGAACGGGCGCGACTACACTTTTGGCAGCGATGCCTTCGCCACTCTGGAAGACGCCCTGGAAGCCACGGCCCCCGGCGGCACCGTCATCCTCTGCGACGGCGCCTACGCCCTGCCGTCCGATAACAGCCGCTGGCAGGCACCGCACCCGGTCAGCCTGCGCGGGCTGACCGAAGACTGCGACGATTCCGCAACTGTCCTGCTGAACCCCCTGGCCATGACCAGAACCCCTGCCTGGACAGAAGAAGACGAACGCGCAGTCGTCACGCTTGACAACCTGCAAATCCAGGTAACGGACACAGCGGAATACGCCTTGCGAATCGGCGATTTCCGCAGCGCCATCCTTGCCTCTTGTGCCTTGTCAGGTGGCATCCGGACCTTGCTCGCCGCCAACTTGCAGAGTCTGGAAATGACCTCCTGCTCCCTGGCCTCGGCTGGCACCTGCCTGACTTTGGGATTGCCTGAGGCTGACGCCGAACAGAACAGCCTCCGCGACTTCACCATGCAGAAAAACGAGTTCCGACGCCTGTCGCCTTCCGCCTTCTACCTCCAGGCCTTCGACGCCCGTCTGAACGGCAACGGCCTCGGCCTCGCCTACGGCAATACCTACGATGGCATCTTCACCGACGGCGAAAGCGACGATGCCACTGTCGCCTCCCTCAAGCAATTCGTAGGCGACAGAGAACAGCCAGACTGGCCCTGCCCGGCCCTCCTGCGCCTCCGCAAGGAAAGGCTAACCGCCGTCCCCAGCGCCGCCGTATGCACCTTGGGCGACGAAAACCTGACGCTTCAGATTTTCGGCGAAGACGGCAGGCTCATCCGCAATCTCCACGGTGCCATCCAGGTCTACGATGCCGACGGCGCGCTCCTGGGCACTTCGCCGCTGGTCTACTCGCGCGAAACCGAGGGCTACAGCCTGCTCTGCCCCGCCCTCACGCCAGCCGCCGCCACCTTGCGCTTCACCGTCCAGGGGCAGTCATCCTTCTGCCGCGATTCCGCCACCTGCCAGATTTCCGTGCGACCGCCCGCCCAAATTGACACACTTGCCTTCCTGGTCGCCGGACAGCCCGCCACCAATAGCGACAGCGGCGACTACCAGGCCATCGCCGACGAAAACCTGCCGCTGGCCTTGCAAGCCAGTTACGGTCTCTGGCACTGGCCTGTGGCCACTGACGCGGCCACTGAATACTCGCTGCCCGCCGCTGACCTGTCGCTGGTCGCCCCGGGCGTCGTTTCCGGCATCCGCGCCAATGAGACGTACACGATTGGCGCCTCCTACCAGGGACAAAGTGCCACGGCGACAGTCAGGTTGAAACCTGCCGCCGCCGTCATCCTTCAGGCAACCACAGCGACACCGCATCTGGCACCCGGCGGCTGGGCCGACATATCCCTGTTCGCCGCCGATGCCTTCGGCAACCGTTTCCCCGTCCTCGCCGAGGACGAGCAAGTCGTCCCCGCCGAAGCAGGCACCATGCTCGCCCCCCAGAAACTGTTTGTCCATCAAGATTTCCACGGTGAGACAGTGGAATACGCCGCCGCCTGCCAGGGACTTTCCTGCTCTCTGGAGATTCCCGTGGAACTGCGCCACGGCGAAGCGGACAGCGACTGGCAACTCTCCTGCGACGGAACCACCCTCTGCCTGCAATACGCTGACTACCAAGGCCCCGCCCGTTCCGGCTGGCATCGACTCGATGACAGGACGCAGATTTGCCTGGACTGCTCCGAGTCATTCCTCGGCGACAAACGAACCATAACCTGCCGTCTTGTCGGCTATGAGATTGACGGACAGCCTGTACCGCTGGCTCCGGGCTTTGCCGTACCGTCCCTGAGCCTCGTAATCGCCGCCGACGGCAAACTGACCATAGCGGCGGCCGCCGGACGTCATGACAACGCTTCCATCCTCGAACTCGACCAGGACGAACAGCGCGAATTACTGCCCTTCCTGGCCCTGACCTCGACTTTCTCTGCCCTGGAAAACACCTACGGTGGTTGCCTGCTGCTGGAGAAATGACGGAACAACATACGAAAATCTGCTCCCTGCCCGACGAAGAGCGCCCCAGGGAGCGCCTGCTTCGACTGGGCGCCGCCTCCTTGAGCACGCGTGAACTGCTGGCGATTTTCCTACGGCATGGAACCAGGGGCAAGTCCGCCCTGGAATTGGCGGCGGAACTGCTCATCGCCTACGATGGAAGCCTGACGAAGATTGCCGCCTCGACCCCGGCAGAATTGGCAGCGTTCCGAGGCATCGGCGCCATCAAGGCCGTCGAATTGCAGGCGGTCCTGGAACTGGCCAGTCGCCTGCAAGCAGAGCGTCAGCAGACTGGTTTCAAATGTGCAAGCCCCTCGCTGATCGCCGAGTTCATGCTGGCCAGGCTGCGTCATCTCCAGCAGGAAGAGTTCCATGTACTGTTGCTCGACGCCAAACTGAACCTGCTCAAGGATGAGATTGTCACGCGCGGGCTCCTAGACAGTTGCCCCATCCATGCCAGGGAAGTCTTTCGCGCCGCCGTCCGGGAATCGTGCAAACGCATCATCATCTGCCACAACCATCCCAGTGGCGACCCGACGCCCTCGCAAGAAGACAAGATCATAACCAATGTGCTGGTGGAGGCCGGCAAACTCCTGGGCATCCAAATCGACGACCACCTCATCGTCGCCCCCGCCCCCGAAGGCAGGATTTCGTTCTTCAGTTTCCGCAAGGAACGCCTAATCGAGAAAGCATGATCGCCACCAAGACGCGCAGCATGCGGCCACCGCTGAACCAAGTCCAGAAATCATTCGCCATCTTGTAAAAAGAAGCCTTAGATTTATATTATGAAAAGTGGCAAAAAGAAGGTTTTCCTTGAATTTCCCAGAGTGACATATTTTATGTCCACTCTCAGCAAGGCGATAAATGCAGAATACAGGGAAATAGTTCAGAGACTTGAATTACAAGGTCACCTTTCCATGCCATTCGGTGAAAAATTGAAATCAGAAAACATGTTTTCCATCAGGATAATTCATGCTGGAAATGTGCGTGTCTTTTATGTTTATGGCAAAAATGACCTAATCTACGGAATATACGGATATGTGAAAACCACCAGAGCAATTCCCATAGCAGAACTCAAACAAGCACGAAAATTGGCAAGAGCACTCAAACAAATGGGGCTGATATGAAAAGCAAATTGACAGAACAAGACATTATGGCCGAAGTGAAATACGTTGCCAAGCATTTGGAGGAATTAAAGAAAAAGCAGCAGACCGAACGGCAGGCATACTTTGACAATCCTGACAATGCCACATACATTGCGGAGGCTAGGCAATGTCTGGCCAAGGCAGAGCAACTTTACAAGGCCAAGAAAAAGGCTGGGCGCCCCCAGAAGGAACTGGCCGTCAAACTGAATGTCAATCAGCCGATAACTACCAAACTCGTGCTTGATAGAGAAAGAAATTAAACACCAGAACGAAATTGCGGCAATATTACCTGCTGCCGCTTGCTGAAATACACCGCGGCATGCGATTGCCTCCCGACCATACCCATCTCCTGACGTCCCCACCTTGCTCCAAACCGGGACTTTTTTGCGCCTTGTGATTTGATTTTCGCCACCAAAGCCATTATATTATGTAATCGTCAAATTGATGGTGGCTGTAGCTCAGTTGGTCAGAGCGTCTGGTTGTGGCCCAGAAGGTCGACGGTTCGAGACCGTTCAGCCACCCCATCTTAAAAAGCCGTCCGAATCAGTCTTTTGGTTCGGACTTTTTTATTGTTTTCCACAATTTGAAAGAAGATGCACTTATTATATCAGTTGTCACGTCTCATGCCCTCCCCGTGCTAAATGCAACCCAGGAAGGTTATTACCAACGGAAATAAATCATGGCAAGGGACATGAGACGCGCGCAAGAGTGAGACAAAAGACATGGGACAAGACGCTTCGACGTGCTATGTGGTTGTTAGTGCGACGAGCGGCACGCGACGTGCGGCGAAAACAACAGCCGATGAACACAAGCAGCACTTTGTCAGAGCACAGCCAGAACACTACTACCTATCTTCATAGGGGAATTCGTCTTCGGGAATTTGGATGACGTCACCCCAGGCGCAAGGTTTCTCTCCGTGCGGTGTCAGCACCCAGATGACGGGGTAGTCAGGGGCCTTCTCGGGAGCCTCGCCGAATCCATCGGTGAAATACAGCATGACTCGTGGCTTAAGCGCTTTCTCACGAATGTAATTGAATACAGGCAGGAAGGAAGTTCCCCCGCCGCCTTTGACGGTGATTTCTTTCGGCGTACGACTGTTTTCGGTGTACTCCTTGACTTCCGTGATTTCTGCATCGCACTGGATGACCGTCAATTGAAACCTGCCGAACTGCCGCATGATTTTCAACGTATCGCCGTAAAATTGGTCTAGATAGTCTTGCGTGGAGCCCGAGGTATCGATGGCCAGCACGGCCTCAAGCCTGCCATTGTTATGGCTAGGCAGGTACATTTTCTGCCAGACAAAGCGCTTCGCTGGCGGCAACCATTTGGTCTCGCCGCCTGAATGCAAGGTCAAGTATCTCCGCAGCTTCTGCATGTAGTCGATTTTGGATTCGCGGAACTGTTGGACAATCTCGGCGATGTCGCCAGGAAGCATTCCGTGCATCATCTCGTAGGCCTGGGCGGTCTCCAGGATGCGCTGGCGCCAGACCTCCCGCATCATGGGATCGCATTCGGTGTCCACGGCAGCGTCATGCACTGCGTCTTCTGCGTCCTTTAGAGTTGACTGAGTTTCTCCCTGATTTTCCTTTCCAGGCTTGCGGTTCTTTGCCTGAGTGTTTTGGGGGCATTTCCCACCTGGAGCAGTTTCTGGATATTCTCCATCATCGCCAGAAGGATTTTCTTCTGCGCCTCCTGTGGATTCTTCTCCGACTCTAGAATCTCCCTCTCGATTTCCTGAGGCATCTTGATCTGATTGAGTTTCTCCTCCATCCACGCCGCCATTACCTTGCTGTGCCTCTGCGTTTTCTCTTTGTCCATCTTCCTGTTCTCCGCTTTGCTCACTTTCCTGAGATTGTTTGGAACTACTATGTTTCTCTACAGGCATCTGCTCCTGCTGCTTTTTCCGTTCCGCCTCCAGGGCCTGTTCAGCCAATGTCGGCAAGACAACACGTCCCGCCAGGTAAAGATGCACGTCGGCGTCTTCGCTGCGCTCCACCACGTCTTCCGGCAGTGCCTTGAAGATTTCCTCGACCGTCTGATGTTTGGGAAAGCGGTCGGCATAATCGGGCTTGATGGCCATGGAGACCTTCTCGGCATTCAGCAGGGAATAGACCTCCAAGTCGCTGGCAAGGTCAAACCGTCGTGCCTCCAGTTCCCCACGTCGGAAGGAGTGGCAGAGGGCGGCCGTCCAGATGGTGTGAGCGATGATGGCGGCGCGCGTCACCACTGGCAGCTGGATGATCCATTCGGGACGGATGTAGATGACCTTGCCGTTGGTGGCAATGGTGCGGATGCGGGAATCCACCACGGGGATAAACTCAATTTGCAGCCCCAGATGCCCCACGAAGGGGTAGTGGAGCACCAGTTGCCCGCGGGCATTCTCGCAGAGTTCCAGCGCCTTTTGACGTGACTTTTCGGTGTCCTTCGCGTTCCAGTTGGTCAGACGTTGCTTCATGCGCTTGCCCTCCCGCGCAGTGCCTTGCCGTGCTTCTTGAGCCAGTCGGCGTATTTCTTGTGCTTGACCAGCAGCATATTGGATTCTGCGCCATCGGGATTGGAGTTCATGGCGTCCAGCATGCTCATGGCGGCGAAGTCGCTGGGCATTTCGAGGGAGATGCGGTAGAAGCCGTCCAGCCGTTCCTCCTGCGTGCCGTGTCCCTTGTCCCAGAGAGCCTTGCACAATGCCGTGCAGAAAGCGTAGCGCTTCGCCTGGTCTTTGGGGATGGAGATTTCCGCATTCGGGTTCAGCATCATCACCACGATGCGGCGCATTTCATCATAGAGATGGTAGAAGCTGAGCAGTTCCAGTCCTGTGGCATTGCCCAGAAGCCCACAGAGGAATGGCGAGAGAATGGCATCGTCCTTCCCCTCCAGGCGCTGGAGCATGATCGAAGCCCGTTCCCAGCTGCGGGGCGTGGGGAAGCCACGTTCCAGATTCTGGGTGTCGTCATTCATGTCCGCCAGCAACTGGGGCTTGAACTGAAGTAGGCCCAGGACCGCACCGTGGACATTGTTCTTCACCGCCCAGTCGTGCCAGCTCTTGGCATCGTAGCTGAGTTCCACATGCAGGAAGCGGTTGGCGAGCGCGGAACTCATGGCGACGGCGCTGGCACCGTCTTCGATGCGGTTGCCCGCCGCGACAATGAGCCAGCCGTCGGGCAGGTGGTAGTCCTCGCCCAGGCGGCGATCCAGAATCAGCTCGTATGCGGCGGTCTGGATGGTGCGGTCGCAGGCGGACAGTTCGTCCAGGAAGAGGATGCCGCGGCTCTTTTCGTCTCGAGGGTAGGTGGAGGAGATTTTCCAGTGGACGCCATCCTCTTCGGGGACAGGAAGCCCCTTGATGTCGATGGCCTCCATCTGGGCCAGGCGCAGGTCGATGAAGCCGCAGCCATGAGTTTCGGCGACGCTGCGGACGATGGCGCTCTTGCCGACTCCAGGCGGTCCCCAGACCATGATGGCGGGCAGGCGGTTGTCGGGATTCTCCCAGCGGGTTTCCAGGGAGAAGGAGACCATTTCGGAAAGTTGTTTGGCGGTGATTCGATTGCAGGTGTCAAGTTCCATGATTTTTCCTCTTTTGTTTCAATTGCTTCTACCTGCATTACGCAACACAAGAGGCAAATCTTTCGATTCCGTCAAGATTTTCCATTTTCCCATTCGGCGAAGGCATCCGCCAGTTCGCGATAGAGGGGAATATATTTATACATGCTGTCATGGCAAAGGTTCGTGCTTCGAATTACTGGCAGGATGTATGGCTTCATCTCCTGAAATAGATGCATTGTTTCGCAAACCGTGAGATCATGATCATAATCATTGAAAAGTTGGTGAAGAGGATTGTAATCGTTAGGCAGATACGAGTGTTGGTTGATAGCAATATTCGTTGGCATTCCCATGTCCAACAGTTTTTTCAGGATGGCTGAGTTCAGCAGGTCGTTTTGCATCAGCCACTGAAACCAATTTTTTTTAAAAGTCTTGTTTTCCAGAAGTTTTTTTTGCAGTGGATATTGTTCTATGTTGTTGAGCTTTTCCAGCCATCCCGTTTTTGATTCATTGGGCAGAAAGAGCACTTTCAAGAGGTGGATAAGAGTGTCATCATCATCTACTGCGGGATACTCTGGAAGCCAGCCGAGCAGTGCTGCCGCCGCTTTTTTGAGCCCCAGTTTGACGGCAAGGCAGAGCAACTGCTTCAGTTTCCGCCCAGGTTCAGGCGCCAAATCCACATATAGCCTCAGGCGTGCAATATCCTGGGATTGCAAGGCATCTTTCTGTTCTTTCTTTAACATGTGGATATGGTAATGCTTCCCTATTATTTTCTCAAAATCAGATTTAGCGTAGTATTCGAAATCGTCATACGAGAAAAGCCTTGCCAGCAAATCGTTGTCTTCAATGGAGGAATAGCCCAGTCTCCAGGCGGCCAGAAGACCGAACCCTCTGAACCAGTTGCTGATACCGCTGTCAGATATTTTGTATTTAAATCCAGCCTGGTAGTGGGAAAGCGCAACCACTTCGTCGCGATGGGTCAGAAAATAGATGAAGCCAGGTTCTCCACTGATTTTCGAGCCAAGTGACATCATCAGGCACTGCGCCTTCTTGGTGCAGTAACTATCCCACATTCTGGTGTCGCTCAGAAAAACCTGCGCGATCGTCTGCCAGCAATATTGATTGTCCCTTTTCATTGTGCTCCTTAATTCAGTGCTTGAGACAAAAGAACGGAGCCGAACAGCGGCTCATCTGGTGTCAGAACTGCCAGAAAATCATCTGCGTATTCAGCCAGGAATTGCGCCCGTTGTCGATAGGTGAACCAGACCAAGTTCGGTTCATTGGGAACCAATGGGAAATCATCGATCAATTTCCGATTGGCCAAACCCTGCAAATAATCCTCGTGAGGCATGGCCTCCCGCCGATTCATATAGTCTTGCGGCAAGGAATACGATGGGGCGGATTGGACAAGCCGCTTGAAGAATTCCACGCATCCATTATTGAGCAAGTCTGTGCCGAAGTAATCGGTGAACTTGCCTGAGAGAATGACCTCATTCCAGTATCGCAGCAGTTCATCCTTCATAGCGGCCAGGTCCTCATCCGTGCCGTATGTCTGAAACAACCTGAAAAACAAGGCGGTCTTCTGCTTGTTCAGGGCATATCCCAAGGCCTGGCGCCTGGCCTTGACGGGGTTAGGCATCAAATCCGTCAGCAATTTGATTTTTCCGACATCCTCATCCTCCAAGGCCTTGACAATGGGACTGGATTTCGTAAAATGGCAGGAGACGGCGTGGATGGTAGTCTGCTTGCGCGGAAGGCTATTCTGGAAATAGAACATAACGTGGATGACATCGCAAATCCTCTCTTGGCGGCATGCCAATGGTCCATTCCAGAACAGTAGCCACATTCTCAACAGGATGCCATACTCCCAGAGTGACACAATCCCATAAGAGCAGTGGTTCTTTTGGAAGGCAGTGATGATGAAGTTGTCAATCTCATCCCAAGAGAGTTTTTCCATGACGGGAAGTGCGCTGACGACGTGATGAAAATCCTCGATATATTCCAGGTCCAAATATGTTTCCCTCAGTTCTGGAGCCCTGCG
>Ga0265298_10006003_pt1 | contig 15100 bp, 14 predicted proteins | sample AusTroGonzalo_MG_3_FD_193486 | JGI IMG/M metagenome (GOLD analysis project Ga0265298, IMG submission 193486) | Bovine rumen microbial communities from tropical cattle in Woodstock, Queensland, Australia - Gonzalo_01 | ecosystem: Host-associated > Mammals > Digestive system > Stomach > Rumen ... | reverse complement strand
GCCCCAGGTGGAGCTGCCCCAGTTGCCGTCGAGGTCGAACTTGAGCCCCGCGTTGCCGCCCGCGTGGGCCTGAAGAGTCCCGGAGTAGTAGTTGCCACCCTCCGGTCGCGTCAGCGGACAGTCGTTCGCCCAGTTGTTGAAATACCCGCGCGCGTATTCGCCGAACGCCGTCGCGCCCCCCAGCAAGGTCAAACCAGCCGCCAAAACCAACTTCTTCGTCCTGTTCATTTACACCTCCGCATTGCTTGCTGACATTCTACCATTCCGCCCCTACCGAACATTTTGATGGAAATTCGATTTCATTGTGAAATAGAGTCAAGGGACTATGGTTTCTGTCCGACCGAGACCTTGAAGAACCTGGCGCCTGATACGCCGGGATCGGTTGCGTCGACCGGGGTCCAGGAGTCCGAGGGCGCAAGCGTCTCGCGGCCCCAGACCGTATAGGCGCGTTCGTCGCCCAGGTCGGGCTTCCAGCTCAAGTACGGCACGTTGTTCGAGACCGCGATCGACACGGTGAACTCCGCATTGCTCGACTCGGACGGATCGAACCCCGCGAGCCAGCTCGTCCAAAGCGTCCGTCCGTTCGCGCCGACGAGCCCCAGCGAGGCGCCGAACGTCTCACCCGTCTCGCGAAACAGGACTTCGTCGCCCTTCTCGAGGTCGGCGAGATACGATTCGCCGGAATCCGTCTCCCCGGGCGCGTCGCCGGCGCGGGCGCGGAGGGTCGAGCGAGTGTACGCCTTGATGCAGGCCGCCCAGCTGCCGTCAGCCGGGTCGATATGGTCTGCGTCGTCCTCTGCGATCGTCTTCCCGTCGAACCACGTCGCGTTCTCCAGTGAAAGAACGCCGTTCGTCGGGTAGTAGCCGAAATACGAATTCCCCTTCCGATGGTCAAGAACAAGATAAGGGCTGTAGCAGTTGACGAAGTTGCAGAGACGCTCGTCGCCCGTCTGCCGGTAGACGACAGCGAAGCTATCGCCGTCCGCAAGCGGGACCGGCGTATCGAGGCGAATCGTCGTAAAGCCCGCGCGCTCCAGCGTACCTGTCTGGCGGCTGGCAAGGACGCCGCCGGCGATTGGCGTCGCGGCGCCACGCGTCACGTTCGTATAGACGGAGATTTCGTACGGCTTCGGATAGACTCCAGTCCAGACGCCGACCGCGTCGAGCCGTTCGTTCCATGCGGCAGTGAACACGGACGACTGCAGGTCGTGTTCGCTGTGTACCGCCGATCCGGGTCCCGAGGCGTCGAATACCGGACCTTCGAGGTCGTGGCCGCGGACGACATCGTAGTCTTCGCCTTCGCCGGCGGGAATGTACGCCGAGAAAAAGTCCTTCCCGAACGCACGATCATAAAAAGACACGTATAAGTAACCTTCGTCGCCCCAGTGCGTCCCCCAGCTGTTCTTGACGATCCACGCGCCAGGTCCGGGAGGCGGCGTCAAGAAGCTGTTGGTGGGGAAATTGTCGTCCCAGCCAACGACGGTGACGGCGTGGTTAGCGCCAGAGGAGCGATAATAGTGAGCGCTGGTGTCGTCGTTGAAGCATCCGTTCTTAAAATACATCGCTGTCGCCAGCGCACCGTATTCCATGATGCCCGCCTTCACCCGATCCCAGCTCTCCGCGCTGCCGTCGAGCGCGTCGAACCATACGATGTTCTGGACATGAACGAGCGGCGCAAGCGGCCGGCTGGATGTCCATTCGTTGGTCGTCATCGCATAGACGTCGTTCGTCTCGGCGACAGGTCCGGTCCACCTTGTCATATAGGCGAACGCCATGGTGTCGAACCCGCCGTCCAACCGATCCTCCGGCTCCCATCCGCTCAGGTTTACGATGTTCTTCTCGGATAGGTCCAATTCCCCTCGACCGGTCTTCAGGAAATACGACTCAAGCGCCGCGCACGGGGCGAACGCCCAGCAGTTGCCGTGATCGCCCTGGTTCTTGACCGGCGAGACCCACCCCTCCTCGCGCAAATCGTAGCGCTCGGGAAGGACTTGGCTCTTCGCGCCGAGGAGTGCACGCGCTTTCGGGCTCTCGACCCGCTGTACCTTGAAGCCGCCTTTGGGCGGCGTGAGGTAGCCCATCGCGTGCGTCGTGCCGTCCGCTACCGCCGCGGACGCGAACGCCGCCAGCGCCAGCACCGCGAGTGTGCCCGAGAGTCGATGCATATTCATGCGCGACCCTCCCTTGTGCATTTTCCCGTCACGACCGAACCGAGAATAATCTCCTTCAGCATGACGAGTTCGCCTGTCATGTCGTGTTGCTCTTCCGAAGGGTAGATAAGCCCTTCCGCGTACTTTCCGGCCACGGAAAGGACAGTATAGAGCGTGTTGACGAAAAGCCGCTTCTCGGGAATGCGCAGGTCGAGCGTGCCGTCCTTCTGCGCCTTGAGGTACACGGTGTGGAACTTGACCGCGAACACGTTCACCGCCTCGTTGTAGGGACGCATCTGCTCGGCGGTGCACTCCTCGTGTTGCACGTATGTGTCGAAGTTGCGGTTGAACTTGAGGACGTCCTTGTGGCTGCGGTATAGCTCGATGATGCTGTCGATGAAGAACTCCAGCTCCTCGGCGGCGTTCATCCGCGCGCCTCCGCGCTTTTCGTATTCAACCTCCACGTCGACATAGTACCTGAGCCAGAGGACCGTGCCAAGCTCGATCACGAGGTCGGGCTTCGTCTTGAAATAGCGGTACAGCGTAACTACGCCGAGACCTGCGGCCTCGGCAATCTCTGTTAGCTTCACAGACTCGATGCTACGCGCAGCAAAGAGGCGAAAAGCCTCATCCAGCAGCCGTTCCCGGCGCTGTGCCTTCTCAATCGCGTCCTGTTCGGCGTTTCTCATGTCGCCAATCTGGTTGTTCGACTATCATATTGTACCAAATCCCCTTCTCCGCCGCAACGGCGCCATGAAATTTTCGCGGAAACTCGCAGGAATCAGGAGCCCTCTGCCGATGCAAAAGCTTCAAGCCTATGATTACATCCTGCCGGAGAGAGCGTCTATGAGGTCGCAGAGACGCTTGTAGGCGATGCCGAGGTCGTCGTTCGTCACCTTGAACATGTACTCGCCCGCACGGGCGATTTCGCCCTCCGCGTTCACGAGCCGCCTCTCTATGACCTCCTGCGAGTCGGTGCCGCGCCCTTCCAGGCGGCGGCGGAGCTCCTCGAGGTCCGGCGGGAGGATGAAGATGTCGACGTAGCCGATCTTCAGCGGATCGTTGTTCGGCAGGGCCCTCACGTAGTCGCGCACCTTTGCCGCGCCCTGGACGTCGATGTCGAGAATCATCGAGTTGCCCTCGGCGAGGACTTCCTCGATCGGGGCCTTGAGCGTGCCGTAGTAGTTGTCGTGCACCTTGGCGTACTCGATGAACGCGCCTTCCTTGATGAGCTCCTCGAAGCGCTGCTTGGTCTTGAAGTGGTAGTCGATTCCGTCCTCCTCGTCGCCGCGCGGCTCGCGCGTCGTACAGGAGATGGAGTACACGATGTCGCAGTATTCCTGCAGGAGCATGTCGATGAGAGTGGACTTCCCGCACCCGGACGGAGCGGAGATCACGATGAAAAGCGGCTTTGTCTTCATGACAATAGTATACCATATATTCCCCCGACGGACTCACTCGCTTCGCTCGTTCCGCCCGTCGGGAGGCAAAACCGCCTAGAAAAGGCCGTCGGGCTGGAAAGAGAGAAACCGGCAAATGGAAGGCAAGCCTGGCGGATGGCTAAGCCGTCGGGCGGGAAAGAGGAGTCAGCTAGTAAGAATCCTGACCAGCGGAAAGAGCAGTGCCGGCGGACGGTCAAGCCGTCGGGCGGAACGAGCGCAGCGAGTGAGTCCGACGGCACAGCTGTGGTGCTAGTTCGAGCCTGGCGAAGGCGGCTCGGCACGCTCAAGCCTGAAGTATCTGGAAAGCTTTTCGCGCAGCACCTCCAGCAGCCTGTCGTCGTCCTTGTAGGAAACGGAGACAAGCCTCTTCCCAGCCCGCTGGTAAAGCCGCCGCTTCTTCTCCATGTTCCGCAGGTATTCCGGTGTGTCCATCCCGAAGTACTCGATATACAAATCGAATTCAGGCAGATAGAAGTCCGGGCGGACGACGGCATCTCCGGCGATCCTGTAGCGCTCATCGTATGTGAACGCAATTCCCTCCGCCTCCAGGAACTCGGCGATCCGCTTCTCGCCTATGCTCTGCACGGCGGTCCCGCCCTGGGTCCTGCGCCTCTTGGCATCCTCCACCACCGACTCGAAGTTGACATTCTCCAACTCGCGCTCGTCCAGGCAGTGTCTGCAATACGGACGCCCCCAGCGCTCCATTCCGGCCATGTATTCTTCGTTGTCAATCGGCCTCTTGCACCTTGTGCACCAGTGCTTTCTGCGAGAAAGGCACTCCCGGTTCGCTTCCTGTATCGCCGCCACCGCCGCGGCCGCCGCATTCCTGACATACGACGGCGCGCCCTCCTCGCGCGCCACATCCTTCAGCGCATCCAATTCGCCCAGGGCCTTCGCCCCGTAGCGCGCGATGGCCTTTATCGCATATTGACGCACCTGCGTGCGCTCGTCGTTCCGCGCAACATCGGCGAGCATGGGCAGGAAGACCGGATAGTGACACGGCTCCTCTGGCGCCATCTTGCCAAGCGCCGACGCGGCGAGCCGCCGGACCTCGCCGAACTCGCTTCTCAGGAACGAGGTGAACTCCTCCGCCGCGGCCGAACGGCTCCGGAGTCCGGGAGGCAGAGGCAGCTCCCGCGCGGATGCGGCGATCTTGCCAGAATCCTCGGGATCTGGATCGAAGAGATGGCTGAGCAGCCTCACTCTCTCAAGCTCGGCATGCTGTCTCGCCAGCCTTGGGTCCTTGGCCATGTCGTCTGCGTTAGAAGCGGCGGAGGCGCCAGGCGATCTTGAGCGACTCCTTCGCGATGCCGGCGGTGATCTTCGAATACCCCGCGACGCGGTCGGTGAACGAAATCGGAATCTCCACGGCGCGAAGGCCCGCCTTCCAAGTGCGGTAGTTCATCTCGAGCTGGAACGAATACCCCGCCGAGGCGACGGACGCGAAGTCGATCTTCTCAAGCGCCGTCCTGCGCCAGCACTTGAAGCCACCCGTCGGATCCCTGAACGGCATCCCGGTGACGGCGCGGATGAACATCCCGCCCGCCCTCGATATGAGCCGCCTCTTGAAAGGCCAGCCAGGCGTGGAACCTCCAGGGACGTACCGCGAACCTATGACGAGGTCAGGGCATTGTTTGATTGTTTGATTGTTTGGATTGCTGGATTGCCCGGAAGAAACCGGTGTGGACATGGCCTCGACCAGACGGGAAACGTCCTTCGGGTCGTGGCTGAAGTCGCAGTCCATCTGCACGATTGCTTCCGCCCCAAGCTCGATGGCCTTCGCGAAGCCCGCGACGTACGCGCGGCCGAGCCCTTCCTTCTTCTCGCGGTGGAGGACGTGGATGCGCTGCTCCTTCGCCGCGAGCGCGTCGATCGCCGCTCCGGTCCCGTCCGGGGAGTTGTCGTCGACGAAGAGGAGCTCCACGTCGTTCCTGAGGACGGCCTCGGACATCGGCCCGACGTTGTCCTTCTCGTCGTATGTCGGTATGACGACTATCGTCTTCATTTCAGCGCCTCGAATATCCTGCCGGGCTCCATCATGCGCCCGCGCCCCCTGGTCCCGCAGGCGAGCTCGCCGTCCTCGGGTTCGATGATCTTCACGCCACGCGCCTCCAGCGCGGCGATGTTCTCGCGCGTCACGGCGGACTCCCACATGCCGTCGTTCATCGCAGGCGCGACCGCAATCGGCGCGCGCGTCGCAAGCAGCGTCGCGGCGAGCAGGTTGTCCGCAAGCCCGTAGCGCATCTTCGCGATCGTGTTCGCCGTCGCCGGCGCGACGACGACGATATCGGCCCACTCGGCGAGCGAGACGTGCTCAGGGCGCCACTCCGCAGGCGCGGCGAACTGGTCCACCGCGACGGGGTTGCGCGAAAGCGTCTGGAACGTGAGCGGGCTCACGAACTCGCACGCCGCGCTGGTCATGACGACCCTGACCTCGTCGCCGTCCTTCACGAAGAGACGGACGAGCTCCGCGGCCTTGTACGCGGCTATTGATCCGGTGACGCCAAGAAGAATTTTACGGTTCATCGTGGTTCGTGGTTCGTGGTTGGTGGTTCGTGGCTAGCGGCAGGAGGCCAGCGACGCACGGAGCTCTTCCACCGCCTTGCGCATGTCCTGCTTGGCGAAGAGATACGACCCTGCGACGAACATGTTCGCGCCGGCCTTCGCCGACAGCGGAATCGTCTCGGCGTTGCCTCCGCCGTCTATCATGATGTCGAGGTCTGGACGGCGCTCCCTGACCCAGGACACCTTCGGGAGGCACTCCGCGATGAACTTCTGCCCGCCGTAGCCGGGGTGCACCGTCATCACGAGGACCTCATCCACCTCGCCAAGGTACGGGAGGATGCGCTCGACCGGGGTCTCCGGGTTGAGCACGATCGCTGGCTTCGCGCCGAGCGAGCGGATGCGCCCGAGCTCGTGGTGGAGGTCGCAGTCGGCCTCCACGTGGATCTGGATCGTCTGCGAGCCTGCGGACGCGAACTTCTCGAGGTAGAGGTCGGGGCGCGACATCATCAGGTGGACGTTCCGGTAGAAGCCGGGGCACGTCTTCCGGCAGAAGTCGACGATCGACGGGCCGAAGCTCATGTTCGGCACGAAGTGCGGGTCCATTATGTCGAGGTGTATCGCGTCCGCGCCGGACGCCTCGGCGCGCCTCAGCTCGTCGGCGAGGCGTCCGAGGTCCGCTGCGAGGAACGACGGCAGTATACATGTCTTCGGCGTCATTGCAGCTCCTTCACGATCTTCTCGTACTCCGCCGTCTGCGCCTCGAGGGACTTTACCATCTGGAACTGGTTCCTGGCCCTCACAAGGTTGTGGTCCGCGTAGGCCGTGTGGAAGTACGTGTCGCCGGCGAGGAAGTCGGCGAGGAAGCGGATGCCCACCTCGAACGTCGCGAGCGCCCCCGAGAAGACGAGGTTCGCGCGCTCCGCCTCGTTGAGGAACTTCGCCCCGCCGAGGTAGCCCCTCGCCAGCGCCTCGAAGTACTCCCTCTTCGAGAACACCTTCGAGAGGTCGGCTTCGTCCTCCGCCGCGGCGGCCGTCGCGGTGCGCACCATGTCGCCGAAGTCGAACAGCGCCGAGCCGGGCATGGTAGTGTCCAGGTCGATGACCACGGACTCCCCCTTCGCGTCGATCATCACGTTGTTGATCTTCGTGTCGTTGTGGGTGACGCGCTCCGGGATGTCGCCTGACGCCATGAGCCCGACGATGCGCCCCGCGCGCTCGCGCCACGTGTCGACGAACCGCAGCTCCTCCGAGACGGAGGCGAGGCGGCCCTTCACGTCGCGCGCGATCGCCTCGTCGAGCTGGCGCAGGCGGTTGGGCGTGTCGTGGAACTTAGGTATGATCTCCTCGAGGCGCGGAGGCGGGAAGTCGGCGAGGTCGTTCTGGAACTTCGCGAAGGCGCGCCCGACGTCGCACGCCTGGCGCGGCTCCTCCACGACGTCGCGCGAAGAGTAGCCCTCGAGGAACTTGAAGATGCGCCACGGACTCTCGTACGCGACGACCTCGAGCGACTTCACGCCCTTGGACTTCAGGAACTCGGTCACGCGGACGACGTTCGACTCGAGGATGCGCTCGTCGAATATGGACGTGTTGACGCGCTGCAGGATGTATCGCGTGCCAGACGCCGTCTCGACCTTGTAAGTCTCGTTGATGTGCCCGCTGCCGTAGCGGCTCACGTCCGTGGCGTCAGCGATGCCGGCGCGTGCGAGGATTTCGCTCTGTTCGGATGTCATGTCAGCGCCTCTTCCTCAGGACGGGAATCTGCGCGGCGGCGACGGACTGCCCGAGGCGGCGCGTCTTCTCGTCCGGCATGAACACGTCGATCTTCTCCGCCCACTCCGGGTAGAGGTCGGCGAGCATGTTCTTCGCGGTCTCGAGGACGATCTCGCCGCCGAGGCCGGAGGTGACGCGTCCGAGCACCATCATGTTCTCGTAGTCGTAGAACTCGCTGTACCACGGGATCGCGTGCGCGAGGAAGCGTCCGATCTGCACGTAGACCTTGAGCGCCCGCACGTCGCCCTTCTCCATCGCCGCCTGCACCTCCTTGAGCCTCTCGGGGAGCGGCATTGCCTTCGGGAACTTGAAGCCGAAGTCGCGCGCGAGCCAGTCGACGGCCTGCTGCGAGAAGTACATCGCGCCGACGCCGGCGTCGCCCGACCACTCGTCCTTCGGAGCGTTCGGGTTCATGTCGACCGGCGCGAACGCGAGTTCGCTGATGCGCCCCGTCATGGCGCCCTTCGGGTCGACGTAGCCGACGGCCTCGGACGAGCCCATGGCGACGCCCAGGACGCCCTTCCTGCCCATCGAGATCGCGCCCGCGAGCGCGGTGACGTCGCCGTCGTTGAAGACCTTGAACGGGACGCCCCAGTCCTTCTCGATGCGGAAGAACATGCGCTGGGCATCCTCGAACTTGGACGGATTCTTCTCCTTGACGGCGCGCAGGAGCGAGGCGATTCCGATCTTCTGCCCGACAAGGACGCCTGCCGTGGAGCCGCCTATCGCGTCGACGCGCGGCAGATGCGCCGCGGCGGCCTTGAGCCCCTCGGTGAGCTTCGAGTAGTGGTACTCGGGGTCGGCGTTGTTCCTCGGGTCCCACGGGAACTCCTTGGAGAACACGACCTTTCCGTTCTTGAGCGCGGAGATCTTGAAGTCGCTCGCGCCGAGGTCGAAGCCGATGCGGCATCCGTCCGCCACCGGCTTCACGAGCGACGTCTTCTCGGCGAAGCCGGGGAGCTTCCTGTACGGCACCACCTCGGCCTCGACCTTCTCGCCGTAGATGGAGGTGAAGAAGTCGTAGTCGAACGCGCGGGCGCCGCGCTTCGAGTACGCCTTCGCGATCGGCTTCACGACCTCGTCGGGCCCGGCGATGTAGAGCTTCCTGCCGCCCGCGGCCCAGAGGACGAACTTTGCGACGCGCTCGGCGACGTGGCGGACGAGCTTGACGGCGGACGGATCCAGCCGGCGGGGGATCGGGAAGTCGTAGCGGTAGACGTTGCCGTCCTCGCGCTCCCATGCGATTCCAACGAAGTCGGCCTTTGTGCCGATCCCGTCGTAGACGGTCCACATCGCCTGCATCGGCGGCTGATACGCGTACATCTCTGCATTCCTCCTTGAGTTGTGCTTGTTAGTCGTAGGCTGAAAGTATGGCGGGCGTGACGTCGACGAGCGAGCTGACGCGGTCCCTGAGGAACCGCTCCTTCGGCCCGAACGCGACGAACGGGACGCAGTTCGTCGTGTGGCCGCGCTCCGATATGTTCTCGACGTTGCCGTGGTCGGACGTCATGACGAGGGTTATGCCGGCCGCCTCGACGAAGCGCACGAGCGAGGCGAGGAACCTGTCGTACGTGCGCAGGACGGCGCACGCGCGCGCATAGTCCATCGAATGGCCAGAGACGTCGGTCTGGAAGAACTCGTACAGCGTGAAGTCGTTCTCCCTCGCGACGGAAAAAAGGTGCTCGGCCGCGCGCTGCGGCGGAATGACCGCGACGTCGGGCCAGCGGTCCTGTATCGTCTCGCGCGTGAGGTCCTGCATCACCGCCCTACCGCACGAGAGGTCGTCGACCGTCCTGATCGTCTCGGGAGTGGTGAGGGCCATCACCGTCGTGACGGACTTGAACCTGCGCGCCGCGAGCTCGTCGGCGGAGTCGACGAGGTAGGCGTCCGAGAAGCACACCTTGAGCCCGCGCGCCTTCAGCCTGAGGAACAGGTTGTCCGCCTCGACGATCTTCCTGAGCCCCGGGCCGGGGAAACCCTCGCAGTGCTTTCCCATCGCCGCCGCGCAGTTCACGCCGGTGAACATCGTCGCCTGCCCGGTCGCGCTCTGAGGGGGGCCGGCGACGCCGAGGCAGGCGTCGATCGGCTTCGCGTGCGCGGACAGCAGGCGGCACAGCGCCGGACAGACCTCGGGGTTGACCGGGTTGTCTGTCGCCGCGTCCCGCAGGCCGACGCCGTCGATGAATAGGAAGAGCACTTTCATCTAATGAGGGCATTTTACCAAATTTCGCCCCCATTCCGCAACCCCGCTATGACGCCGTCAGGCGACTTGCCCTTCCAAACCAAAGCGCGGCATAGACTGTCGCGATGACGCACACGGGGGCGACGAAAATCGCCGAGACCGCCATCGCCCATCCGGGGACGCCGAGCGGAAGCAGCGCCACGCAGACGGCGAAAAGCGAGGCCGTGTAGGCGATCTGGCCCGCCATGACGGCCTTCGGACGCTTCGCGAGCGCCGCGAGGCCCTCCACGCGTCCGCGCACCGCCTGCACCACCGCGATGAGCGAATAGATGCCGACCGCGAGCCGCGCCGTGCCGACGATCTCGGGCGGGACGTTCTGGTACGAGCCGAAGTACCATCCGCCGAGCAGCGGCGTCGCGAACGCGAGCGGGACGATCCCGAGCAGGAGTCCGGCGACGACGGAATACGCGAGGAGCCGTCTGTCGCCAGCGTACTCCGGCGGAAACTTGATCGCCACCGTCTGCATCCTCAGCGCCGCAAACGCCACCGGGTTCGCGACGCCGAGCGTGACGTAGTGGATCGCCAGCATCTCGTGCGCGGACGCGGTGCGCCCCACGAAGGCGGCGATCGCCACCGGCGAGAGCATCAGCAGGAACCCGCCGAGCGAAAGCGGCAGCGTGAAGCGGAACTGCTCGAGCGTGAGGCGCGGTATGCTCGGCAGCTCCGCTGCGTCGCCGTCAACTGGCCGGTTGGGGAGCCGGGCGACATACGGACGCGCATAGAGCCAGGTCGCGACGAGCTCAACGCCGACGCCGAAGGTGAGCGCGAAGAGACCCCACCACGGGCCCGTCATCCCCATGCGCGGGAGCGCGGCGGCGAAGGCGAAAGTGACGGCGATCCTCAGTACCGTTGCGTTGTTTGCCTTACCGCTCTCGAGGTTGTTGAAGAGGACGACGAGCGGAACGTTGCGCAGGAAGAACAGTCCGTTCATGAACGTTCCGTACAGGAGCGTGCGCGACGCCACCTCTGCAAGCTCGGGCGGAAGCGCGAAAAGCCCCGCGAATATCCAGTCCGAGAAAGGCGGCATCGAGACGACGACGCTGACGGCGAGGAGAGCCGCCATCATGAGAGCGTTGAGACGCCTGAACGCGACGTATCCCATCCACGTCTTCGCGAAGACGAGCCCCGTCGTGACAAGCCCGCCGCCGATGGCGCCGATTGTGAACATGACCATCAGGCCCTGGCTGAACGCCGTGAGCGCGTCGACGCCGAGCTCGCCGTGCGTAACGATTCCCGCGACGAGCGGATACGACAGCGACTGAGAGAACCCCTGCAGCAGCAACGGCACGTAGAAGCGCGTGACGCGCCACACGCCGAACTTGGCCTCGACTGCCGACTTGGACTCCATCCCCGCTCCTTCCGGTCAGCGCTCCGGACCGTCCCCCCGCCTTAGCGTTATGACCGACACCTCTGGATCGTCGAAGAACCTCATCGGGAAGCCCGCCCACTGTCCGCAGCCGGGCGAAACGTGGAGACGTCCGCGGGAGACCCCGTATACACCACGGACGAACCCATTGTTGTGGTACGAGACGAGGAGATTCAGGCCAGGCATCGCGCCTCCGTGCGTGTGCCCGGAGAGTTGCAGCCCCACGCCATGCTCGGTCGCGTTCTCCTCGAAGTACTTCGGCTTGTGCTGGAGGAGGACGCGGAACTCGCAGTTCGTCGCAGCGGCGAACGCCTTGCCGACGTCCGGCAGCTCCGCGCCACGGCGGCGCCAACGGAGCACGGCCGAGTCGTCCACTCCGCCGAGCGCCAGCCCTTCGCGCGGAAAGACGCACTCGTTTCGGAGAAAGCGGATCCCCCACTCGCGGTACAGCGCAAGCCATCCATCCCAGTCGCCGTAGAACTCGTGGTTGCCGGTGACGAAATATACCCCGTCCTTCGCCCTTAGGTCCTTTAGGGGCTCGACGTCGTCTCGTCTCCGCAGCGGAGAGCCGTCCACGATGTCGCCCGTGCAGACGGCGAGGTCGGCGTCCGCGGCGTTCGCGAGCGCGACGATCGCCGCGGTGCGCCGGCGCAGCGCCGCGGCGGAGACATGCACGTCCGCAACCTGGACTATGCGATATCCGTCGAGCGCCGCGGGCAGTTCAGGGCACACCACCTCGACCTCGCGGACGTCTGGCGTCCGCACGCCGTTCCACAGCCCAACGGCGGAGATCGACCAGGCAAGCGCTGGGAGGAGGAGCGGCTTTACACGGCCCGGGAGGAATCGCAGGACGAGCGAAAGCGCAAAGAGAATCATCGCGCCGGAGTAAAGCCAGTTCCATGTCCAGATGAGTGCAAGTGGCAGCTCTGGGCTGAACTCGTCGCCGCCGAACGCCTTGTAGCAGAGAAACTTCGAGAAGCAAAGCAGAAGCGGAACCGCGCAGACGACCTGCGCGCGCGTTCCGGCGCCGAACGCGCGGCACGCAGGCCGCACGAACGTGAACATCGTCATCGCGAAGACGACAAACGGGAAGCAGACGAAGAACGCGCGGATCATCTCACTTCCTCCAGCGGTGCGTGGACTCGCCCTTCGCGCGGACGACCTCGGACTCTCCGAGGATGCCGATCTCGCGAATGCCGGGCGTGTCGATCACCATGGCGCCGGACGGAAGCATCACGAGCTCGCGGCTCGTCGTGGTGTGGCGGCCCTTGCCGCTCCACTCCTGTATCTCCTGCGTCGCGGCCCACTCCTCTCCGGCGAGGGTGTTGAGGAGCGTCGACTTGCCGACGCCGGAAGAGCCGACGAAGGCGAGGGTCTTCCCCGGCTTCGCGTACTCCAGGACGCCGTCCATCCCCTCGCCCGTGAGCGCCGAGATGCGGAGTATCCGCGCCCTTCCCGCGACGCTCTCCTCGAGCTCCTCGAAGAACTCCTCGTCGCCCTCCTGCCTGAGGTCCATCTTGGTAAGCACGACAACCGCCTCGGCCTCGCCCATGTCCTCGGCGAGTGCGAGATAGCGGTCTACGCGCGCGGTCGAGAAGTTCTCGTTGAGGGACATCATTATGAAGAGCGCGTCGAAGTTGACGGCGAGCGTCTGGGAGGTCCGGCGCGCCGTCGGGTCCTTGCGCTCGAAGTGCGAGAAGCGCGGCAGGACCTCGAGGACGAGCGAGTCGCCCTGCGCGTTGTGGCGGAAGCGGACGAAGTCGCCGGTGATCGGAGTAGGCGGCGCGACGGCCTGCACCTCGGACCTCTTCGCGCCCTTCATCGAGTCGGGCGCGACGGTCTTCATGCGCGTGAAGGCGCTCTTCTTCTTGCGCGCGAGGATTTCGCCCTCGGCCTCGTTGCACACAAGGTGGTAGTAGTCGCCGTGGGCGGAAACGACGCGCCCGATGCCGGGCGTCGCCTCGCCCCTCCAGCCAAACCTCTCTATGCGCGTCATGCCTGGTACGGACCCAGGAAGGCCTCCTCGAAGTCATACCCGCCGACGAAGCCCTCGTGCGAGTCGTTCTCGTCGCGCCTGACTCGATGGAACTCGGCGAGATTGAACATCATCTCGCCGATGTCCTCGCACGACCTGAGCCCCCACTCGGTCAGCACGCGGTACGCGAGTGGCCCGAACTGGTCGAGCGCGGTCTCGCGAAACTCGTCCATTATGTCTTCCGCGCCCATGTGCCCGCCGTCCTTGCCGAGATAGTGCACGACGTCCATCAGGAGCGCGTAGGCGCGTCCGTTGTATCGGTCGTCCTTCGCCACTATGTCGGCGAAGTCGTCGGACTCGTAGTCCAGCTCCTCCATCACCTTCCTTCGCGCATGAAGTCGCGGCCGGGGTACTCCGGCGGGACGTATCCGTGCTCCGAGCCCTGCACCCACTTGATCGACTTGTTCGAGCCCGGGATGTTGTTGTACATCTTTGCGAGCCCCATCGGCGGGCAGGTGTAGTCGCCGAGGCCTGCGCGCGAGACGTTGGTGCGGCAGGAGGTCGGGATGCGCTTCGCCCACGTAGCGGCGTCGAAGTACGCGAGGCCCGGCGACCAGGGGATGTACCATCCGGCCGTCGCCGCCTTCTTCTCGATGCGGAGCTGGTTGTAGGGGAGGTCGCAGCACCAGGTGATGTCGGAGTTCGCCCTCAGGACGCCCTCGCCGCAGCCGGCCGCCCAGATCGTCTGGAGCCCGCCCTGGCTGCCGCCGTTGGCCCTCACGTCCTTGCCGTTCCAGTAGTCGAGCGACTTGAGGAACTGGAGTCCGCGCTTGACGCGCAGGACCATTCCGTTGAAGTACGCCTTCGTCGGATCCTTGTTCTGCTCGGGGTCGAAGGCGTAGGACTTGCCGTTCGACTTGACGGACTTCTTGAGCTCCTCGAAGTCGGCGTCCGTGCCGCCAAGAGCGGGGAGCTTCATGCCGTGGGCGTTGATGTTGAGGACAATCTCCGATTCGGTGCCCCAGGGCGACGGCATGTGGATAGAGCCGATGCCGTATCCGTGCGTCTCGAGGCGAACGGGGAACTTCTTGCCCTGGTCTACGGCCTTCGGAATCGAGAGATAGCCCGTGACGGGGCGGATTCCGTCGGCGCAGGGGATGCTGACGGCATATGTGCGGATCTTGGGGTTCTTCTGCTCTACCTCGGCCTTCTCGAGCTTGTCGAAAGACGGAATCGGCACCTTGTCGAGGCGCGCGAACTGCTTCTTCCAGTACGCGTCGAAGTCCTTGGGCTCCTCGGGCGGGGCGAGCTTCTCGATCTCCGCGCCGGCGCCGCCGTCGAAGAACACGTCCTTCTTGGCCTTCTCAAACTTGTTCATGGCCTTGCGCCCCTCGGGGGTCGTGGCGTCGCCCGTGAACTGCTTCTTCACGCGCTGGCCGGCCTTGTTGACGACATACGCCTCGATGCGCACGAAGCCGGGGCGGTCGATCTTCGTCTTGTACACGAGCGGCTTGCCGTCGAACGGGAACTTCTCCTCCGCGCCGTACGTGAAGTCGTCGGACCTCCTCAGCGCGTAGAAATACGTGCCCTCCGGCACCTCGCCGTCAAGGCCCATCGGCGTGAGGGTGAAGACCATCTCCTCGCCCACCG
>Ga0265298_10006002_pt1 | contig 15103 bp, 11 predicted proteins | sample AusTroGonzalo_MG_3_FD_193486 | JGI IMG/M metagenome (GOLD analysis project Ga0265298, IMG submission 193486) | Bovine rumen microbial communities from tropical cattle in Woodstock, Queensland, Australia - Gonzalo_01 | ecosystem: Host-associated > Mammals > Digestive system > Stomach > Rumen ... | reverse complement strand
CTTTGCGCATCGAAACTATTTCGAGCACAATGCACCTATTTTCGTTGCCGTGTATGATACGCGAGTGGAGATTACGTCGCCTGGCGGACTTCCGCGTGGACTGTCCGTTGAAAAGGCGCTGTCTGGGCGTTCCAAAATTCGCAATCACGCTCTTGCAGAGGCATTCAACTATATGAAGGTCATTGAGGAGTGGGGAAGCGGATTACGGCGCGTGTCAAATGAACTTGCGGCATACGGGGTAAAACCGCTCCAGTTTGAGGATGGCGGAATCGATGTGCGGATAAATGTGCTTCGGAGTGTTGCGCAAGCCGAAAAACCGCACATCGATCCAGAAGAACCGCACATCGCTCTTGAAAAACCGCATATCGCTCTTGAAAAACCGCATATCGCCCCCGAAAAACCGCACATCGGTTCACAAAAAGATCGCATTGCGGCATTGAAACTTACTGGTCCAACGCGTAAGAAAATCCTAGTATTGTGTGACAATTTGAAGTCGGGCGATGCCTTTGGTCGAAAAGACGTTTGCTCAATAACAGGGTTGCAGTCTCGTGCGGCAAGTGCACTGATTTCGCAAATGTTGACACACAAATTAATTGAGCCGGTCTCAGGACGTCGTAAGAGAGCCTACAGATTTGTTGACTAAGTACGAAAAATGAAGGTGGCAAAACGTGCTCATCGCGATGCACACATTCCATCCGACCTCTACGTCGGTTCGAGCCCTTGGCAAGCGGCATGTCGAAAAACAATCAGAAAGGAAACAACAATGAACAAAAAAGTGCTGATCATATCGTCAACACCGCGGAAGGGCGGCAATTCCGACATCCTCGGCGACGAGTTCGCAGCAGGCGCGAAGGAGGCTGGGAACAAGGTCGAGAAGGTGCGCATCGCCGACAAGAAGATCGGCTACTGCACCGGCTGCTACGCCTGCCAGAAAACGGGCAAGTGCGCAATCAAGGACGATGCGCAGAAAGTCATCGACAAAATGATGGCGGCGGACGTGATCGTTCTCGCCTCGCCCGTTTACTTCTATTCGATCTCTGCGCAGCTCAAGGCGCTTATAGACCGCACGGTGGTTGTCTATCCGAACCTCACCAACAAGAAGTTCTACTTCCTCCTCACGATGGCAGACACGAACCGCAAGATGTTCGACGGCTCGCTCGCCGCCCTGCGCGGATTTCTCGCCTGCTACGAGGGCAGCAAGGAGTGCGGCATGGTCTGCGCTTCCGGCGTGTACGAGAAGGGCACGGTCAAGGACACGAAGTTCATGTCCGCAGCCCACAAGCTCGGAATGAAAGTGAAGTGAAAGGACAATCTTGTGTACAGCGTCAAGGAAAGTGACTGGAAGCTCTTCAGGAAGTTGTTGCCAAAGTGGCAGGAGCGGTTTATGGAGAGTCTTCTTCATATATCGTCGTCATGTGTGTCAGAGGCGGAAACCTCTCGTCACTATTCTCCCGTTCGTATTAACGGTGACACCTGCCAGCACGTCTATCGCATCATGGGTGATGTCGTGGCAAACGCATTCTCCGTCGGGAAGGAGCTGACATGACAGACCTGACAGAAAAGACACTTGCCACGGAGCGCAAGTATACAGGCAAGATAATAAGCGTCGATCTGTTGGACATCGAGTTGCCTGATGGACGCAAGGCAAAGCGGGAAGTAATACGTCACGGCAATGCCGTTGCCATTCTCGCCCGCCGCCCAGACGGCAAGTTCGTGTTCGTAAGGCAGTACCGCAAGGCCGCGGAGGAGGCGCTTATCGAGGTGATAGCCGGCGGGCTCGAGCCCGGCGAGGATCCGATAGAGGGTGCGAAGCGCGAGACGGCCGAAGAGACGGGATACGAGGTGACCTCCATCAAGTTCCTTGCGACAATCATCTGCACGCCCGGTTACTGCGAAGAGCGCATCCACCTTTACTTCGCGGAACTCTCCGGGGCGCCACACGCTCAAGATCAGGACCCGGATGAGAATGTACACCCCGTCATTCTTGCCGAGGACGAAGTCGAGGACGGAATCCGCAACGGCAGGATCTTTGATTCCAAGACACTCTCCGCCTGGCTCTGCTGGAAGCTCGAGTCGCGCCGGGGTTGGTTAAACTCCAATTGACGCACAACGTTGAGATCGGGCACTCTATCGCCCATCGTAAACTGTCGCCGGGGTTGGTTAAACTCCAATTGACGCGCAATATTGAGATGTGGTATACTATCCGGTGCAATCCCAAAGGGAATGCGACAAAAACCACCGGAGAAAACCGATGACATTCAGGGAATACATCGCCGCGCTGACGCAGAAACTGGGCGTCGAAATCGCAGTCGACGGGGATGCGTGCGCGCTTAAGGCGAGCGCGAAGGACGGAACGTCCGTGACGGTTTGGATGCAGGGATACGACGAGCGGGGGGCGGTGCTCACGGGAGCCGACCTCGGAGCGCCGCCGCCCGAGCGCCTGGAACGGCTCTATCGCGCGATGCTCGAAGGGAACGACCTTTTCCGCGACACCGGCGGCGCCACGCTCTCTGTCGACCCCGACACCGGGCGCGTCCGTCTGCAACGCTTCGACACGCTCGACGCGCTCGAAGAGGCCGGCCCGGCCAAGGCGTTCGCCGCATTCGCCGATACGGCCGCGAACTGGGCGAAACTGATCCGCGATTTCCGCGATGCGCCTGAAACGGACGAAAGCGCCGGATACGCAAGTAACCTTTCAGGACTTCGCGTGTAGACAGGGCGAAACATCTGAAAACCACAACCTACAGACAGAATGGAGGCCTGACATGGGCGGACCGAATGCGATCAACTCGAACAGCCACATCAACGCCGGCGGATACAATCCCGTGCAAGGGGGCGCGGCACAGGCGCCGAACCTCAAGGATTTTACGCTGACGATCGACGATTTCCGGCAGTTTGCGTCCGGCAAATACAACGCGGGGGCCGTCCCCGGCGGACGGGCCGGCGTCCATCGCACCTGGGAGCGCCTGGAGCGCGCGAACATCGATCCGTCGGAGGCGTCCGCCATACGCCTCGCGTTCGCATTCGCCCTGGAGGACGCAGGCGTTTCCGGCGCAAAGATGGCCGCCGCGTGCAAACGTCTCGGCCTTGAAGCGGACTTCTCGTTCTCCGGGAACGACGCCAAGGTATATACGGCGCTCACACGCGAAGAGGTGCGCGACGTCATCGAGCAGTGCCTCGGCGGACGCGCCGGACGCGGACGGGTCGAACAGCCTAAGGTCGAGGTGCCCCGCGAGTTCAAGAACGCGGATCTCGGGCCTCTCCTGCCGGAAGACGAAAAGCCTGAAGTCAAGGTAGAACAGCCGAAGGTCGAGCCGCCCAAGGTAGAGCCGCCGAAGATGGAGGTCGGCGGAGCGAAAAAGGCGGGCGGGGCCGCGCTGCCGAAGATCGCCAGCGAGGCGGACTTCAAGACGTTCGTCAAGGGTCTCGCAGTCGATTCGGAATACGGCAAGGTCGAGGAGGCCGGAACCGCGCCTGACGTAAGGGGCGACGAAAAGAAGGTCTTCGTCTACAAAGGGCTCGTCTTCCGGAGCGCATCGCGCTCGCCGGACCACCCCTCTCTCGCGAACGGCTTCCACAGCAAGAACGACCTCTCGGTCAAGAAGAACAAAACCGAGGCGATGGGCCTCGGCATCGAAATCGACGACGGCAAAGGCGGGAAGAAGCACACCTGCTGGGGCATCACGGGCGAGAGCGGCGTCTCGACCGCCAAGAGCCTCGACGGCGCGATCTCCTACCGCGGCGGCGGATGCACGATCTACGTCATCGACACGACGAAACTCCCGAAGGGGGAGAGCGCGTGGGACATGGAGCGCGCCCGCTACGGCAACGGCTACGCGGAGAAGGCCAAAGACAAAGACGGCAAGGAGATCGACGAAACGAAAGGCGAAGTGAACGTCTCACGCGTCCCGCGCAGCGCCATTGTCGGCTGGATCAAGATACCGCAGGCTTCCGGCTACGAAAACGAGACCGACAACGAGCGGCGCCTCCGCTTCATCCAGAACAATCCACAGTGCAAGATCGAGTTCAACCCCGAATACAAGGCTGACGAGGCCGCCGCATGATCCGCGGAGACGCGCATCGGCCGCAAATACGGTAAATGTAAAGGAGAAGCAAAATGGCGATCAATCTGAACCATTCGGTGTACGGGGCGCAGTTCAAGGCGTTCGCGGACTTCGCGGCGGGGCAGCGCGACCAGGGCACCATCGTGCGGCTGGAAGGCCAGGGGCAGGGACTGCCCGGCCCGAACGGCGAGCCCAGGGCCATAGTCGCCAAGCAGGGCGACGGTTACGGGCACATCTGGCGCAACGACGACAGCAAGGCGGTCAACGACAACGTGCGCGCCCTCTTTCTGAGCTCGGTCCTCGCCGTCTGCGGCGTCGATCGGGTCGAGCAGCTGCCGGCAAACGTCCGGGCCGTACTGAAAGACAACGACTACGGCGGGGGCCATCCCCTCACCGCGCGCCGCATCACCGCCGTGAAAAGCGCCATCGACGCGAATTTCCAGGCCGAGGCGAATGCCGCCCAGTCCAGAATCTCAATGCGGCTTTTTATCGAAATGCATGATGTCTCGCAAGCATCTTGCGACCAGAAAGCCCGGTGGTTGGTCGGACTCGCGAAGGGCGATGTTGACCTTCTCAACCTGCTCTCTGTCGGCGAGAACGGTCCTTCCCTCGGAATCATGAGCGAAGACCGTTACCATTTCCGCAATGCGGCCGATGTCGAACGGAACGTCGAGGGGCTTCGCCGGAACATAGAAGAGCTCAGAACGGCGACGGGCGGCGACAGGGCCCTTTTCGAGCGGTTCTTCAAACACCTCCGCCGCTTCGACGGCACGCCCGTTCCGGCCGGCCAGATTACGGCCATGGTGAGCGCCGTACGCAACCTGGACTTGACGCAAGTCAGGGATTGCCTCAACAAGGATTCCTACGAGGGGAGTTTCGAGGCCTTCTGCCGTCTCCAGAAAATGGTGGATGCGATTGTCGCCGAGGCGGGCGTGCAAGGCGACGAAAACGTCGAAGCGGCCCAGTACGACTTCTGCCAATTCTATAAGTTCATCTACGGCGCGATTTTCGACGATTTCGATGCGGGCGACCGTCAGCGCCTTTTCAGGCACATGATGACGAATCAATTCGAAACCGACTGCGCCGCGGCGCGCAAGATCGCAAAGAACCTCTGGAGCAAAGACGGCGACGGGGAGCAGCTGAAGACCAGAATCAGGAATTTCGCGCACAGTCTCACATACTGCGCCAGCCACATCTGCAGACAAGTCCTGCGGGATACCTTCGAAGAGTACACCGCAGTCAATGCGTTGAACCTCAAAGCCAAGTCGAAAGCGCCGGACGTCCGGCAGATGTACGCGAAGCTCAGCGACATCGTGCGGGAAGGCGAAGTCGACGACGTGCCGGAGGTAATCGAAAATCCGGTCGTGGACGAGGCGCCCGGCGAGGATGTCGACGACGATGCTGTAGCCATAGAGCAGCACGAGCCGCCGGCCTTCATCGACGGCCTCGAGCCCATGACCAAGGACAATTTCATGATGCTCTTCTACGACGAGGCCGTCAGCCGGACCGTCGCCGGCGGCAGGACGAAGGAAGATTGCGACGCGACGATCAAGGCGATGTTCGACACAATCGGCGACGACGAGGACGACCGCAAGTTCCTGGCGGAGCTGCTCGCCAACGGCAAGCCGGCCTTCCTTGCCGAGCGGGGGCGCCTGCCGTCCGGGGAAGATGCCGTCGCGTTCGCCCAGGGCGTGAAGGCCGTCCTGGAACAGGCGAAGCTGTGCCGCGCCAATTTCCCGGAGCGCTACGGCAGCGTCGTCGCGGACACTATCCTCGCGACCCTGAAGACGATGGAGCGCATGGTCCCCGCCGGCGAGCTGGAGCCGGTCGACGCCGAATTGTGCGCGCAGCTCTACGATGCCGCCGCCGAGGTGGACACGTCCGACATCCTGAATCTGCCCAGGCACAACCAGCAGTTCTTCAAGGCGATGGGCGAGAAGTTGGAGAACTTCCAGCGGCAGGTGGACGAGAAGTTCGACGCCGCCTTCCCCGGCGGGAACGGCTCGCCGTTCATGCGGACGCTCAAGAAGAACATCTTCATGAACCTTGCGCTCTCGGGCGTGGTTTCCAAGGCGTACCCGCTGTTTAGGGCAATCGACGAGTACGGCCCCCGGCTGAGAACCGGGGAGGACATGGAGATTCTGCTGGACGTGATCCACCCCGTGCTGAAAAGGTCCACCATAGGCATGCGGGCCATCGACCTGTAACATCTTGCCGCGCGGCGTGTAGACAGAACGGAAAGAACATCCGCAGAAAAGGAGAAAAACCATGGCCATCAACCTGAACGATTCATTGTATGGTGCGCAGTTCAGCGCATTCTGCAGCCTCGCAAACGATTCGAAGCTCTCCCAGGACGCTCTCATAAGCGTCGACGAGGCCGGCCGGGGCAAGGGCCTGCTGGACCAGGACGGCGAGCGCAGGACGATCGTCGTCAAGAAGGGCGACACAATCAGGCCGCTCTTCGGCAGAAGCCAGGGACATGTCGACCTCAACAACGAAGTGCGCAACCTCTTCAAGGAGACTGTTCTCAGAATCTGCGGCGCGAAGGATCTGAATTCGCTTCCGAAATCCGTCCAGGACGTGATGAAGAAGGGCGACTACGACAACGAAGGCCACCCTCTCTCCATCCGCCGCATCCGGGCCGTGACGAGCGCGATCGTGGCGGAGGCGGAAAAAGAGGCCAGAACCGCCGCGCCGCAGGAGAAGAACACGGTCGTCGAGATCGAAGAGACCCCGGCGGACGACGTCTCCGAAATCGACGATGCGTCGGAGGAAGCGGCCTTCAAGTACGCCACGCCCGACTACGCCGCCGGCCTGCCGCCCGAGACCGAGGAGATGTTCATGGAGTTCTACTGCGACGCCGTGGACCGGTCCGCCGAGAATGGCCAGACGAAGGAGACGTGCGACGAAACTCTCAGGGAGATGTTCCGGACCGTCGGCTACGGCAAGGACGACCGCAAACTGCTTGCGGAACTTCTCGCCAACGGTAAGCCGCGCTTTCTGGAAGAAAACGGGGCGATGCCGCTCCAGTACGACGGCATCAGGTTTGCCGAGAAGTTCAAGGCCATCCTTGACAAGACGAAGGAGTATCGCGCCAAGATCAAACCGGACGGCAACATCCTGGCGGACACCATCCTCGCGACGCTGAAGACGTCCGACCGGATGCTTGACGTGGACGATCTGCCGTATATCGACGCCGACACGTGCAGGCAGATTTCGGAGGTGGCGAAGAAGATCGACACATCCGAACTGCTCGCACCGCCCCCGGGCAAGGGCCACAGCGCCAAGTCGCTCAACAAGAAGCTGGACAACTTCCGTCGCCAGGCGGCCGCGAAGTTCGCCGACGAACTCCTCAGCACGAACGATTCGCAGATTGCAATGACGCTCAAGCAGAACCTCCTCATGAACATGGCGCTCGTGCACGCCGGGCCGCAGAAGGATTCGTTCGCCGAGGATGTCGATCTGTACAGCGACGACCTTGCGGACAAGTACGGCAAGAAGGACCTGCTGACCGAGATTGCGCCGGGGCTTGGAATAAACGCCAACGCCGTCCCGGAGCCCGAAATCTGAAATACGTCCGTTGACGCAAAGGACGACACGAGGCCGGAAAGGAGACAAACCATGAGAATAGATCTTGACAACCAGCAGTACCGCCAGTTCGTGGAATTTGCGGCGGCCGCCGACAAGGACGACTTCGCCAAGCTCGACAACGGGGCGGTGGTGAAGAAGACCGAATGGGACTACTACGGCAATGTCGGCCGCTGGGCGGATTCGCGCAATACGAACGACACGGTGCGCACGCTCTTCAAATCGACCATCCTCAGCATGTTCGGCGTCAACAGCGAAGAGCAGCTGCCGGAAACGCTGCGCGCCGTGATGAAGCTGCAGGATTACGGCGAGGGACGGCCTCTCAGCGCCCGGCGCATCCGGGCCGTCGACGGCGCGATAAAGGCTCTGGCGGCGGTGAACGTTTCCGGCAAGATGGCCAAAACCATCGCCGGGACCGTCCTCAAGGGCAGCGGGATCCCGAAGGATCTGGACCCGGCGCAGGAACTCAAGCGCCGGACGAACGCCGTCACCAAGGCGATGATGCAGACGAACACGGCCGAGGAGATCGGCGTGTTCCTGCGCACGGACGCCAACGGCAACAAGATCGACCATTTCGACTTCGACAAGAGCGACACAAAGTTCGAGCGCGGCCTTGGCGGCAACGTAAAAATCCGCTTCAACGGCGGGCCGTCCGTTTACAAGCCCGGTCAAGATGGCTACAGTGCGACGCGCGACGAAATCGTCAAGTTCATCACGGACGGACACGTTTCGACTTTCGCCGCCGCGAACGACAATGTCAAGCTCAAGGTCCATGTGCTGATGGCAAACGCCTGCCGGTTCGTCACCTCCAGCATCGAGGCCGGGGTCGGCTGCGCGTTCGACAAGAAGGGCAACACCCCGCGGCTGGGCCGCGAAGGCGACGGAAGGGAATCGTACAACGTCAACTTCACCAAGGACGGGAACGGCAACATCGTCATCAAGTACGACGTCAGGTGCGTGTCGCCGAAGTTCTACCTGATCGACGAGAACAACAACCAGACAGAGTACAGGTCCGACACGAGCGCCTACTGCAAATTCCACATGGACGCGACGATCACGCAGGAAAGCCTCAACCGGATCGCAAATGCCGACTGGGGAAACCTCGACTTCGGTCCGATCGACCGGGCCCAGCAGAACGAAAACCTGCCGCACAACGTCGAAGTCGCGGCCGGCAAGCTGCCGGACGACTGCCGGCTTGACATGGACGTGGACGTCAGCTACCAGATGCACGCCGACAAGTTTTTCGCGATGGACGAGCACGTCGTCGCGCCGGGCACGCGCTCCGACCACAACGCCGCGATCGTCTCGAACCTCGTCCACTTCGAGTTCGACAAGCTGCCGGAGGACATCCTCGAGACGATTGACCACGTGAAGGGCAACATCAACGCACGCTGCGGCGAAGGCACCGTCAACACGCGCGAGGAAACGCTGATGTTCGTCGGCACCGGCAAAATCAGGACTGCGCTGGACAACATCAGCCTTGACCTCGAGCGCGGACTGGACGGCGAAGACCTGCGCATGGCGATGGGCTCCACCATGATGGCGGACAGTGTCATGGAACAGGCCAAGCTGCTGGGACGCATGAAGGTGATCGCCGCCAACAAGGGCATCGCCGGCGCGAAATTGAACAAATCCTCCGCGTACCACGTCCTGGAGACCGTCGCCGGGCTGAAGGACGAATTGAGGGGATGCCGTACGCCTGCGGAATTCGCCGCCGTGCTGGAAAAGTACGAGCAGGAAATCGAAAAACGCCTGCGCCTGTCCGCCAAGGCGCAGCAGTGCGCGGCGAATGCGCCAGAGATGCTCGTCCGGGAATACGTCAACGCGACGGGAATCGCCGCCGAGACGGTGAGGCCGCTCATCTTCATGAACAAGTTCAAGGCGGACGAGGTCGAAAAACTCGTCGATCGCATCGAAAAGGGTGTTGTCAACGTGGAGAGCGATGCGGATATCGAGCAGGCGTTCGCCGGCATCGTGAAGAAATACGTCGCCGACCGCCAGAAACTCGCCGAAGAGGCCGGGAAACTCGAGGGGCTCCCCGAATGGGCGCGGGAGCACCTCCGCCTCGCCGCGCTCACGGCGCAGTCGCTCTCGGAATTCCGCCTTTCGGAGTACGCGCCTCTAGCGAACCAGCTCGACCTCGGGCCGCTCAAGGCGGCGATCGACGCCCAGCCGTTCGACATGAAGAATGCGGTTCTCCAGCTGACCAACCTCTGCAAGGGCATGATGGCGGCGGGAAAGGCCAAAATCGGCGCGGCGTTCGACACGATCGGCGCGGACGGGTTGAATACGTTCGCAAGCATCGTTCTCAAGTGCGCCTTCGCGAAGGATCCGGCGCTGGTGGCGGCTCTGACGGCCAAGGCCGACGAGATCGAGGCCGCAGTGTTCGAACTCAAGAAGCCCAGCGACGTCGGGGAGGGTGTGGCGCAAAACGACTTCATCAACCTGAAGCAGCTGAACGGCCGGATACTCCAGTCCGCCCGGGAACTGAACGAAGCCAAGAACGCGCCGGCCGGCGGGAATGCCGAACCAGTGGTCGCGGGAGGGAACGGGCCGCAAGCTCCCCGGCAGGACGAAATCGAGGATGAGATTCCCGAATGGAGACGCCGCAGAAGGAGAATCTGACCGTCCACAAGCGAACGAAGGAGGTGCAGTGCGCCGCTTGTCAAGCGCCTGGAGCAGGAACTCGACGGCGCCCAGGAACCGATTTCCATAATTTATCCTTGAAATTTCCGTAACATTTCTTCGCATCGCGTGTAGACAAGACAGAAAAGGAGACAGAAAAATGAGCGGACATTCTGAATTTGCGCCAATAGGCAACAACATCCCGGTGGTCAACCCGCCGCAGATCGAGGGCGTCGGAAACAACATCCGGCAGCCGGCGAACGTTCCCGGCGTCGCGCAGCCGGGGCAGCCGATTGTTGAACAGCCCAATCCGCCCAACGCGCGGTCGCTCGCGCAGAAGCTGGACGCGATGCTCCTCAAAGCGGCGAAGATGTCCGTCAAGTCGGTCGGCGCCGATGCGCTCAAGGCGGCGACGCAGCCGTTGGGACTGGACAAGGCCGACCAGCGGGCCCTGAAAGCGGCCGCCGCCAAGGCGCAGCGGATGCTGAAGACCGTTTCCGGCTTCACCGGGCGCCAGATCGCGTCCGCCCTCGCCGCCGACGAGCATGGCGTCTTCGACTGGAAGCAGAATGTCGTCGCAAAGACGATACGCGGGGCTATAGACGCGCAGGCGGAGCTTTCGGAACTGCTGCACAATCTGGCGAACCGGCCGGGAATCTCGGGCGAGGCCTTCGAGAGCATTTCGGAACTCGCCATGCAGTGCGACCGCCGCCAGAGCGAGATCGCCACGCTTTCCATGCAGCTCGCCGACGCGGCGGCGAACATGGGCGACGACCCGGACGTGGCGGCGCGGTTCGACGCGAAGCTTTCGGCGCTCCTTCCCAGACAGATGCTCTCGATGCACGGCAACGCCGAGGCGCTCGAAAAGATGAAGGCGAAGCTCCAGCCCCTCGCCGACCGGCTAGAGAGTTTCGCCGCGCGCCCGAACGCTTCGCTGGCAAGCGCCGAGTTCACGACATACGCCCTCGAGGTGAAAGATGCCTGCAATGCGATCGTCCACGCCGCGAAGAACGGCTTTCCGTCGCCGGACGGGAAGGGACGCGTGATTCCCGATCGCGACTTCATGACGTCCCTTGCCGCGCTGGCGCGCTCCGCCGACCAGGAGCTGCAGGACGTGCGCAAGAACATCGGCGAGACCGTCCTTACGCATTTCCTCGACAGCAACATCGTGCTGCCCCAGAGCATGGGCCTCCAGAATCCCGCGCGTTTTGCCGACATCGAGAGCAATGCGCCCCGTCTCGCCGGCGCAATCCGGATGCGCATCAAGATCAAGCATGCCGCCCTGGAGTACATGAAGGATCCGGATTCCCCCGAAAAGCTGCAGAAGCTCAACGATCTGGCGGACCAGTACGCCGCCCTCGACAAGTCCAAGCTGGACGCGGATATCGTCGACCTGTACAAATACTCGTACCATCTGTTCGACGACGAAAGCTGGTCGAAGCTGGTGAAAATCTTCAACTGCAAGCTGGCTGCGCTCAAAACCCAGGTCGCGCACTTTGTCCAGATGGTCAAGAGCGTGCACGGGACCATGACTCCGGAGCAGTTCCTCTCCACGACGAGCGCACGGGCGCTCGTGGAGGGAAAGCTAATGTTCTCCACGCTCGTCGAGGCGCGCATCCACGGCATGTCGGATGCGGACGTCGATCCCGCGCTTGACGATTCCAATCTGGTCTCGTCGAAGACGCTCGGTTCGGGGAGCGTCAACACCGTCAAACTCGTCACCTACGCGAACGGCGCCGAGTACGTGTTCAAGCCGGAAGCCCCCGGCCGCCAGTCGATGGAGAAGCTGACGCTCTCGAAGGACTACGCCGCGTCGCAGCAGGTGGCGCAGCTGAACCTGGCCACGCAGTCCACCGCCAAGGCGCTGGGTCTCGAGGACGTGGTACCGACGTGTTCCGTCGGCATGCACAACGGCGAATACGGGCTTTTCATGGAGAAGGTTCCGGGAATCGACGCTAGCGATTTCCACAGTGGAAAAACCATGCCCGGAGGGGGCCTCTCGGTGAAGGACGTCGCTGGACTGGAGCCCGCGAAGCACGCCAAGGTGATCGGCGGCCTCTTGCGCGGCATCAATCGCCTTGAGTGGCTCGATCTCATCACCGGACAGGGCGACCGCCACGCGCACAACTACATGATCGACGTCCGCAGCGATCTCACGGTCACCGTCAAGGGCATCGACAACGACCAGTGCTTCCCGGCCTACCGCAAGGGACTGCGCACCTACGTCCTCAAAGGCAAATCCGCAAATGATTTCCTGACCGCGTGCGACTATATCGTTCAGAGCTATCCGCCGGCCTTGCAGGCCCAGGTTCGCGACCGCATCCTGAAAGACCCCGGCCTCAAGCAGGACGGGAACGGCGACATCACCATCGACACGGCCAAGTTCCAGGCGGGCGAACTGCACTTTGCCGCACGCTACGCGATCGGCATGCACGGGGCGGTGCTGCCGGATTTCATCGACGCGGAACTCTATGCGCAGTTGATCGCGCTGAAGTCCGGCGCGAAGCGCGAGGCCTACCTCGCCGATCTCGCCGGCCGCCTTTCTCCGGACGCGGCGGATTCGGCGCGAAACCGCCTGGACGAGGCCATAGCCTACGCCGAGAAGCTGTTCCGCGAAGACAAGGTGATAAGCAAGGAGGATTTCGAGAAGAGGGATGTCCAGAAATCGCTCCTCGCCCGCGAGCTCAACGCCGGCAATCCCGTAAAGCCCATAGGGGACTACCAGCTCCCCCAGAGCAGGACGGGCGACGTGAAGAAGTGCGTCGTCTCGGCGGCGAAACGCCAGACCAAGTCGCTGTTCATGCGCGACCTGTACGGCAAGGTCAACAAGCGTGACTGGTTCAAGTGAGAACGAAGACCCTTGACGAACGTCCGAGAAATGGTATAATGTTGCCTGTCGGAGCAGAAGCAAACAAGGGAAAGAAGCAAAAATGGACTTCCAGGAACTCATATCGGACTTCGCCGAGCGCCACGGCATCGCGGATCTCGCCGCCGAGGACAGCGCCGCCGCGCTCGACGTAGACGGCATCGTCGTCACGCTCGTCGCCGCTGGCGACGTGCTCTCGCTGTCGGCGGACATCGGCGAACCGCCGGTCGAAGGCAGGGCAGGTTTCGCGGAGCTGATGCTCGAGGCGAACCTGCAGTCCGAAGCCTTTTTCGCCAAGGAGCCCGAAGGCGGCGTCTACGTCCTCGTGCGCCGCATTCCGCTCCAGACGGCCGACGGCTCGTCGTTCGACGCCGCTCTCGAGGCCCTCGTCAACCTGGCCGAGACCTGGCGCAAGCTTCTCGCCGACTACCGCCCCGTCGCGAAGGCGGCGGCGGAAAACGCCGAGTCCGCCCCGGAATTGGGCGCCCACGGCTTCATGCAGGTGTAGGGCGCCTGCTCCCGGACCACCGCCGGGCGGGGCGTAACCTTTCCGCGCGCGGCGTGTAGACAGTGCGGAAACTATCACAAGAGCACAAAAGGGAGCGAAAACATGGCGCTGGAAATCAATCAGCAGTTCAACCAGTTCGTGCGGTTCGCCGAAATGCAGGCGAACCCCGCGAAGAGCGAGGCGATCGCGCGCGTGACCGGCAAGGAAGACGCGCTAGCCGGGCGCACGATTACGGCTTCCGACTCCGACCATGTCCGCGGCGTTTTCACCTGGGGGAAGCGCTCGGGCGCCGACGAAACGAAGAACGACGAAACGCGCGCGCTCTTCAAAAAGGCCGTGGCCGACATCTTCGGCGGCGAGAAGAACATCCCCGAGAGCGTCAAGAAGGCGATGGTGCTCGGCGACTACAACCAGGGCAAGCCGCTCACCGCGCGGCGCATCATGGCCGTCCAGAAGGCGCTCAGGCCCTACATCATCAAGGATGCCGTCGCCGGCGCCGTGGATTCCATCTACGCCATCAACGGCAAATACTCGAGGAACATCGCCGTCGACCTGGTCAAACTTACTCCTCAGGAGCAGCAGGAGGCCGTACGCCTCGTCAAGCGGTATGGTTCGGGGCTTAACGAGTGGGGCCTGAGGGCGCTCGCCAAAGCCGTAGTCCTCGCCATTGAAGGCGGCTTCAATCCACAGGCCGAGGCAAGGCGCGTAAAGGCGATGATCGCGCCGTTCCGCGATTTCCGTCCCGGCGATGCGAGGTTCGCCGAGGTTGACCGCCGGCTCCTGCCACATACCCAGGACATCCTCAAGGAATACATGTCGCCCGAGGAGGCCTGGCACTTTGACGAAGAAGGCATTTTCGACAACTTTCACAAGGACGCGGACCGTACCTACTACACCATCAACGGCGAGGCGATGAACCTGGATCCGAAGGCGGTCGATATCTTCAAGGAGAAGATTCCGAGCGTCAAGCACCGCAAGGCGCTCTCCTGTTTCTTCAGCCAGATGAGCATGTCCGTCATGAACGATATGTCACGCAGGGTAATAATGGCTGACGCGCCCGGCATCAAGATGTTCGCCGGCTTTGACAATTCGAAGGGTAATCACGACATGGACGGGTGCGAAACAAGGCTACCCAGGATTTCGCTCGACATCTCGAATGACGGCAAGCGTGCCACGATGACGCTTGAGAACGAGGGGGCGGTGCTCTTCGCGAAAGACGGAGACATCGGCTTTTTCTGCATGCCCATCGGCACCTTCGCCTGGAAGCATGAGATCGTCTTCGACCTGAGCGGCGAGGACGCGGTCATAATCGATACGCATGTCGGACAGGATCTGACAGTGAACGCTCCAAATCCGGAACCCGCCCCTCAAATTGGAGAGTAACCTTTCGCCGCACGGCGTGTAGACAGGGTACGAGACAACTTCAAACAAAGGAGAAAAACCATGGCACTT
>Ga0265298_10006001_pt1 | contig 15104 bp, 12 predicted proteins | sample AusTroGonzalo_MG_3_FD_193486 | JGI IMG/M metagenome (GOLD analysis project Ga0265298, IMG submission 193486) | Bovine rumen microbial communities from tropical cattle in Woodstock, Queensland, Australia - Gonzalo_01 | ecosystem: Host-associated > Mammals > Digestive system > Stomach > Rumen ... | reverse complement strand
CTGTTCAACGTCTACAACTACGATATTGACTTGACCAATGCTGACGGGACGGCCGTGAAGTTCATCACCGCCCCCAACGGCTACGGAAAGACCACCATACTGGACTTTGTCGAGGCTGCCATGCGTCAGACCTACGATAGGATGTTCCAGATGCCGTTTAAAAGCTTCGAGCTATTCTTCGACGAAGCCGGCACAGAGGCTGTTTACCAGTATTCCGTCACTCGCACCGACGAAGAGTCAAAGGCCGTGGATACCGATATTGTTCAGACGCTCAGTAAGAAGCTGCAGATTCGTCTGAATCGCATCTCCGGGAGCGACGAAACCCTGATAGAGGAATTTGTTGTCATTCAGGCTGCAGACGGATCTATTACAACGTCAGGAAGCACAGATAACACCCAGATGTTCTTCATCGCGAGAACCTGTTTTTACCTGACCGACGACCGTCTGTTGAGCCAGAAAATGGATGTTAAGGACGAGACACTCTATATTGAGGACAGCCCTCTGCGCAAATATCCCCTGGAGTTGAAGGAAATCCTCTCCTCTCCGGAAAAGAGCAAGGAGTACGAGTCTCGCATTGCCTGTTTCCAGGCTATCATCAATCGTTGCGAGTTTGCCAACAAGCACCTTGAGATAAATCAGCGTTTCGGTTTTCGTTTCATGGCCGAGGACGAGCTGCACACCATTTTGTCGCTCGACCAGCTCTCATCTGGTGAGAAGCAGATGATTATCCAGCTGTTCGAGTTGCTGTTCCATGCACAGTCGGGCACGCTGGTGATGATTGACGAGCCCGAGCTTTCGCTCCATATGATGTGGCAGATGAACTACATGAAGAATCTGTCCGAGATTGCGCAACTTCGTGGCTTCCAGTGCATAGTGGCCACCCACTCACCGCAGATATTCAACAGCCTGTGGTCAAAGAGCGTTGATCTGTTCACCCTGTCAAACCAAGCATAATATGTTGCAGTCTCTCAAGGATACCGTTCTCGAGCCCGTAGGCACCAAGGCTGCCATTCGTCAGGCTATGATGTCCCCTGCGGGATTGCGTGTGGCCTGGGTAGTGGTGGAAGCCGAGGAGGACGTGGCCGTGTACGAGAAGTTCATGCGTCCCGACTCTACGGTTGTCAAGACCTCCGAGGGTGAAACCGGCCTTAAGGGATATGCCAATGTGGAGATCATTGTGCGTGAGATAAAAGAAGAGGTGCCGGTGGCGCATATCATGGGAATCCGTGATGCCGACTATTCGCGTTACGAAGAAGGCTTTACCGCTCCCGACAACATCTTCCTGACTGACCGTCGTGACTTGGAGATGACACTTCTGGAGGCAGAGTCCGTACAGCAAGCGTTACGCATTTGGGCACCCGACTATGATGCGGCTCTTGCTAAGTGCATCCCTGTGTGCCGCCACTTTGGCTATTTGCGCATCTATAACGATGTGGCTGATTTGTCGGTGGTGTTCCACAAGAACCTGCGTCCGGCCAAATACTGGGATTTCAACCAGCACTGCATTGTGGAAGGTTGGGAGCAGGATAGCACGGCCAAGTTTGTAGCCTTGGCAGGGGACAAGTGTACGGCTGCAGACGTGAGTACTTTCATAGCCACTCACTCGTTGGAAGGCGAGAGCATTTACGATATATGCCGTGGCCACGACTTGCTCAAGCTTTTGTCACAGGCGCTGATCTATATCCAGTATAAGGTAGAGAACATCATGGCGAAGATGATAGAAGCCTATAGGCTTGATGACTTCAAGACGACGCGTCTTTATGCAAGTATACAGTCTTGGCAAGATAGGGAAGGTGTGACAGCCTTAGTTGCTTAAAATAACAAGAAGATATATTACCCCGGGCCGAGATAATGCGATGTGTTTGAACTAAGGAAATAGTAGAATGAATAACAACGAAAAATTACCGATGATGAGAAGGTTACTGTTGGTTTGGGTGATGGTGTTTGGGTTGGGGATGCCGGGATGGGGGCAGGGGGTGGTGGATTATGCGGAGTTTGAGGTGCTGGGGAAGCGGGGCGATGTGACGATGGTGGTGAAGGACAATGACTATCGGATGGTGGTAGGGAAGATGAAGAAGCCGGGGGCGGTGTTTCTGCTGGGGTATTCGAGTGAGCAGGCACAGCAGCGGTTCGTGAAACTCATGAAGGAGCTGGAGAGGGAATACCAACCGGGTCAAAGCAGATCGATCGTTTTCTGCGGTCGCTTGCTGCACTATACCTCGTCTGGCAAGGGTAAGAAGGTTGTCTATACGTTCCAGATTGACGGAGAGAAGGATCGGTTCTCCCTGAGCAAGAATGATTTATATGATCTTTCAAATATGCTCGGTGGCAAATAATATTACAGAAAGATAAACAAATGAGAAACAACCACATAGTAATCATGGCCGGTGGGGTAGGCAGTCGGTTTTGGCCGCTAAGCACGCCGGAGTGGCCAAAGCAGTTCATTGATATTCTAGGGTGCGGAAGGACACTGATTCAGCTGACAGTCGATCGCTTCCGGGGAATTTGCCCGGTGGAGAACTTTTGGGTGGTTACCAATGCAGCCTATGTAGATATTGTGAAGGCGCAGTTGCCTGGGATTCCGGAAGCGCATATCCTGGCGGAGCCAGCAGCGCGGAACACGGCGCCCTGCATCGCGTGGGCTTGTTGGCGCATCCGGGAGGAAGATCCGCAAGCCAATGTCGTGGTAACTCCGGCGGATGCCGTTGTGATGAACCCGGAAGAGTTCCGGCGCGTGATTAGCAATGCACTCGCCTTTACCGCGTACAGAAATGCCATCGTCACCATCGGTATCAAACCATCACGCCCTGAGACAGGCTACGGCTATGTTGAGACCTCCGTCGCGGTCGGCAGCGAGATCTGCAAAGTGAACGCCTTCAAGGAAAAACCCGACCACGAGACGGCGGAGCAATATCTCCGCGCCGGCAACTACCTCTGGAATGCAGGCATCTTCGTCTGGAACGTAGAAACCATCACTGCCTGCCTCTCAAAGTATAAACCGGGCATTGCCGCCGACATGGACCGGATCGCCGCTACGAGCGACGTGGCCGGCATCTTCCCGCAGTGCGAGAAGATATCCATCGACTTCGCCGTGATGGAGCCCGCCGCAGCCGACGGCCTGGTCTATACCCATCCCGCCGACTTTGGCTGGAGTGACCTGGGCAACTGGGCGTCTCTTCACGATAAGTTGGCCAAAGATGCTAATGGGAACGGAACTGTGGGCAATGTGAAGTTGTACGAATGCCACGATTGCGTCGTACACGTGGAAGACGCGAAGAAAGTGGTTCTTCAGGGCCTGGACGGCTACATCGTGAGTGAGAAGAACGGGCAACTGCTGGTCTGCAAGCGAAGCGAAGAGCAAAGGATTAGAGAGTTTTCATCAGAGAAATAGTGAACCAAAGTATGGAAAAAAATAGTAAGATATACGTGGCAGGACATCGCGGAATGGTGGGCTCTGCAATCGTTAGAGAACTGCAAAGGCAGGGATATAACCATATCATCACACGAACACACAAAGAACTTGACCTAACCCGCCAGGATGCTGTAGAAAAGTTCTTTGACGAAGAGAAACCGGAATACGTGTTCCTGGCCGCCGCCAAGGTGGGCGGCATTGTAGCTAACCAGAGCGCGCTGGCAGACTTCATGTATGACAATATGATTCTGGAGATGAATGTGATCCATGCGGCTTGGAAAAATGGTTGCAAGAAGCTCGAGTTTCTGGGCTCCAGTTGCATCTACCCGCGTATGGCACCCCAGCCTATGCCGGAGAGTTGCTTGCTCACTGGTGAGCTGGAGAAAACCAATGAAGCTTATGCGTTGGCCAAGATCTCCGGCCTCAAATACTGCGAGTTTCTCAACCGTCAATACGGAACGGACTACATCAGTGTGATGCCTACCAACCTTTACGGCCCTAACGATAACTACCACCCCGAGCACTCCCACGTGTTGCCGGCCCTCATCCGCCGCTTCCACGAAGCCAAGGAGGCCGGGCTGCAGTCCGTCACCTGCTGGGGCGATGGCTCACCATTGCGCGAGTTCCTCTATGTCGATGACTTGGCCAACCTCTGTGTGTTCCTGATGAACAACTACAGCGGCAACGAGACCGTCAATGCCGGCACCGGCAAGGAGCTCACCATCCGTGCCCTCACCGAACTCGTAGCCAAAGTCATTGGTTACACAGGCGAGATCCATTGGGACACCACCCGTCCCAACGGCACTCCCCGCAAGCTCCTGGACGTGAGCAAAGCCACCAAGTTAGGCTGGACCTACAAGACCGAGCTCGAGGACGGCATCCGCCTGGCCTACCAGGACTTCCTCAATAATCCTATGAGAGCCGAGCGCTAGCGCTCATTCCGCACGATTCCCGAGCGGTCCCCGAGCTTGCCGAGGGGTGTCGAAGGATGATGCGGGATTCCCAAGCCAATAATTGTTAAAAGTGGGCAGGAAAGGCCTGTAAGGCTGTTTTTAGAGAATAAAAATTGTATTTTTGCATAATATAAAAATTGTCGTTATGGTTAAGACAGATCAAATAATATCATTGATTCGTAGTCATGTGAACAATGATGACGAGATGTTTCGTCGTGTGTCTTTGCAGATTTCAGCTGCAGAGGCCAAGGCCGGTCATACCGTGGCGGCTGCCTCTATCCACGAGGCTATAAGTTCGAAACCGACGCGTCCAATCATGAAACTGGCGCCCATCAATAGTGAACTTGGTGAACTGTTTATGGTGTGTGACAAACATTATCGTTTGAAAGATTTGATAGCACCTAAGGAACTGAAAGAGAAGGTTGAACGTGTTATTAAAGAATATATTGAGCAGGATAAGTTGCATAAGTATAATCTGGAGAACCGTCGTAAAATACTTCTTTTTGGTGCCTCTGGTACAGGAAAGACGATGACCGCTGAAATACTCGCTTCTGAGTTGAACTTACCTTTTGTTGTGGTACGTACAGATAAGGTAGTCACAAAGTTTATGGGTGAGACTGGATTGAAACTGGGACGTGTATTTGATGCCATTGCTTCTACACCTGCCGTATATTTGTTTGACGAGTTTGACGCTATTGGAACACAACGCGGTTTGGATAATGAGGTAGGAGAGCAGCGTCGTATACTGAATACCTTCCTTCAGTTGCTTGAGCACGACCATTCTAGTAGTATCATAGTAGCAGCTACAAATAATTTCTCTGCTTTGGATAAAGCATTGTATCGTCGTTTCGATGACAGTTTAGAATACAAATTACCAGAGAAAGAGGAAATCGTTGAGATTCTTAAGCGTGAGTTGTGCAGGGTGAAAGACATTCAGTTGGAAAGTCTGGCAAATTATTGTTTGGGTATGAGCCATGCAGAGATTAAGATGGCTTGTTCCGATGCACGTAAGGAGTCGTTGCTTTATAATAAGAAGATAGACGAAAGCATGTTGTCTTCTATCTTCCAGAATCGTAAACTGGCATAACACAGATTTATGGCTGACCATTCACACATCTTTCTCCATGAGGGGAATGTTGACAAGATAGAGTTTACTCCTAAGTCCAAGAATTTTGGAGAGGGTAGCCCTCTTCCTGAGCGCGATGTGCAGGCACATGCTGCTAGCATTCGCTCTCAGTATGAGGCTTGTGTGAATTCTGCATTCACTACACTTCATGCTCGCGAGGAGGCTGGCAAGCCGTCAGCTGACGGCCTTTATCTTGATATTGAACTTAAGGGCAAGAATCCTCCTTACGATAAACTTGATGGAGTCCGTGGTCCTCAACTGATGAATATCAGCAAGGGAGCAGATGATGAAACTAATGTTGCCTCTATTTATCTTTCTTCACGTAAGAACCGCTGGCTGACACAAAAACTCGATCAGTACGAGGAACCTGTTGAAGAAGGCACAAACCCCAAAAACCAGCCGCTCATCAACTCGATAGAAACGATTGTTTCATCTACAGCCCGTTCTCTCTTCCCCAATAAGGCAGAGTACGATGAACTTCTGCCTATGCATGAGGGATGTTTCGAATTATGGCTTGATGTGGTTGATGACGAAGAAATAGAGAAATTCAAACGCGTCCTTAATCAACTGGGAATCTCGCTGGCACAAAATACAGTTCTAAAATTTGAACATGTAACCGTTCTCCTTGTCAATGCCACCAAGGAAGCTCTGGATGATATACCTTTGTCTTTGGATTATGTAGAGGCTATCCGCTGCTATTATAGTCCTGCAGAACTGCTTGAAAATGATGAACAGCAACGAGACTGGGCAGAACTGATAGGCGAAGATATAGTACGGAATATCAATGACGAGTCTGTGATGGTGGGCCTTTTGGATAAGGGCGTTAACAATGGCCATCCTATGCTGGAACCCTTCCTACCCGATAATCGTCGTGCCACTGTCTTACCTGGAACAAATGTATTACACGAGGGAGACCACGGAACTGGTATGGCTGGACTGATAGAATATGGAGATCTGACGGAATTCCTGGGAAGGCATGGGCATTTGGAAATCAATCACACACTGGCTTCAGTTAAGATTCTATCGCAGGTGCCTAACGAGAAGCATCTCTATGGAAAGATAACCGAGGATGCTATTGTAAAGGCAGAAGAATTAGGCGCAAAAATAACGTGTATGGCTGTTACCGAGGATGTGGAACGCAATGACGGAGCGCCTTCTTCTTGGTCAGCAGCCATTGATAAGGCTCTGTATAACGAAGGACTCTGCGACCGCCTGATGGTGGTGTCAGCAGGAAATACGCATCAAGATGATGTGGATGCAGATAACTATCTTACCACACTCATCAACTCTTCCGTGCAGACCCCAGGTCAATCGCAAAACGCTATTGTGGTAGGTGCTTATACTCAACGCAGTGTTGTTCAACATCCCGACTATACACCGATAGCTCCGCCCGAAGGCGTCTCCCCCTTAACCCGCACCAGTTGGCTTTGGCGTAGACAATACATCAAACCTGATATCGTGATGGAAGGTGGAAACTTGGCTAATCACCGTATTTTGGGTAATCTGGAGCTACCGGAGTTGAATCTGGTGACCACATGCCCCGACTTTAACCAAGAGCCTTTGATGCGTTTTAATGCCACAAGTGCAGCCACTGCCCTGGCCGCCAGACTGGCCGCTCGTATTCAAAGTGCCAACCCGAATATCTCTCCGCTTTCAGTAAGAGCTCTGATGATACATTCCGCTACATGGACTGGTGAGATGAAGCATTTATCCCAAACTCAGAAACCGGCTGAGATAATGAAATACTGCGGCTATGGTGTTCCTGATGAGAAACGGGCGATGGTAAGCAATGATACACATGCCACCTTTATTGTAGAGAATGAGCTCGTTCCCTTTAATGAAGGTGGAACTTATAAGGAGATGCATTTCTTCGCTCTACCATGGCCTAAAGATCTTTTGGAACAGATGCACGAAGAAACAGTGAAGTTGCGTGTAACGCTTTCCTACTATATAGAACCTTCGCCTAGTTTCAAGAACGACTATCAAAAGTATCGTTTGGCTTCTGCTGGACTCAACTTTGATGTGAATACTCCAGGTGAAACACGCGAGCAGTTTATTGCTCGTAACAATCAGAAGCAGAATGTTCAGGAGAAGAGCAAAAATGACACCGACCGTTGGAAGGTGGGCATTAATTTGCGTAAGAATAGTACTGTTCAGTCCGATTGGTTTGAGTGTACTGCTCGCGAACTTGCTGCTTGTAATGAAATAGCGGTGTTCCCGCAGGGTGGCTGGTGGAAGTTCCGTAAGATAGCTAACATTCACAACCGAATCAAGTACTCGCTTGTAGTTAGCATCGAGACTAGCGAAACAGAGATATACGATGCAGTTAGAATTGCAGTTGGACAGGCTATTCCTGTTGAAGTAAGGGGATAAACACAATTGAGGGAATAAGTAATCCCTCATCCAGGCCTGTATGAACGATATATTTGCTTACACATATATCCTAGAATGTGCTAACGGACAGTATTATGTAGGTAGCACGAATGATTTGGAGCGTAGGTTACAGGAGCATCAAGAAGGTTTAGGTGGACGGTTTACCAAGGCTCACTTGCCTATCAAGTTAGTATATACAGAGCAATTCCAAACAGTAGAACAAGCTTTCTATAGAGAAAGACAAATACACGGATGGAGTAGAGCAAAGAAGGAAGCCTTGATAAAAGGTGATATAGATAAACTCAAAGAATTAAGTAAAAGTAAACATTAACAATTAATAAAAAAGTAAGGGAAACCCCTCGACAAGCTCGGGGACCGGTTAAATGGTTCTAAGTTTGAATCTGGCTGGTTCTAAGTTTGAAGAAGGATGGTTCCAGCCTGTCGAAGGAATATGGCAACAAAGAAAGCTTTGATTACGGGTGTGACTGGACAAGACGGTTCATACCTCTCTGAATTCCTCTTGGAAAAAGGATATGAAGTACATGGTATTATAAGACGCTCCAGCGTCGATTTCCGTGAGCGCATTGCCCACCTGGAGGGCAAGCCCCACTTCCACCTGCATTATGCAGACCTGGGCGACTCCATGTCCATTGTAAAGGTGGTGGATAAGGTAAAACCCGACGAGATCTATAACCTGGCCGCCCAGAGCCACGTACAGGTGAGCTTTGACTCTCCTGAGTTCACGGCAGATGTAGATGCCACCGGCGTCCTCCGTGTGCTCGAGGCTGTGCGTGCCTGCCACTTGGAGAAGACTTGCCGTGTTTACCAGGCCAGTACCTCCGAGCTCTACGGCAAGGTGGAGGAAGTTCCTCAGAATGAGAATACTCCTTTCCATCCTTACAGCCCCTATGCTGTAGCCAAGCTTTATGGCTTCTGGATTGTGAAAGAATATCGTGAGGCATACAATATGTTCTGCTGCTCAGGTATTTTGTTCAACCACGAGTCTGAACGTCGTGGCGAGACTTTCGTAACCCGCAAGATTACATTGGCCGCTGCCCGCATCTCCCAGGGCCTGCAGGATTGCCTCTACTTGGGCAATCTCGATTCCCTCCGTGACTGGGGGTATGCTAAGGATTATGTGGAGTGCATGTGGCTCATCCTTCAAAACAAAGAACCTGAAGATTTTGTAATTGCCACTGGTGTACAGCACTCTGTTCGCGAGTTTACCGACCTGGCTTTCCGCCATGCCGGTATTGAACTGAAGTTCGAAGGCAAGGGCATTGACGAGAAAGGTATTGTAGTAAAGGGTCCCGAGGCTCTTGTTGGCAAGACCGTTGTTCGCGTGAGCGAAGATTTCTACCGTCCTACCGATGTGGTGAACCTTTGGGGCGATCCCACCAAGGCTAAAGCTAAACTAGGCTGGAACCCCGCGAAGACCAGCTTTGAGCAGTTGGTTAAGCTCATGGTTGAACACGACATCGCCAAGGTAGCTGCTGAAGGCGCTGCCGCCAAGGTCCGCACAAATCTTGCAGAATATCTGGAGAAAGGTATAGTAAAATAATATCGCTCCAGGCACAAATGCCCGCAGGCAGTCATTAGAGCCTTCCGCGAATAAGAGGTACAGCCCAATGCCAGACTAGCTGGCATCCGGCTGAATATCAAAGCGGCAAAGCCGTTAGAGTGAAAAGTGCAATCTTTAAGGAATATTCAAAGATGAGCAAGCAACCTAAAGTTGATAATGAGATTCTCTCAATACTAGAGGATTATCACTTGTTTATTAGCAGTGATAAATCCATGGATATGCCGTTCTGTGTGAATAAGGTTGATGGGAATCATGTTACCGCTTTGAAGGGTGAGGCCGAAATAACAGCCGCATCACCTTTGGGTAACACAACTTTGAGGTGTCAAGTTAGAGACAAAAATGAGTTTAACTATTCCTTCTCTATCCTGTCTGATAGAATCCAATCACGTATGCTATTTCGGATGGATGAAGGTGATGGTACTCACTGGAATCGCCATTTACCTATTCCTGTTGAGCAACAGCAGGTCCCAACTCCTCATTTTCATAAAAAGGGAGATAATGGGATAGAGTATGCTTATCGTACAGACAGAATTAATGAAAGCCCAGTTCCATTGAATATTCATGATGGTTTTGATGTTTTTTGTGAGGAGTGCCATATCAATCATGGGCAGGTAGAGATTAAGATTCAAGAGGAGGGAAATCTTCCTCTTGAGTTTGAACCAGAAGCAGATCCTTTAAAAGGAGTTAATTTCCTTTAGTATGGAAGAATTATTCAACGCTATTAGAGAGTCATATAATTCACTTTGGCACGTAAAGGTGCTTGGTGAATCATTAGAGATTATTACCCCGATGGTTACGACAAACGATTCATTTGTTTCTGTATTCGTGACCAAGCGTGGCGATGATTATATTGTGACTGACGGTGGATGGATCTCTGCAGGTTACTACGATTTTGAGGCAGATAGTTTGAGCCCAGCCTATAATAAATTGTTTCAGTATTATCTGGAAAATTATCAAATACTTCAAACCGTAGGGCATGGCCGAATCATATATTACAAAAAAATACATAATCAGTTTTTAGTTGTTAATGCTGTTTTTGAACTATCCAACTTTATCAGTGCAGTTGTTAGTGGTTCTAATATCCAGTTCCAAGCTGAGAAAAGGGAACTCCGTTTCAGCAGAACTGTAAGGGATTACCTGACTAATGGTTTTGAAGAGGGTTCATTCCAGTTTAATCGCGGACTTACTCCTGATAGCTCAATCAAGTATGGAGCGATATCTAACTTTTCTGGTCATTTACAGTTATTGAACATCGTAACGGGCTCAAATGCAGGGTATTATCGAGATTCCCTATGCCGTTCTAACTTTTATTTTGAGGCTGCCCGTGCTTATAGAGATAGATATAGAATTAACAGAACTGTAGCTCTTCTCGATGACTCCACGCCTTCAGTGTATGGCTGCCCTCAGGTCGGTGAGCTAGTTTCTATTCTTCGTGCGAAAGAGGATAGTATTCTTTTGCCATGGAGCGAAAAAGGAAGACTCCCGGAATTGCTGGTAGCATAAAATGTTGTAATTTCTATGGCAATAGTAGATAAAACAATTACTACATATACTTTTCTTGATTCTTTAAGGGAGTCAGGAATTAAGCAACTTGACTTGTATGTGCCTTTAGTATGTAGGAGTATATTGAAGCATAACGCACGCGAGGTTTGCCGTGATGATTTGAAGGCATGGTTTACGGAAGATTATGGAATGTCAAAGGTGTATCAAGGAGTCTTTGATACACTTCTCCGTAAGATGAAAGGTGGTTGTCTTACCTTGAACAATGGTAAGTATGATGTTAATATGCCTGAGGTGATTAGAATAAATCAGATGCACGAGGAGAGGGATATTACAGCCGACTTTGATAATCTACTAAAGCGCATACAGGCATATTCAAACGACAATTATCAGCTTGATTTTTCTCTAGAGGATGTGCAGAATGGCGTGCTTGATTTTTTGCATTCAAGAGATGGTGATTTAATCTTTGCCCAGGATAAAGTTGTTGGAGTACTACAGAGACAGAAAAATGGCAAGACACCTGATAAGAAGTTAAGATATATCATCTCCCAGTTTGTTATATGGAGTAAAGATAATGATACCAATTCTTTTGTGTTGTTTGTAAAACTGGCAAAGGGTCATGCACTTACGTCCATAGTAACAATGAAGGACACTTCATCCTATACGGGTAAGATGAAAGGTGTGACTATAGCCCTTGATACTCCCTTAATATTTAACCTTCTGGGTTTGAATCATAAGACAAACCTTGAATTGGAAAACGAATTGATAGATGTCCTTAAGAAACAAGAAGCAAATTTTGTTGTTTTCCAGGGGCATTATCAGGAAGTTAAGCAGTCCATTAGTTCTTCTATTTACCTTTTAATTACAAAGAATTACGACCTGAATAAGGCGTCAAGGCTCTTGCGCTATGCAATAAAGAATCATTTGTCCCCACATTTCCTAAGGACAAAGTTACAACAACTTGATGCTGTATTGGAAAAGTATAATATAAGCGTTATAGGAGCTCCTCCGTCAGAGTTGGGCTTTCAGGAGATTGATGTAAAGAAACTCGATTCCATATTAGCTACTAGATATAGTGATGATGGCAACCCTGATACTATAGATGATAATACAAGGAGAATTATTGCAACTGATGTTGATGTTGTTTCTTATATCTACAGACTGCGCGGTAATAACGTCGCCACTAATCTTAAGAACTGTACAGCTCTTTTAATAACTACCAACACGGCACTAGCATATGCTTCCAAGCATCCAGGCTTGAGTGACATTTCTCATTCAATACCAGTATGTCTTACAGACGTATTTATGTCAACAATGCTCTGGTTTAATTATCCTGATGTGGATGCAGATGTGAATGAAAAATTGTTGATAAGCGAGTGCTATAAAAACATTACTCTATCAGACGATATTCTTCAGAAATTTTACAGGGACGTAGAAAAGATCAATGCCGAGACTCCACTCACAGAGGAGCAGATACTTGATGCCAATACTTCAGAGGTGGTAATGGATTTACTGGAGAACAAGACCTATAATGACAGTAATCTTTATACCGATATGACGGCTGCTGAGGTTCTGGAAACAATGGAACTGAAACGAAGTAGGGATTTAAAGGAAAAAGAGAGGAGGCTCACTAACATATCCGATAATGCATGGCGTAAATCACGAAAGATTGCTACGTGTCTATATTCAGTAATTTGGATAGTATTAGTAGCATTGTTTTTATTCTTAAGGTTCATTGATTGGAGAGATTGGAAAGGATGGAACATATTATTCAATATACTTTCCATATTACCAGCATTGTGGGGGCTGTTATCTTGGCGAGGCTGGATATGGTCTAAGGCAAATGTAATAGATTGGTTTTCCAGAGTTGTATATAATGCCCTTTACAAGGGTTTAGATGTAAAGGAATAATGATTTCCCTGTTAATCAAATAACAATAGATATAGTAAATGAGATTTTGCGGCTTCCGCTCTTACGCGCAGACGGAGCCGTGATGGGGCAGGGAGGAGCATCCGCGCACTCCAAACTGCCCAGATATAGGGGCGGGGAACCCGCAGGGCTCTCATAAATATAAGGTTCAATAACCAGCGGGCCGTTCCCTTTCCATAAGAAATATAAACTAAATCGATTATACAATGAAGATAGCAGTAGCAGGAACCGGTTACGTGGGAATGAGTATTGCCACTCTGTTGGCACAGCACAACGAGGTGGTAGCGGTTGATGTGATTCCTGAAAAAGTAGAGTTAATTAACAACAAAAAGTCACCTATCCAGGATGACTACATTGAGGACTACCTGGCCAACAAGCCTCTGAACTTGAAGGCCACCTTAGATGGTGCAGCCGCCTACAAAGATGCAGACTTTGTAGTGATTGCAGCCCCCACCAACTATGATCCTCAAAAGAACTTCTTTGACACCACTCACGTTGAAGAGGTGATAGACCTTGTGCTCAGTGTCAATCCAGACGCCACCATGGTCATCAAGTCCACCATTCCGGTTGGCTACACCCGTAACCTTTACGTGCAGTATGCTACCAAAGGCCATAAGAAGTTCAACTTGCTTTTCTCTCCGGAATTCTTACGCGAGAGCAAGGCTCTATACGACAACCTATATCCTTCAAGAATCATTGTGGGCAGCCCTAAGATTATTGACCGCCCTGAATTCAAGGAAGAGAATGATGCTATCCTGCAGGTAACGGATGTTTCCAAGATGGAGGAGAAAGCAAAGCAATTTGCCGCATTACTCCAAGAAGGAGCCCTCAAAGAGAACATTGACGTTCTGTTTATGGGCATGAAAGAAGCAGAAGCTGTAAAGCTATTTGCCAACACTTACCTGGCCCTCCGTGTTAGCTATTTCAACGAGCTGGATACCTATGCAGAAGTTAAAGGTCTTGACACCCAGTCCATCATTGAAGGCGTTGGCCTTGATCCTCGTATTGGTTCCTTCTATAATAACCCTAGCTTTGGCTATGGTGGTTACTGCTTGCCGAAGGACACCAAGCAACTGCTGGCCAACTATGCTGACGTTCCCCAGAACATGATGAGCGCCATTGTAGAGAGCAACCGCACCCGCAAAGACTTCATTGCCGACCAGGTGCTCAAGATGGCAGGTTATTATGACTACACGCAGAATAATGTGTACACCCAGAATAATGCCGGCCTGCAAACTCCTACCATTGGCGTTTTCCGCCTCACAATGAAGAGCAACTCCGACAACTTCCGCCAGAGTGCTATTCAAGGCATCATGAAGCGTATCAAGGCAAAGGGCGCCAAGGTAATTATCTATGAACCTACACTTGAAGATGGCAGCCTGTTCTTTGGCAGCGAGGTGGTTAATGACCTTGCTAAGTTCAAGACACAAAGCCATGCAATAATTGCTAACCGCTATGATACGGTTTTGGATGACGTGAAGGAGAAGGTTTATACAAGAGATATTTTCAAAAGGGATTAATATACATATTATCTGTGCAAACAGAAGGCTGCAAGTTAGCCCAATTCTGAGATGGCGCCAATAATGTACAGACACAAGAATATTTATAAAAGAGTTGTCATAATAATTATCAATATTTGTTTAGGGTGCTTTCATATGAAAAGACAGACCGTGGAAATCTTTAAACAAGCAGGTTTTTTAGGCCAAATAACATATAAAGGCATTTTGACCCAGAGTAAGCATACTATCGAAGTGGGATGAAAATTAGTACAATAAACAATTTTTCAGAGTGGCTTTATTGTAGCCTTGTAAAGAATAGGACGGCCATTTTGGGTTTTGCTATTTTGTATATTTTATTGTATCATAGTGATATGTGGCCACTATTTGGCAGAGGTTTTATAGGTGTAGATGTCTTCTTGTTTATGAGTGCCTTTGGGCTATGTTTTTCTCTGGATAAATATAACTTACTTGAGTTTTATTTGAGACGTTTGAATCGAGTTTATCCATTGTTCGTTATATCTAACGTTTTGAAATGGAGTATAGAGCGATGTCAAGGGGTAAGAATTGGTTTGTGGGATTCAATTTGTGATATTACTGGATTAACATTCTTTGGAATAGGTGGTACACATCTGCTTTGGTTCATACCATCGTTGTTATTATTATATATTATTACCCCCCCCCCCCCTCCATACTTCTTTTTTTAAAATAACAAATTTAACTTTTTTTATAT
>Ga0265298_10005997_pt1 | contig 15110 bp, 13 predicted proteins | sample AusTroGonzalo_MG_3_FD_193486 | JGI IMG/M metagenome (GOLD analysis project Ga0265298, IMG submission 193486) | Bovine rumen microbial communities from tropical cattle in Woodstock, Queensland, Australia - Gonzalo_01 | ecosystem: Host-associated > Mammals > Digestive system > Stomach > Rumen ... | reverse complement strand
AAAGGCTTGTGATAGAAGTACTTGTCGTCGGCATTGATCTGGCCGTCGTTGTTGCGGTCAACATAGACGCCGCTGATGGGCTTGCCGTTGGTGTCGTATACCTGCTGGTACACATAGAACACGTTCATGGGCTGGCCAACCTGGAACATCTGGACGTTGTTGCCGGTACCGCCGGAGATTCCGCCGGTCTCGACGCCGGTAGCGTCAGAGTCAGCTGCGGTGAGCTTGGTGATGACGTTGTGGTTGTAGGCCACGTTGAAGCCTGCAGTCCAGCTGATGTCACGGGTTTCCTTGAGCACTGCGTTGATGTCCAGTTCGACACCGGTGTTGGTCATGGAACCGATGTTGGTGTTGAGGTAGTTGGTAAGGTTGGACAGTGCAGGAACAGGGATGTAGTTGAGGATGTCCTTGGTATCCCTCTTATAGAAGTCCAGAGCTGCGGTTATGCGGTCCTGGTTCATACCGTAGTCGAAGCCGATGTTATAGGTTGTGGTGGTCTCCCAGCGGAGGTCAGCGGAATAACCGAGGGCTGCGATAGGATTGGTATATTTGCCGGAGGCATCTACGAAATAGTAGGAACCGAGCTGGGTGGTGAGGAACTGTGCAAAGGTGTCATAGTATCCGCCCACTGCCTGCTGGCCGGTCTGGCCCCAGCTGAGACGCATCTTCATGGTGGAGAGGTTGTCCATGTTCTTCATGAAACTCTCCTTGAGGAGGTTCCAACCGAATGCCACGGAGGGGAATACGCCCCATTTGTGGTTCTGGAAACGGGAGGTACCATCGGCACGGAGCGTTGCAGTGATCAGGTATTTGTCTGCAATGGAGTAGTTTGCACGGCCGAAGAAGGAGACCAGGTAGAGCTCGCCCTTGCCGACGCTCTCACCGAGGGAGTTTTCGTCGGAAAGACGCCAGGACTTGCTTTCGCTCTCGCTGTAGAAGTGCTGCCAGGAGTAACCTGCCATGAGGTCGAGGTTGGTGTCGCCGATGTTGTCGTTGTAGTCACCGTAGAACTCCAGGGTCTTGTCCTGACGCTTGTAGGAATATTCGGTATGGGAACCGCCGCCGGACTGGTTGGTGTTGTGGTAAGAGGCCTCTGAGCCCTTTGCAAGCTCGGTGATGCCGGAGCTCTTTGCGGAGTCGATACCCAGGTTAAGGTTGAAGCGGAGTTTTTCAAATCCGGGAACCTTGTAGTCCATCTGGGCGTTGCCGATGAAACGGAGAGCCATGGCCACATCCTGCTTGGCGTCAAGGAGAGCCACAGGGTTCATGGTTGCCATGGTGTTGATGTTGCCGCTCTCATCGTACCAGGTGCTGTAACCGTTGAGACCGTTCTCGTCATAGACGGGCTTGGTGGGGTCGTAGTGGTTGGCTGCGCCGATGGCGTCCTGGTTTGCATAAGCGGTCATTGTGTAAGTTCCCTTTCCGTTGAGGTTCACGGTGAGGTGATTGTCAAGGAATGAAGGGGCGAGGTTCACAGAGAGTGTACCCCTGTCCATGCGGGAACCCTTCAGGGTACCGACCTGGTCGATGAAGCCTCCGGATACGCGGTACGGCATGCTGCCGGCGCGGCCGTTCAGGCTAACATTGACGTCGTTGGTGGGGGCAACCTGGTAGATTTCCTTCTGCCAGTTGGTGTTTGCCGTACCCAGATGAGCCTCGGCGGCGGAATTCACGCCGTAGAAGTCCTGGATGAGGGAACGGATACCATCGGCATCAAGAAGCTTGTTGTACTTGGCAACGGTGTTGACAGAAGCGGTGTAGTCGATGGCGACTGCAGGAATCTTGCTGCCGTGCTTTGCACCCTTCTTGGTGGTGATCACGATAACGCCGTTGGAAGCGCGGGAACCGTAAATTGCGGTGGAGGAAGCGTCCTTGAGGACGGTGAAGCTCTCGATATCTTCCGGGTTGATGGTTGACAGAGGATCGCCCATGCCGGAAATGCCGTCATTGGAGACGGGCAGGCCGTCGATGACGATGAGAGGAGTCTGGTCTGCACTCAGGGAAGAGGTACCACGCACGCGTATGGTTGCGCCTGCACCCGGCATACCGGAACCGGCGGTAACCACAACACCGGCGCTCTTGCCGCGCAGGAGGTCTGCAGGAGTGGTGATGACACCCTTGTTCACTTCGTCGGCCTTGACTGTGGACACGGAACCGGTGAGGTCGGACTTTTTGACCGTACCGTAACCGATTACGACCACCTCGTCAAGGAAATGGGTGTCTTCCTCGAGTTTCACGACTGCAGGAACCTGGGAGGCCTTGAAGGTCTGGGAGGCATAACCGATGCAGCTGATCTCAATCGTGGCATCTGCGTTTTTGACGCGGAGCACGAAGTCTCCGTCAAGGCCGGTGGAGGTACCGTTTGTGGTACCAACCTCCATGACGGTGGCTCCGATTACCGGGCCAAGAGCATCTTCAACCACGCCTTTTACTTGGTATCCGCCCTGGGCGAATACTACAGTTGCTGCCGTTAGCAGCACTGCAAGTGAGGTTAAAAGCTTTTTCATTTAAATGTTAGTTGGTTATTTGGTTTGGATAAACTTCACGCAAAGGGAGCCCACCACCAGGAAGCCGGCGGCCACCAGGAACATGGCGGGCTGGGTGCCCACGAGGGAGATTACCAGGCCTCCGGTTGCAGCTGCTACAATCTGCGGCAGGCAGATGGTGCAGTTGAAAAGGCCAAGGTAGCTTCCCATGTAGGGGCTGCCCTGAAGAGCGTTGGTAAGGAGTGTGAACGGCAGTGCAAGCATGGCGGCCCACGCTGCTCCGATGAGGAGGAAGCTGGCCCACAGCACGTACTGGTTGGTCACAAAGAACACGGAGGCAAAGCCCGCGGCGCCGATTAGGAGCGACACCACGTACGCGGTCTTGACGCTCTTGAAGCGGGGCAGCACAAGGGCCCACAGCATGGAGCCCACGGCCTGGACGGCGAAAATCACGCCCACCCAGTTGCCTGCGGTCTGGTAATCGGCCGATGCCGTATCGGTGGTGCCCCACACATTGCTGGCGATGGCACCGTTGGTATAAGTCCACATATAAAGGAATGCGGCCCAGCAGAAGAACTGCACCAGTCCCACTGTCCAGAACGCCTTTGGAGCCTTGGTGAGAAGCTTGAGCAGGCCTTCCTTAGGTTCATCGTCCTGCTTGTTCAGGTCGATGTCATGGAACTCCGCATACTCCTTCGGAGGCATCTCCTTCACCTTGAGGAATGTGTACATCACGCAAAGGATGAGGATGGCGGCACCCGCATAGAAGGAGTAGATAACGCTGTCCGGCACTACGCCTTCCGGGGCGGTGTTGGCAATACCGATCCAGGTAAGGGCGATGGGGAAAAGATATCCCACCAGGCTGCCGGCATTGCAGAGGAAGCTCTGGATGCTGTAGGCGGTGGTCTTCTGCTTTTCGTTCACCATGTCCCCTACCATCATCTTGAAGGGCTGCATGGCCACGTTGATGGATGTATCCAGGAAGATGAGGGAGAACAGGCCGAACCACATTGCCATGTTAAGTCCAAGGAACAGCCGGGTGCTGAAATGCAGGCTGCCGGCGTTGGGAAGGAGGGCCATGACGATGACGGCAATAATGGAGCCAACCAGCAGATAAGGTTTGCGGCGGCCCATCTTGCACCAGGTACGGTCGCTGTACTTGCCGATCAGGGGCTGGACTATCATTCCCATAAGAGGAGGAAGAATCCAGAAGAAGGACAGCTGATGTGGATCTGCTCCCAACGTCGCAAATATGCGGCTGATATTGGCGCTCTGGAGAGCGTAAGCAATCTGCACTCCAAAAAAGCCAAAGCTCAAATTAACAAGTTGAGCAAAGCTAAGGTCACGTTTTTGACTCATAGTGTTAGTAATTGTGGCGCTATTACTCAATAAAAGCAAACAAAAGTAACAATTTGCGTCGAGATAGAGGCTATACGCGTGCGCGAATGGGCGCAATACAGCGACGAATGGTTATTATTTGGCGACGAATGGAAGGTCAATTTTGGATTTGAGACATTTTTTCATATCTTTACAACATGAAATACGGAAGACACCACCTCATTATACACAGTTTTGCCATCCTCCATCTTGCAGTTTGCCTAGTATGCCAACTGCTGGGCATCCCGGATTCACTACTACTTACCCTTATCACAATGGCCATGGTTGTTCTCCTCTGCATGGAGGAAAACCTGTCAATTGCATTCACTGCTATAACCATCATCCTGGCCAACGTACTGGGATTCATTCTAGGCAATGCGCTGGGGACCCTTCTGGGTATTAACTACCTCTCTACCTTCATTACAACGGAGATATTGGGTTGGGGAATTGTGCTTATGGTACGCACACTAAAGCCCGCCAGGGTTCCAAAGGAGGTATTCTGGAAGGATAACGCCGGCTGGCTTGTTGCGGCTGTGGTAATTGTGTTTGGCCTCAGGGTATCCATCGACATTATCCTGTCCCATATCCAGTTTGGAGAAGGCTCCCCTTCCATGCGCCTCATTGCAGAGGTTGCGGCTTTCTGCCTGCTGCTTCTGGTGTTCTTTGTATTGTATATGCGCAATCAGATGGAGCTGGAGCGTGAAAAGAACCGCAATCTGGAAAAGGCTCTACTGTACAGCACTGAATCGTCAGCATACAGGGAGAAATTCATCGTCCGCCTCAACAACCGCATCCTGCCCATCCACGTGAAGGATATTGCGTACATCTTTGCGGAGGCCAAGAGTACTTTCATCGTAACCGGTGCAGGAGTCAAGCACCTCCTGGATGAATCCCTTGACACCGCAGAATCCCAACTGGATCCCAAGCACTTCTTCCGCATTTCCCGCAGCTGCATCATCGAGCAGTCTGCCATAAGCAGCGCTGCCAAGATTCCCGGCGGCCGTGTTGTCATCACTCCTGTCCGCAACCTCACTCCTCCCCTCACAGACCTCACCGTCTCCCGCGCCCGCGTCAGTGCGTTTTTGGAGTGGTTTGAGAAGTAATGGTTACAAAGGGTATATATCGGCCCCTATATATTTGATTAAGTCCTCCGGGGCAATGCGGAGCTGGAGGCCGCGGACGCCAGCGCTTACATAGATGTAGTCATAAAGGAGGGCGCTCTCATGGATGAAGGTGGGCAGCGGTTTTTTCATGCCGATTGGAGAGCATCCGCCGCGAATGTAACCTGTGTTGGGCAGCAGCTCCTTGACGTGAATCATCTCACAGCTCTTGTTGCCGGAGATACGTGCGGCAACTTTTAGGTTCACCTCCATGGACCCAGGCATCACGCATACAAAAAGCCCGTTCCTGTCCCCGCGCAGCACCAGTGTTTTGAACACCTGGTCCAGGTCCTCCCCCAACTGCTCCGCCACGTGCGACGCCTCCAGATGCTCCTCGTCAACCTGGTACGGAACCAGGGTATAGCTCACCCCAGCCGCATCCAGCAGCCGAGCCGCATTTGTTTTCTGAGGAGCCGATGACATGATGGGACTCAACTTGATGCTCGGGAGGCCCAGATGACGCCGGCAAGGATAGCGGCGCAGCCAAGGGCGGCAAGAAGTGTCATTCGCTCCCCCAGGAAGGCCATAGCGGTGAGCAGCGTGAACACCGGGTTCAGGTACACATAGTTAGTGGCCGATACGTTTCCCAGCTTGTCCATCACCACGTTCCAGCCGATGAAACAAATGAGCGAGGCCACTATGCCCAGGAAAAGGATGTTTCCCCACACCACAGTTTGGCCGATGATATCTGATGAAAAAGAGCTCCAGTAAGAGTTTACCCACGGGAGAATGCTCACCAGACCATAGAAAAAGACTTTTCTGGTGGCGGTGACTGCGCCGTGTTCCCTGGTCATCTGCGCCATGAAAAGGCTATAAACGGCCCAGCACAGGGCGGCGCCTATCGCAAGGAGGTCTCCCGCTGCTGACAGTTGAAGACGCGCGCCGTCAAATACCACCAGCGCCATTCCACTCAGGGCCAGGACTGTGCCGCCGACAAGGGGCCAGCCCAGGCGGATTGGCTCCAGGCCATCGGCAAATCGGCCTCTACCAAAACGCTTGTAAATGAGCGTGAAGAGGGCCGTAAATAGCGGGGCTGAGCACACCAGGAAAGACACGTTGCACGCCTGAGTGTATGCCAGCGCCGTGTTCTCAGTGAGGAAATAGAACGACCCTCCGGTGACGCCCAGAATCAGGAAAACCGTCTCATCCCTCCAACCGTACCAAAGCTTTGTGCTGCGATTTGTGAGTATGGTATAGAGCCATATACCGACATAAGCCATGACGAATCGGATAAAGAAAACTGCCACCGGATGCATCCCCGCCCCTATGAGCACCTTTGTACTCACGAAAGTCACGCCCCATATTGCAACTATGATCAGGGCCAGGAGATGGTATCTGAGTTGTTTCATATCCTGCAGCAAAGGTAGTCAATAATGGGGAATAATAAAAGTGACATACGCGGAGTGGTACACTACTTAAAAAAAGTAGCGGAGATTTCTCCCCGCTACTTATCAATTACTCGGATGACTATTATTCATATGTGAGCGAGAAACTCTCACAGTACAATGAATTAGCCGTTGCCTTTATATAAATTTCAATATTTTCTCCAGCGCCAATTGTTGTTGGTGTTACATCTACGTCAACATCTACATAGCTAGTTGAATAAGATCCATTCCAAGCAGCATTGTTGAATGCCAAAGGAGAAGCTTCTGTGGCAATAGTAGCAAATTTAGTGAGAGTACTACCAGCCTTTGCTCCCATATACATCCAACCGGAGCCACCAGACTTGTTTGATTTCATAGAGAGTGTGAGGCCAGTTATCCTCTTCCCATCAAACCCACTAAGAGTCAAGGTCATAGATTTACCACTCGTCAACTGGCACTTTGTAGTATATGTACTTGAATATGTTGCTGATGATCCGGCAGGCGCAGCTCCAGAAGTAGATACTGCGGAAGTAGAAGTCACTGTATAAACCACATTATTTGCGGATACAGTTGTAAACGTCTGAGTCTCGCCTGTAATCTCATCTCCTCCATCATAAACGCCGTAAGCATAATAAATGTACTCCGTGCCTGCCGTTAATCCAGTCAGAGCATATGAGTAAGCCCCAGCAGCAGCCGGCTTAGGAGAACATGTCACCTTGGTGTATGAACCGGCAGCTGTTGTCTTATAATAGAAGCCGGCTTCATCCAAATCACCTATCACTGCATCGTATAACAAGGAAATAGAGCCATTCAATGTTGCCGTTGTTCCAGCAGCAGTAGCCACATCAGTCGCGGCAGTAGTAGTAACCCCAATAGTTGGCAAGAACGCGGTAGCAGACACACAAACATCATCAATAATGACATCTTTCTTATCTACTCTTGTAGCAGGGAAAACAACTGAAAACTTTAGGGCTATATTCGTTTGAGCCGTAGCAAATACATGCTTATACTCTACAGCGGACGTAGTGAGTTCAAACGTATTGGCATCTGTCCAGTTTTCGAAGTCCGTGCTATAAGAAAGCTTAACTTTATAACCATCAGAGGTGTTCTTTGCATAAAAACGAACTTCTTTAACCGAAGAGAATTTGAAAGAGGTAAATACGTAGGGAGCAAAATCATTAGCTGAATAATCTCGCATCAGCATAGATTGACTTCCATTAATCTTGGCAGATGTTGTAATAGCAGAGCCGGAAACAATTCCCCATTGATTAGGTAAACCCTGATACTTAACAACCGTATTGTTGTATGAAGTACTTGCGGTAAAACCGTCTGATGTTTCAAAGCCGGTAGTGAAGGCTTCTGATGCCGTTGAAACAACTGCTTTATTATATGTAAACGAAACTTTATGAATCTGTCCAGCCTGGAAGGAGAAATCCGCACCAAGTTCGGAGGAAGTCACACTCTGACGACCATTGTTAGCATCAATCATCATGGTGATTTTACTGCCAGCAGCCGCCGTAAAGGGCTTAATAGCAAGGTAGAAAGTAGCCTTCCCGCCAGCGGCAATGGAAGATCCACTATCAACATGAAGGTTAGCCACATTGGAGACATACCCTGCACCCCTCTGGGTAAACACCACAGGAGAGCTGGTAAAATTAACAGAGAAATCACCCACAATCGGTTCTGTGCCGGTGAAAGCGACGTCTTTGACAACAATAGCCTGAGATGTACCGTTAGTTACTTCAACTGCAACAACCGAGGTGAGTTGACTCATGGAAATAGAAGGTTGTGTTTCCTTGGCAACACTTGCCACCTTACCAATAAGCGGACATTCAGGGCCGGCAAGATGAGCTTTACTATCATTACCGGTTTGCGTCTGGTAGCCATTATACGCTGAGCCAATAGTTACATACCCTGTTGTGGAAATATTAGCTGGAGTAACATTAGTAGCCTTATAAGGATAAATTGCATACCAATCATAATTTGCGGCTGTCAGTTCACCGCCAAGAGTACCAGAGAAAGAAACACTACTACCTGCTCCAGATGCACTAAACTGGCCATCATTTACATAAGAAGTGCCACCTGCTTCCGCATGGAAAAGGTTTATCATGTCTGTTGCTGACCAAGTTGTTGAATAAGCACTGTTGACAGTTTTCGTGTCCACAGAGCTAACCAGAATCTCAAAAGGAATACCGGTAGTTTCTTCGACGTTTGATGTCTCCTGAATGAGTTCAACTTCTTTTGAACAGGAGAAAAGGGCTGCGGCAGCTACTGCCAGAGCGCCAAGAGTGAAAATGCGTGTTTTCATAGTCCTGAACAATTAGAAGAGGAATGTAAAATCGGTTCCATCAATCCAGTCGGTGATATCGACTGCGTCGGTGCTGGCACACATGTTCTCCTCGAATCGTATCACGAGGAGGTCCGCTTCTGGGGCGGTGTAGGGGTGTTTTTGGGTTGTCATAGTATATGTAAATACAATAATATCCAACAGGGCTAACAATCTTCAAAGTTAGCCCTTATTTTTGACTTGTCAAAAAATAAATTAGATTCGCCGGTCAAGCCGGCGAATGACGTTACATATCCTTCTGGAACTCCTGCTCGCCGGAGGCGTTGAAGGTCTTGAGGGATATGCCTTTCTTAGTGCAGGTTACGTCCATTCGACGGACATCGTCATTTACGATGATCGGGAATTTATTCCCCATGGAGCCGGGCTCACACCACATGAACTCGTGCAAATCGGCACCAATCATGAGGTCTATTCCCGCCTTGTTAAGGAGCTCCAGGAAATGCCGGTTCATCCAGCGCTGGAGAAGGAAATCGGTCTGGTCGGGATGGTCTATCATCGGCACGTGCACCAGGCAAATCTTCACCGGCGCGGTGCGGAACTCGCGCGAACGCATTGCCTTGCGGGCCCACTCCAACTGGGCGTTCATGTAGTCCACGAAATAATCGTCCCCGCAATATGCCCGGGAACGCTTCACGTGCGTCTCTCCCCCGTCAAAGACGATGAACGCCGCGGGGCCGGACCGGAACGTATAGTAGAACGGCGCGGGATCGGCATTGGGGAATACCTCGGCAACGGCGCGCGTCCCGTTTCCCCTGCCCTCGTGGTTGCCGCGGGCAAAAAGGACCGGGATCCCGGCGGGGAGGCTGCCCAGAGGGTCAAGCATATAGTGCGCCAGCGTATCGGCACAATAATTCCCGGCACTGACGATGTCCCCGTTCAGGAAAAGGAAATTCGTGGCCGATGAGTCCACCTGCGAGGCCAGGGCGCTGTATTTGGCCGTCTTGAGGTGGATGTCGTTGAAGACGGAGAACCGGCATTCCGGGGCCTTGCGGTCAAAGGTGCGGACGCTGTGCCACTCCCCTTCCCAAGTTGCGCCGAACTTTGGGTCCCGGGCATTGCGGTCGTCCACCAGGTCAACCCCGCAGACGCGGTATTTCACCACTTCCCCCGCCTTTAGTCCTTCCAGTTTAACAGTGTGGAGACGCTGGAAAATGCGGCGGCCGGCGAAGGTTTCCCAGACCTTTGAACCATCGGCAAGCTCCACATACGCCTGCCCAGGAAGGTCCGTAGTCCAGAGGACGGTGAGGCTGTTTTCCCTTGTTTCAGTGACCCACGGGCCGGAAATCACGCCTCCGGCAAGGCAGTTCAGGCCAAGCACAAAGCCCAGCAGCAGGAGCGTCAGTCTTTTCACAGTATCTGGTCGATTTTGGAATATATTTCTTCTTCCTTAATATATGGGACGATATGGAAATAATCGTCACCGGAGAGCATGGCGGAAAGGACCGTCCGGGCAGAGTTGTAGAATATCCAGACCGGCTTGCCATGCGCTTCCGCATAAGCCATTTCATAGCCCACACCCAGCGACGGGGTGGTGCATTCCGCTATCACGATGTCCGACTCCCGGAGCCAGCCGGTGTCCTGCCGGTAGATAGCCTCTTCATGGTTGGGGCCTTCTTCCAGCTTGCTCAGGGCCAGATTGCCGACGTGTTCCGTGAGCACCCGGTGCCCCCTGGCCTTGATGTACTCGATGATACGCACGTAGAGGTCCGCATCGGCCCGGCCGCCCTTGATGGACCCGGCAAAATAGACTTTCTTTCCCATCATTTCAGAGCTTGAATGTGGGCATCCGGCGCTTCCATTATGTTCCAGGAGAGGACCGCGCCGTTGAAGCCGTGGTTTTTGATGGCTGAAATGGACTCCCTGATATACTCCGGCGAAGTCTCCGCCACGCCTTCCCTATAGTTTATTTCCAGGCCGGGGTATTTGCCCGTCTGGTACGGCTCCATGGCCTCCAGCTGAGAGTTCAGGAAGCCCAGATCCTGGACGATTTCCTGGTAGCCTTCCGCGTTTGGAAGGGCCTTTTGAAGTAGCGCGTACTCGAAGCCCATGCCGGCGGGGGCGTTGGTATTGCGGTAGAGCATCGGCTTGATGAAGTCTGCGTGGCGGGAAAGGATAGCGTAATCCTGGCCCACGAACTGGGACATAAATGGGGCGTAAAGGTCCATGCCGATGATCCCAGTACGTTTTTTGAGGCTGTCCGCTATGGCCGCCACTGCGCCGCTGACGATGTGGCCTTTGGCCTTGAAGTATTTGGCGGCCAGGGGGTGCTTAAAGGTGAAGCCTTGCTCCGGGGTATAGTTTTCTACGTCCCAGAAGCCATCCTGAGTGGCCGCCCGGGCTACTTCTTTCAGGTCTATGCCCTCCTCCCCGTACTTTTCCGCGCAAATGGGGCAGCCGCAGCTGAGAACGCCTTCCACCCCACCCACGAAGGACTGGGTGCGGATGCGGTCAAGGAAAACGCCGTCAAAGTTTACGTCGCTGAAATTTTGGTCATAGATTGCTATGATGCTCTTTGCGTTCTCCGGGTTTGTGGGGCAGCTGAAAAGGAATGCCTCCCCCTCCGTGAGGTTGAAATTGGCAGGGATGTTCCCTTCCAGATCCACCGCCGGCGTGTTGCTGCACATCTCCTCCGTCTCCGCAAAAACTGGCAGCCAGAGCAGCATGGCTATGTTTTTGGAATGAAGGTAGTTGCCAACCTTATGATAGATTTCCGGTGTTATGCTCCAGCCGATGATTACTTTGCTGATTGTGATTTGGCTTGTGACCTCCTCCAGGCGGGTTATTATCTCCTCCGCCGTGTAGTTTGGATTGTGCCACCCGCCAAGGGAGACCTGAACAATGTAATCCGGTTCCTTCTGGGCGCTTTTGCACCCCTGGAGTCCTGTGAGCAGCGCCATCGCCGCCACCATTATATATATGAGCCGTTTCATGCTATAAAGATAAGCATTTTTACGTCATTTGACGTCATTTTGGCTGGGTTGAGCACCAAAATGGCGGTTTTGGTGTCCAAACCGGGCAAAACGGCAACTTGAGCACCAAAATGGCGGTTTTGGTGTCCGAGTGAGCAAAAAAGTCCGTAAAGGTATTGCAGTTTCAAATTTTTGTAGTACATTTGCAGTCCCAATATGGGAAACACGGGGTATTAGCTCAGTTGGTAGAGCGTTTGAATGGCATTCAAAAGGTCAGGAGTTCGATTCTCCTATGCTCCACAAAAAGTCGCTGAAAATCAGCGACTTTTTTCTTTTTGTGACAGTTTTTGTGACACTAATGCATTGAAAGTTCAATGCAAAAACCCGATTGAAAAAACTATTCTTACAACCTGCTTTTGACATTGACCCGTATTGAAAACCACTCCAGGGCGTCCTCCAACGGACTGGAAGTGAGGACGTCGGGGGCGATGGGGTCGTCGCAGAAGACTTCTCCGGTGCGGGCTACGTCGCAGCCGGTGGTGAGGACAAGACGGTCTCCGCCTGGGAGCGGGAAGGGCTGGTTGGCCGATGCATAACCGGCCGTGGGAGCACCGAAAACCCGGACGTAGTCCAGTCCACGGAAGCAGATGAGAGTCGCTTCTCCGGAACTGGCGGTAAGGTTGTCTGTCAGAATGGCTACGGGGCATTCTATGCGGGATTGCTGCTGTACTCCGGCAACTTGAACGGCATAGGACAGCGGAATCCATTGCGTACGCTTTCTGGTGCGGAAACGGAGCATCTCGTCGTCATTGGGCAGGAAACGGTGCACAGCTGCAATCATGGGATACATATTCCCGCCGGTATTGCCGCGAAGGTCTATTACAACTCCTTGGATATCATCCGGAATGGCCGATAATACGGCAGATGCATACTTCACCCCCTCCCCCTGGTTCCCGGAGAAATGCGGGAGCTTTATCACAGGGATTCCCCCTTCGGACAAAGTGACTTCCGGGGCAGGCCATTCGGAAGTGGCGTCGGAAACCACGTCTCCGGCAAGCTGAAGGAAAGAATGCTTGCCTCCGGCAATTCTTGCCGCGGCGCGGACTATATCCTGTGCCTCTTCCCGGGAAGACGGATGCGCATCAAGGGCATCAGTATACTCCTCCCACCAACGGGAATCCGTAGCCATGATACCTTCCTTGTCCATGATTCTGACAGCCCTACGGACATAACGTCTGTTGCTGTCACAGGAAACCAACAGAAGCGCAGCCGCCAATAGTATTGTAATCTTTTTCATCTACTAAATTTTAATGGGCGAGGTGTACGTTAATACAACCTCGCCCAATGCGTTTAATCTAAAGACTGCCTCTACTTTATGGAGAAGTCCTTGTTGAATTTGATCTTGCCCTTGTTGTTGAGGGTGACCATCCAGCCGAAGCCGGTTTTCTTAATGTCCATTATGGTGTTGTCCGGATGGTTTTCAACGACATATGCAGTGATTTCCTCAGGGACGATGCTCTCCGGAACAAAGGTGTAAACACTTGAGTGCTTGCAGCTTACCTTGGTCCATTCCAGATCTGCACTGAAGTTGATCTGGGTACCGTCCTCAAGCTTTACCTCGTAGCCTTCCTCAGACTCAGAAATGGAAGCAATAGCAACTTCCGGGAAGTGTGCAGCAACAAAGCCAGCGATAACCTCTTCCGGGGTTGCAGGCTCTTCTTCCTGGGGTTCTTCGGTTTCCTCACCGGTGGCCTCTTCTCCTGTAGCCTCCTCTTCAGTGGCTTCCTCCTCCTGACCTTCCGCCTCTTCCCCTTCCTGGGGTTCTTCCTGGTCAACGTCACCGCCCTTTACCTGGGCTGACAGGGCTTTATTGGGTGCCTGAACACCAGAAGAAGACTCGACCTCTTTTGAACATGAAAGGGCAAACATTGCAATGATTGCCAGGATAGCGAGGATGTTTTTCATTTGATTTATTGTTTAATGCGCAAATATAGTGTTTTATTTGCTTAAATCCAAAATACCTATTTCAACGGCTCCATATGGATAGTGACCAGAGTCCCGGGGCCAAAGCGTTCGCGGATCCTGCGCTCAATTGCGGATACTATCTCATGGGCATCGTGAAGTGTCATTGAACCGCTCAACCGCACATGAGCCTCGATGGCAATCCTGTTTCCAATCCGCCTCGTACGCAGATTATGCGGATGTGAAACCTCCGGGAAGCTGCAAATAATCTCCTCTATCTCCCGCTCGACATCGGCAGGTAAAGAGCTGTCCGTTAACTCTCCAGTGCATCCGCGAAGTAAATCCCAGGCAACTTTCAGGAGCATACAGCCAACAACGATGGAGGCAAGTGGATCCAGCACCGCCCATCGGCCCCCGAAGAGCAGCGCTCCCCCAATGCCGATGGCCGCACCGATGGAGGAAAGAGCATCGGACCTGTGATGCCATGCGTTGGCCACAACGGCCGGGGAATCCTCCTTACGTCCTACGGCAAGGGTGTACCGGAACAGTGCCTCTTTCACCAGAATGGACAAAAGAGCGGCCCAGAGGGCAAGGATGCCGGGCATTTCAAGGTCCTCCCCCTGCAGCCACCTGGCAAACTTCAAGGCCCCGGAGACGATAATGCCGATGGCCGCGGCCACCAGCGCCAGCGCCACAAACAGCGTTGCCAGCGTCTCAAACTTGCCGTGACCGTAGTCGTGGGATTCGTCCTGAGGGCGGGCGCCTATACGCACAAACACCAGAACAATCAAATCCGTCACGAAGTCCGACAAAGAGTGTACGGCATCGGCAACCATGGCGGCGGAGTGCCCCACTATGCCGGCCACAAACTTGAAAGTGAGAAGCACCAGATTCCCGATGCTCCCGACCAGAGTAACCCGTGTGAGTTTTCCTTCCCTTGTCATGCCCTGAAAAGCGCTACGGAAATGAGAACACTACCCAGAAGCGTATAGAACAGCACGCTCACCAGCAGGTAAATAAGTCCGGTCTTAATGGTAAGCTTCAATGCTTTTCTGTTGCCGATCCCAAGCCACTGCCGATAGTCGATGAACAGCAGGACTCCCATCACAAGAACCCCCAGCTCCGAACTCTTCCCAAACGTCACCAGCAGCGCCAGGAACATGAACACGCAGAACTGGCAAAGCACATAGGCCGATGCTGCCGCGGCCCCGGACACGCTCACCCCATGCCTTTTCCTCAGAAGCCACACCATGGCCAGCCAAAGGAGCAGGAAATTGCCCAGGAACATGGGTACGCCCTTGCTCCGAAGGTCCCCTTCCAGTGCGCCCAGGGACTCCTTCCAGGGAGTATCGGCCTTTTCCGGATACAGGTCCAGGTGTGTAAGAATGACGGCCTGGGCGGTTGTGCTCAGGAGCGACTTCGCAATTCTTTCCATTCCGTTCCCGGTATCAGTGCTGTCTACCTTTATGCTCAGGTCATTTATCTGCAGATCGGCCTCTAGCGAT
>Ga0265298_10005992_pt1 | contig 15115 bp, 8 predicted proteins | sample AusTroGonzalo_MG_3_FD_193486 | JGI IMG/M metagenome (GOLD analysis project Ga0265298, IMG submission 193486) | Bovine rumen microbial communities from tropical cattle in Woodstock, Queensland, Australia - Gonzalo_01 | ecosystem: Host-associated > Mammals > Digestive system > Stomach > Rumen ... | reverse complement strand
GGAATAAAAAAACCCGGCAACGACCTACTCTCGCACAAGCTCTACAAGCACTACCATTGGCAACGCAGCGTTTGACGGCCGAGTTCGGGATGGGATCGGGTCGGACCACTGCTTCAGGGTCACCGGGATAAATCATTTTGAACAGAACTAATTACTTTGTTTAGTCCCGCCTGCTCTTTGAAATACATGCGCTAAGAAGATTGGAACTATTTAGAACAGTTATGAATCACACTTGAAGAAAAATCACAAAAATCGTTTCCGATTTATATTAGATCAAGCCTCACGGCCTATTAGTATCAGTCCGCTGAACATATTGCTATGCTTACACGTCTGACCTATCAACCCGGTAGTCTGCCGGGGGCCTTTAAGAACTTGCGTTCGGGAAACCTTATCTTGGGAGGAGCTTGGCTCTTAGATGCTTTCAGAGCTTATCTCTTCCGCACATGGCTACGCAGCGCTGCAACTGGCATTACAACTGCCACACCAGAAATGCGTCATTCCCGGTCCTCTCGTACTAAGGAATGAATCCCTCAAGTTTCCTACGCCCACAGAGGATAAGGACCGAACTGTCTCACGACGTTCTGAACCCAGCTCGCGTGCCACTTTAATCGGCGAACAGCCGAACCCTTGGGACCTTCTCCAGCCCCAGGATGTGACGAGCCGACATCGAGGTGCCAAACCGAGTCGTCGATATGAACTCTTGGACTCGATCAGCCTGTTATCCCTAGCGTACCTTTTGTCCGATGAGCGATAGCAATTCCATTTTAGTCTATCGGATCATTTGGGCCTGCTTTCGCACCTGCTCGACTTGTGGGTCTCGCAGTTAAGCACACTTCTACCCATACGCTCATAAGTCATGGTTGCCAACCATGATGAGTGTACCTTAGCGCTCCTCCGTTACTCTTTGGGAGGAAACCGCCCCAGTCAAACTGACCCGCACGCACTGTCCCTCTCCAGGCTTCACTGGCAGAGGTTAGAATTCTATTTAGCAAAGAGTGGTGTTTCATATTGCGACTCCGTGAGCGCCGAAACTCTCACTTCCACGTCTCCCACCTACACTACGCATCATTAAACAGAACACAATACGAGCTTACAGTAAAGGTGCATAGGGTCTTTCCGTCCTTCTGCGGGCAGGCGGCATCTTCACCGCCACTACAGTTTCGCCGAGATCCTCTCCGAGACAGCAGCTTTATCGTTACACGATTCGTGCAGGTCGGAACTTACCCGACAAGGAATTTCGCTACCTTAGGACCGTTATAGTTACGGCCGACATTCACGAGGACTTGGGTTCCGAGCTTCGGGTTATTCACCCTAACAAGTCGCCTTGATCTTTTCGCATTGGTCACGTGTCACACCCTATACGTTGTTTTTTTCAACTTAGCAGAGTGCTGTGCTTTTGTTAAACAGTCGCAAAGCTCCATTTACTGTGACCGTCTTTCGACGGCACCCCTTCTTCCGAAGTTACGGGGCTATTTTGCCGAGTTCCTTAGAGAGGTTTCTCTCGCGCGCCTTAGAATACTCATCTCACCCACCTGTGTCGGTTTACGGTACGGGCATATTGGGTAGCACAGCTAAAACTTTTCTTGGCAAGGGGTCCGCGGGAACGTGCGGCTCTTACCCCGCACTGTGAATCCGTTAAACTTAACCCGTTTTCCCGTTCTTGCGTCATTTTAGCCTAAACCCAACATGGCAGAGGAATGTTGACCTCCTGTGCATCGACTACGCCTTACGGCCTGGCCTTAGCTCCCGGCTAAACCTGGGAGGACGAACCTGCCCCAGGAAACCTTAGGTTTACGGCGATCAGAATTCTCATCTGATTTATCGCTACTCGTGTCTGCATACTCTCTAGTTACCACTCCACCTCGGAGTCTCCTCTCGGCTTCTATGTTGTAACTACGCTCTCCTACCACTCCCAATTACCTTAGTAATTGGAAATCCGTGGCTTCGGTACAAAGTTTTATCGCCAATCATTTTCGGCGCAGCATCGCTCGATGAGTCAGCTGTTACGCACTGTTTAAATGGTGGCTGCCTCTAAGCCAACATCCTCACTGTCTTCGCGACGTTACATCCTTTCCACTTAACCTTGTTTGGGCACCTTAGCTGACGGTCTGGACTGTTTTCCTCTCGGCAATGAAGCTTATCCCCCACTGCCTAACTGCTGAAGTATTGGGGTCCATGGCATTCGGAGTTTGATTGGTTTTGGTTACCCGGTAGGGTCCCTAAGCCATCCAGTGCTCTACCTCCATGGAGTACTTATTCAACACTCGCCCTCAAGCGATTTCGGAGAGAACCAGCTATCACGGGGTTTGATTAGTCTTTCGCTCCTACACTCAAGTCATCTTAGAACTTTTCAACGTTCACAAGTTCGGTCCTCCACTGTGTGTTACCACAGCTTCAACCTGCTCAAATGTAGATCACCTCCGCTTCGGGTCTATTACCAGCAACTTATATCGCGCTGTTCACACTCGCTTTCGCTTCGCCTCCGGAACACATACGTCCCTTAAGCTTGCTACTGATAATAACTCGCAGACTCATTATGCAAAAGGCAGGCGGTCACGTCCTTTTTGACGCTCCCACACTTTGTATGCAAATGGTTGCAGATTCTTTTCACTCCCCTAACAGGGGTTCTTTTCACCTTTCCCTCACGGTACTTGTCCACTATCGGTAGCCAGGTAGTATTTAGCCTTATCCCATGGTCGGGACGGATTCATGCAGAGTTCCACTTGCACCGCATTACTCGGGATCCCACTGGCCGGACTCTAACTTCGTTCACGTGGCTTTCACACTCTGTGGCCGCTCTTTCCAAAGCGTTAAACTCATCTTTGTCCTGGCGTTGTCGTGGTCCCACTACCCCGATCCGATAAATCGGACCGGTTTAGGCTCTTCCGCTTTCGCTCGCCACTACTTACGGAATCATTGTCATTTTCTCTTCCTGAGGTTACTGAGATGTTTCACTTCACCTCGTCTCGCTTCACAGGACTATTCATTCATCCTGTAATGACAGTTTCTTAATACTGCCGGATTGCTCCATTCGGATATCTGCGGATCATTACTCGTTTGCAGTTCCCCGCAGCTTTTCGCAGCTTACCACGTCCTTCGTCGCCTCCTGGCTCCAAGGCATTCACCATTTGCACTTAGTAGCTTGATCAGAAATCCTTTTCTGTCTTTCTTCTAGCGCTTATTTAATCTCTTTTCGATTATATAAACTGTAATTCTTTTGCCCTAATTACTGTCCCTGTATATCGTCTATCTATACAGAGCTCTTTCTCTTTCCATACTTAGTGCATGTATTTCAAAGAACAACCGCTCCCAAGGCTTTCCTACCCCGGAAGCTCAAAATCCGCTTCCCTCTTAGATGGTGGGCCTGACTGGACTTGAACCAGTGACCCCGCGCTTATCAAGCGCGTGCTCTAACCAACTGAGCTACAAGCCCACTCTTACTTTCCACCCCTGGTGGAGCTGAGGAGACTCGAACTCCTGACATAGTGCTTGCAAAGCACTCACTCTACCACCTGAGTTACAGCCCCCCGAAAATTGAATTGTGCGATACTTTAATACTTTAGAGCCTTTTTCTTAATACACAGTCTCCTGTGTATATCGACCTTAGGTACAGGTTTCTTACCCCCATACCCTCTTTTCTCCTTAGAAAGGAGGTGATCCAGCCGCAGGTTCCCCTACGGCTACCTTGTTACGACTTCATCCCAATCACCATCCATACCTTAGGCACCTGCCCCCTTTCGGTTAGCTCGGTGACTTCGGGTACAAACGGCTTTCATGATGTGACGGGCGGTGTGTACAAGGCCCGGGAACGTATTCACGGCGCCGTAGCTGATGCGCCATTACTAGCGATTCCAGCTTCATGCCGGCGAATTGCAGCCGACAATCCGAACTGAGCGCGCTTTTAACGGATTTGCTCCTCCTTGCGGATTGGCTTCCCTCTGTAGCGCGCATTGTAGTACGTGTGCAGCCCTGGTCATAAGGGCCATCCTGACTTGACGTCATCCTCACCTTCCTCCCCTTTTGTAAGAGGCAGTCTCTTCAGAGTGCTCCAGCCTCTCGGCCGGGTGGCAACTGAACATAAGGGTTGCGCTCGTTGCGGGACTTAACCCAACATCTCACGACACGAGCTGACGACAGCCATGCAGCACCTGTGAAGACTGGTATTGCTACCTCAGCCAAACTTTCATCCGGCTTACTATCTCCATGTCAAGACCAGGTAAGGTTCTTCGCGTTGCATCGAATTAAGCCACATACTCCACCGCTTGTGCGGGCCCCCGTCAATTTCTTTGAGTTTTAATCTTGCGACCGTACTCCCCAGGCGGCACACTTATCGCGTTGGCTTAGCCACGTAAGGGGTCGATCCCTCACACAGCTAGTGTGCACCGTTTACTGCCAGGACTACCGGGGTATCTAATCCCGTTTGATCCCCTGGCTTTCGTGCCTCAGCGTCAGGTTTTGTCCAGAGACTCGCCTTCGCCACTGGTGTTCCTCTTGATATCTACGCATTTCACTGCTACTCCAAGAATTCCAGTCTCCCTTCCAATCCTCCAGCACAGCAGTCTCTCATGCAGCCTCTGCGTTGAGCACAGAGATTTCACATGAGTCTTACCATACCGCCTACGCACCCTTTACGCCCAGTGATTCCGAACAACGCTTGGGACCTCTGTATTACCGCGGCTGCTGGCACAGAGTTAGCCGTCCCTTCCTCTTTTGCTACTATCATGTAATTATCTCTTAAACCATTACATTTGCTCACACTTGACAGGGGTTTACGAGCCGAAGCCCTTCATCCCCCACGCGGCGTCGCTCCTTCAGGGTTTCCCCCATTGAGAAAAATTCTCGACTGCTGCCACCCGTAGGTGTCTGGACCGTGTCTCAGTTCCAGTGTGGCTGGTCGTCCTCTCAGACCAGCTACCCGTCTCCGCCTTGGGGAGCTCTTACCTCTCCAACTAGCTGATAGGTCGCGGGCTTATCTTTCAGCGCCAGGCCTTGCGGTCCCCAGCTTTAAATATATCGGGTCCCCCCAATATATCCACATCAGGTATTAGTCCGCTTTTCAGCGGGTTATTCCTGACTCAAAGGCAAATTACCCACGTGTTACGCACCCTTGCGCCACTCCGGTTTACCAGTATTGCTACAAATAAACCAGCGTTCGACTTGCATGTCTTATCCACGCCGCCAGCGTTCGTTCTGAGCCAGAATCAAACTCTCCGTATAGAAAGTTGTGTAGAGTACTTATCTACTTCAATTATTTACTTTTCTTCTCTCAAATCAAGCACAGCTTCCGCTGTGCCTATCCTCGAGGGCTCTTTTCTTAACTATCGCACAATTCAATTTTCAAGGAACATCGCTTCCGTATCCTGTCTCCAGAATACCTTAAAAGTATCCGTCCACCTCCAAAGAGAGACAACCAACTCCTCGCGCCAGACCTTTCCTTAAAAAAGGCAAAATCCAGCCCGATACCTCATCTTCTCTGGAATTATATCAACGCCCCCGCTGCCGCAGAGCGCGTATCGCGCATGAAGCGCAACGCACAAAAATGTACTCTAACCTCCTCACTCTTTCAAACTATTTTTTTCGTCCCTTCCCTCTATTATTGTTTATCTCGCTTCTCTCCAGCGTGTTATGTAATTGAATTTTTTTATGTTTTGTAAGCACCCTCCATATTCTTCAAATTCTGTTTACTCCTTTTGTTCTATTCGTTTCTACAAAGGAAAAATCTTGAGCGAAAGTCTCGCAATAAGTCCTTATCAAAATCCCCCTAAAAACACAGCCACTGGGAAAAAATTGCGATTTTTGAAAGAAAACGTTTGCATGTTGGCCAAAGTTAAGGCAGATTGATGGGGTCTCTGGCGGAGAGATGGCAGAGTGGTCTATTGCGCACGCCTGGAAAGCGTGTGTTGTTAAAAGCAACCGAGAGTTCGAATCTCTCTCTCTCCGCCACTACACGTGGTATTTTCTCATTTTTCCAATTTTTATGGCATTTCCGGATTACCTCTATGAAAAAATTCGCAAGATTTTGTTTTCGGAGATTTCCTTTGCAGAGAATTTTCCGTCTCACAATTCTCTTCAGGAAAAGTGGTTATACTCAATCTGGAGTCATCAGCGCATCAGGCGAAATGCTCTCCATACATTAGCGGGAGATTCTCTGGCAATTCTTCATCCTGGTTTCCATTCTTTGGAAGCCGGACCCGATTTTCGTAACGCATTGATCCGCATGGGAAATAATCCTCCCCAACAGTGTGATATTGAAATCGATCTGGAACCGTCCGGCTGGAAGCAGCATTCCCACGAAGGAAACCCAGCATACCAGAATGTTGGCCTGCAAGTTATATGGAATCTTCCAGAGCATTTCATACCTCCAACTGATCGCCCTATCCTGCATTTGAAAGAATTTCTGGATGCTCCTCAAAAAGAATTGCTGGAGTGGTGCTTGTCTGATGATGCTCAATCCATACCCGAAAGTTTGATGGGAAAGTGTTGTGAGTTCTTTTCCTGTCTATCGGAAAGTGATTTAGATCGTCTATTCAAACAGGCCGCACTCGTGCGCCTCAAAAGCAAAGCTCTTGAAATTGCCGCTGCGGCAAGAAGTTTCGGTTGGGAACAAGCACTTTATATCCACCTGCTAAAAGGCTTAGGTTATAAACAAAATTCATGGCCCATGCAAAGGCTCGCAGAAGTTTTCCCTCCCAACTCTTTCTCACTGCTTGAAATGCAGGCACTTCTCCTGGGCGTAGCAGATATGATCCCCAAAAAGCTTTCAAACAAAGATGATTCTCGCAATCAATATGTTCTGGAGTTATGGAATATCTGGTGGCACCATCAAGCCTCTTTAACAGAAAGCATCCTTCCTGAATCAATATGGAAGCTCAGCAGTACTCGCCCCGTCAATCATCCGCAGCGCAGGATCGCACTGGCCGCTCATTGGCTGACGAATCCCCATTTTATAGAAGATTTGGAATCTTGGGCTGTTTTGAATTGCACTATAAAAGACGCTCAATCTTCTTTGTTCGACTTATTGAAGCCCAAACAGGGCGATCCATTTTGGGAACATCATTTCACACTGCGTTCCAAAAGGTTTGAGAAACCGCTTCCCCTGATCGGCGAAGAACGCGTCAGCGATTTGTTCGTCAACGTAGTCGCTCCATGGTTCTGGGCAAGGACAGACCGTGTCCATGATCCCCTTGCTTCCGAGCGGATTTTGGAGCGCTACCAGAACTGGCCGGCCAGCGGCAAAAACGCACGGATCGAGTTGGCATTAAAGCGTTTCTATGGAGCGACTCCTGCGCCGAAGCTCAAATACGCGTATCAGCAGCAAGCCATTTTGCAGATCACTTCTGATTTTTGCGCCAAAACAGATCCCTGCTGTCATCATTGTCCTTTGCCGGAATCTCTCAGGCAATGTCTTCATCCCGCTGACTGACATTTTATTTCTCTGTTTTTCTACAACTTCTATTGAAAGATCCAGAGCCTTTCGGTATAATTTCCGCGTATGAGAATGATATCGAATTTTCTGAAAGTTCTACCGGTTATCGGATTGAGTCTGTTTTTATTAGCTGGCACACAAACCGGATGCCGTCATGTCAAAAATCCTTCTATTCGTGTGGATCAATATAAACACACGATCCGGGTGGCATGTGTCGGCGACAGCATCACTTGGGGCGATAAGCTGGAAGATCACGATTACAACTGTTATCCGGCAGTGCTGGGGCGAGTCCTTGGCAGCAAGTTCGAGACACGGAATTTTGGTGTGAACGGTGCCACTCTGCTGAAACACGGTGATGGCCCCTATTGGAAAACCGGTGCCTTTCAGGAGGCTCAGGACTACAATCCGGATGTCGTCATCATTATGCTGGGAACGAACGACTCCAAACCGCAAAACTGGCAGTACCGTCTGGAATTCATGTCAGATCTTAAGGCCATGATCAACAAGTTCAAGTATTTGCCTTCTGAACCTAAAATCTGGCTTTGCACTCCGTGCCCGGTCTATGGCAACGGCCAATGGGGCATTACTCCAAAAGTGGTAGAGGATCAGATCATCCCCATCATTCAGCAGACCGCGGAGGATTGCGATGTTCCTCTGATCGACATTTTCAGCGCGATGAATCACCATGCGCAATGGTTCCCAGATCTGGTCCATCCCAACGCGGAGGGCGCGGAATTCATGGCGCGCACCATTGCCACTGCTCTGACCGGTATCTGAGAATATGGAAAAAACCACTCGTCCGCAAAAGGAGCGCATGCTCCGCATCCATCAGATCATCAGTGAGGCTAAGAATGGCCGTTCCCGTTTCAGGAACGCCTATCCCAATGCCAATGATATTTCGAGGGAGCTGGAGGTTTCTGCCAAAACGATCCAGAGGGATATCGAATTCATGCGCAGCCGGCTCAACCTGCCCATTGAATATGATCAGATCAAGCATGGGTTCTATTATACTGAGGAAGTTGCTTCGTTCCCCACGATCCAAATCACCGAGGGTGAACTTTTCTCACTGCTGATTGCCCAAAAGGCGATCGCGTCCTATCAGGGGACTACTTTTGAAGGTCCTCTCAAACAGGCTTTCCGCAAGCTGGCGGATTCCCTGCCCGAATCCATCAATATCCACCTGGATGACTGGGATCGCTCCATCGCTTTTCATTCGGCATCGATCCCGGTCGTGGATCTAAAGCAGTTCAACCAGCTTTCCCAGGCCGTGATGAAAAAGGAGCAGCTCCTCATCAAGTACAAAAAGCCCAACCAAAAAGAGGCTTCGGAACGGCAGATCGACCCCGTTCAGATCGTTCATGTGGCGGGCGAATGGTATTTGCTGGCCTGGTGCTATAAGCGCAGAAAATTCATTACCTTCCTGATCCAGCGCATCCAGAAGATCAAAAAGACCGGCAAGAAGTGTGCGGCACATGGTGATTTCTCCGTGGAAGACCACCTGCGGAACAGCTTTGGCATTTACAGCGGCGATCAGGCTTTTCAAATCACTTTGAAGGTGGATAAAAGTGTGGCCGATTATTTCCGTGAAAGGAAATGGCACAGTTCCCAAATCAACAAGGAGCTTCCCGGCGGACACCTGAAGGTCCATTACGTACTCAATTCTCTGGAAGAGATCCAGCGCTGGATCCTCGGCTGGGGCGGCATGGTCCAGGCTCTCGAGCCTCAGCAGCTGGTGGAATCCATACACAATGCGGCTCAGAACCTTCTGGATAAACACTAAGATTCACCAAGTCGCATATAAAATCTAAATGACTAGATTCTTTAAGTTCATTTGCGCTAAAAAGACTTTTTCTCTTTTGTTAGTGAGTCTGGTTTTTCTGTTCTTCGTCACAGGATGCCAAACCGATCCGCAGCCGCCTGTGACCGGCTGGAGTCCGGGGAAAAGTATGGAGATCAAGACTCCGTATCTGATCCGCACGATGGAGAAGAACGGCATGGACGCTCTGGGCGAGGAACCAGTCACCCGCTACACTATCAAGGCATACTATCCCGAATACGCCGCGCAGCAGTTCATCCCGCTGAATGAGGAGATCCACGCGTATGTGAAAGCCAAGGTGGACGACTTCACGGATGTGATGCTGGTCGGCAGCTATACCAAAGCCTTTCCGCAGGACAGCCAGTCGTCCATGACGCTGGATTTTACCCCCTCCTTCCAGAGCAAACACTTTGTCAGTCTGGTCTTTGAAGGTTATGAGATGACCCCGGCCCTGCCCAAAGGGTTCTACTACTACAAGAGCTTCAACTATGACGCGCTGAATGATAAATACTTTACCCTGCCGGACTGTCTGGTGGGCGAAAGCGAATTCAAAAAACTGGCCGGCATCATGGCGGAACGGCTGGCCGATCAGAATCCCGATCTGACCGAAGAGAATATCCAAAACGGGACCAGCACGGAATTCCCGGAAAACTACGAGACCTTTATCCTGCGCCCCGGTGAACTGACCGTCGTCTTCCAGCCGCGGCAGCTGGGCCGGAAAGTGAAAAACAGCATCAGTGTGACCGTCAGCTTCAATGAGATCGCCGTTCAGCCGATGATCATGGATCTGCTGGGCTATGAATCGCCCGAAGACCAGCCGCATCTGGAACCGGAAGAAGAAACCCCATCCGAAGAAAATCAGCCCGATATCCCTTATGACCCCGCAACACCCACAGAATAACATGGAACCGCAAACACCGGAACAGCTCCCGGCCGAAACCGCCAAAGCGCTCCCGCCACTGACACCCGGAACGCTCTATCTGGTAGCGACCCCCATCGGCAACATGGAGGACATCACCCTGCGCGCCATCCGCGTCCTGAAAGAATGCGACATCGTGGCCGCGGAGGATACTCGCCATACGGGACTGCTGCTCCAGCGGCTGGGCTTCCGCAAACCGCTGCTCAGCTACCACACCTTTAACGAAGCCCGGCGGGAAGAAGAATTTCTGTCACGTCTCAAAGACGGCCAGATCATCGCGCTGGTCACCGATGCCGGCACACCGGGGATCAGCGACCCCGGCCAGCGGATCGCCGCAGCCGTCCTCAAAGCCGGTCTGAAAGTGGAATCGGTGCCCGGAGCATGCGCACTGATCACCGCCCTGGCTTCCAGCGGATTGCCCACCGATGAATTCCATTTTATCGGATTCCTGCCCCACAAATCGGGACAGCGGATGAAATGCCTCCAGTCCGCGCTGGCCTGCCCCGGAGTCATCGCGCTCTATGAATCCCCCTACCGAATCGAAAAACTGCTGGGCGAGATCCAGACCGCCGCGCCGGAACGTCAGGTCGTCCTGGCCAGAGAACTCACCAAGAAATTTGAAGAATGGTTCCGCGGCACCCCCGAAGAACTCCTGTCCCAAATCAAAGGCCGCTCCCTCAAAGGCGAATTCGTCGTCCTGATTGCACCTTTATAAGAACCATTATAAGAACCACAGATGGACACGGATAGACACAGATAAGAAAGGGTCATAGAATGACCCTTTCTGCCTGAAGTCGGGGATGTTTAAAGTTAAGGATGAGTCCAACCCGTAAGCCGCAAATTTTAAGGTAATTTAGAATTTGTCCTTTTTCCACAGCTGTGATTCTGTCTATCGTTTTTATGTCCACGATAATTTTGTCAAAAACAATTAAATCCGGGACATAAACTCCGACTTTTACAGATTTATAAAAAATATCGAACCGAGCCTGCTGCTGGTAAGGGATATGTTCAATCCCAATTCAACAACTAAAGCATTTTCATAAGGTTTTTCCAGTAAGCCATGTCCGAGAGTATTCAGAACTTCCATTGCGCACCCGATGATCTGACGTGTTTCCTCGACGCAAATGAAATTTCTGTTATCAGATCGGATCATTTTATCATATCTGTGTCTATCTGTGGTTCAATAAGTTATATGTGTCCATCTATGGTTCTTAAATCCATCCGGGTTCTTTTAGTCCCGTGTGTCGCGGGCTTTCTGGGGTTCCAGAGGATTTTCCAGGACGGGGTGTGACTCTGTCGGAAGAATATTCTTTATGTCCGGTTGGGACTTTTGAATCTCACCCCCAGCCGTTTCATCGGTTATGGGCTTGAGCACATCCGGATCGATCTCAATGATGCCCTCTTCACGAAGCTCCTTAAATTTCTTGAAAGTGAAATCCGACGCGGCTCTCACCCCTTCCGCGACTTGTTTCGGTGTCATTTCTCCCAGTATGACATCCCGATTACTTTCGGCCTGAAGATCGCCACTGTCCGCGGCCAGACTGCTCCATTTATACGCCTCCACCAGATTGGTCACTCCTCCGCGGCCCTGGGCATAGAAAATGCCTAAATTGAACTGAGCCGTCACATTTCCCTGCTCGGCAGCCTTGAGGAACCATTTTTCCGCCTCTGCCGGATTGGCTTCAGTTCCGATCCCCTGCAGATAATAAGTCCCCAGATTCGCCTGGGCATTGGGATATCCCCACTCCGCGACTTTCTTGAATAAGGCAAAAGCCTCGGAATTATTCTTTTCTACACCGTCACCCGTGGCGTACATCACCGCCAGATGATACGCGGCTTCCGGGATACCGGCTTTCTCCGCCATCTTCATATATTCCGCGGATTTGGCCATATTCCGTTCAACACCATCGCCTTTTCCATAATGAATGGCCAGATTGAACGCGGCTTCCATATTGCCGCCATCGGCTGATTTTTGAAAATATTCCACAGCTTTGGCCATATCCTTGTCACAGCCTGCGCCCAGCATAGAACAGACACCCAAATTGAACAGAGCCTGGGTATGACCTTTCTCGGCCGCTTTCTGGAAATACTCCACCGCTTTGGCCCGGTCTTTTTCCACGCCTTTGCCGTTATAGTAATTCACACCCTGCAAGAACCATTCTTCGACCTGAGCCTGTTCTGCCACTTTCTTGGCAAATTCATCCGATTCTCCGGAAGTTTTGGCCGGTGCCGGCGCAGTCTTCTCTTCAACGGGAGCCGCTAATTCCACGGGAAGTATCGGAGTCGCTTCTATCACCGCCGGTTTCTCTGCCTCTGCTGCATGGACAGGTTCAGCCGGGATTTCGGCCGGAGCATTCGTTTGAACAGCTGGTGTCGTCTCTAAAACTTTGGATTCCTGAGCGGATACTGCCGGTGCCGTTTCCACCACCGCCGGGACTTCTTTCTGTTGGGGAGCCGCCGGAGCTTCCTGTTTTTTCTCACAACCAAAGGAAACCAGTCCCGCCGCAACGCAACTGATCGAAACAACCTTCACAAACTTGCCGCAATCGCACAACATGCCCGTGATTCTCTCACACCGCAAACAGAACCGCAAGAATCCACTTCCTCCAACGAAGATAAAAATAAAAAAGCCCGGCATATACGCCAAGGAGGTGGGGGTGAGGAACCCCTCTGAAGAAACGTACCACAGCCGAGCTATAAATTCGGAGCCGGTTCAACCGGCTAACACAGGTATTTTATAACACTTTCAAGTGAGATGTCAACCCCCTTTATTACAGACATTTTCCACTAAAAGAGAAAAAATTTTCCGACAGAACAGACAATGATTTTGTAATCATATTTTTCTAATTATCAACAACTTACAAAATAGAACCCACCAACCGTGATGTTTCTATTCTCACATTTCGAGGTAAATTGTTGATTAGACGCAACAAAAATAGTATAAACAATTCGAGCTGATTTTCGCGTTGTTTGCTGTCACAGGCTCTAAAATATGCATAATATGCTGGGAAACAGATCAATAGAACATAAAACCATGAATAAAACACTTTCTCTGGGAATTTCTTTAGCCGTGACCGTCCTTCTCGGTCATGCAGTTATGGCGGAAACCGAGTCCCCGAAACCGATCCCGGCTGTCAAAATCTGGCCTCAGCTCGCTAATGGTGTATATAACAATGCCCATACAATGGCCATGAAATGCGAAGTCGGTTCCAATGGACTGACTGTGACAGACGCGCTATGGGACATCTACCAGGTGGAAGGCTGCGCCAAGCGCTGGACTTTCAACATGGGACTGCCTATGGATGTTCCCCTGAAGTATTATAAATTTGATCCAAAGTTCGCGGGACTTCCTATCAATATCACCGTGGAATTTTACAATCCCGCCAATCCCTGGGAAGTGAAAGAGAATTATCAGGAAATCATTCTCTTAGGCGGAGGTAAACAGCAGATCGGTTTGCCTGAATGGTTCCACTATCCCACTAACCGACTGGGATATGATTTCGATGAGGGAGACTGGTTTCCGTCCGGCTGGACACTGCCCAAAGGCAAATATGCCCTGTGGCAGGGAGCCGCCAAAGCCCGACAAAAAGATCGTCACGGAGAAAACCCCATGTATGACTTTGGTTTTACGCATGTGGCCCCCTTCGCAATGACTCATAACGGCTCGCAATCCACACGAGACAAACGCGCCCTCCTTTTCGGTGACAATGAATGGATCCCGCATGATGGAGCCTCCGGCAAATTCACGGCTGACACTACCGATCCAAAGAACTGGAAACAAGAACCTTTTTATGCCCGCGCGGCGGAATCCTGCATCATCATCCCCGATTTTGAAGCGCCTAACTACTTCGTTTGGGGTGATTCCCAATACAACGCATTTGCCAAAATGATCCAAAACACCCGTGACCGCTATGAAGATCTGAAAATCGGCTGCTGGGGAGTTGGTGTAGTGAGATCATCCTTCCGCATCTTTGACAACTTCTATGAAGGCAAGCCGACCGGGGTTGTCGATCTGAACGGCGCTAAATACTGGCGAGATAAATACGCCAGTCGGGAAGCAGCCGCGGCAGATATCCATCCTGTTTTCGGACGCTGCAACCTGAACATGGGAAATCCATCTGTTTACTGGATCAACAACTCAAAACCCTCCCAGCTTTACGCGTTCCTTCAGGAATGGGAACAAGGCAAACTGGCCCGACCGGACATCCTGAACATTCTCTCGACCTGGATCCAGGTTGAGTTTGTAGATGGATATCCCCTCTCCCAGCATGGCTTTATTGATTCCAAGGGAAACCGCCGTCAGGAATGGCTGAAGCATCAAGTCCCGGCTTCCTCCACTTATGCCCTCTCCCTCTTTGGTCACTGTGTGATGGACGGACTCCAATGCTGGGACATTGGAACCTATTACTCTGAAGATCTGGAAGATTATTCCAGCTGGCAAACCGGCGAAGCTTCCGTCAAACGCAACATCAACGGCAAAGAAGTCAATGTCAATTACTACATTAAATACTTTGGATTCTATAACTTCCATGTTCTTGGAATGTGGCAGGCCAGCCAAAATAAAGATATTATCGAAGCGACCTCCACCATATGGGAAATGCCGGAAATCAAAACCTCAGATCACGGTGATATCTGGCGAACCGGGGACAATCGCTACCCCAGCTATGTCAATTACTACAAAGAACCCCTCGTCCGCACAAAACTTTCTGCTGATGGAAATACTTTGCTTGTGATTGCCTGCAATCCTTACAATAAAGGTGTGGAAAACGTCAGTATCCGTCGTCCGGAAGGAAGCGAAGAATACCATTTTGAGCTGGTAGGAGATTTCCCTATCATTAAACGATTCCCCGTAACTAGCTCAAAAAAGGATATTAAAGAGCAAAACAAAAACAATAATTGATAAAAAATCAAAAAAAATGCCCTTTTTTCAATCTTTTGACTTGCTTCAAGGCTG
>Ga0265298_10005991_pt1 | contig 15117 bp, 14 predicted proteins | sample AusTroGonzalo_MG_3_FD_193486 | JGI IMG/M metagenome (GOLD analysis project Ga0265298, IMG submission 193486) | Bovine rumen microbial communities from tropical cattle in Woodstock, Queensland, Australia - Gonzalo_01 | ecosystem: Host-associated > Mammals > Digestive system > Stomach > Rumen ... | reverse complement strand
CTTTTTGATGTTTGATTTGGATGTCGATATGATTCTGGAGCATCTTCAGGAGATTCCAGATTCTGTATTACTGGTTTCGAATCCGTGTGTTGAATTATGGTTCTTACTACACTTTCAAGATCAGAAGTCGAGAATTACGTCAGATAAATGTATTCAGAAATTAATGAAAGTATCTCCGGAATATAAAAAGGGAGAGGTCTCTCATGGAGAGAAAGAAATATTTTCTCGTAATGTAAATTTTGCTATTGAAAGAGCTAAGAGATTGAATGAATATGAGAATCCATCAACGACTGTTTATAGGCTGATTGAGATGTTGAATAAGTTTGTATAGTATAATGTTTATATTTGCCAAGACTATGACACGTGTGAAAAAGGGGACTGTCCCCTTTTCCACATTTTACAATTAATGCTTTTGAGATATGTTTGAACTGATTACATTGCCGTACGGGGCTCAGGATCTGGAGCCTGTCATTAGCGCTCAGACGCTGAGTTTTCATCATGGGAAGCATCTGCAGGGTTATGTGGATAATCTTAATAAGTTGCTGCCTGGGAGCGGGCTTGCTCTGGATTTGTCTCTTGAGGAGATTGTATGCAAGGCTAGTGGGGCGGTGTTTAATAATGCCGGGCAGATTCTGAATCATAATCTTTACTTTACCCAGTTTGCTGCTAAGGGTGTGGCTCTCAATGACGGTAAGCTTAAATCACAGATTATAAAGCAGTGGGGCAGCGTGGAGGTGTTCCAGGCGGAGTTCGTGGCCAAGGGCGTTGGGCTGTTTGGCAGCGGATGGGTTTGGTTATCGGCCAAGACCGATGGTTCACTGGTGATCACTCAGGAGCCGGGCGCTCAAAATCCCATTACTCAAGGCCTGAAGCCGTTACTTACTTTCGATGTTTGGGAGCACGCCTACTATCTGGATTACCAGAACCGTCGTGCCGCTCAGCTGGAGGCTCTCTGGCAGATCATAGACTGGAGTGTAATAGAGCATCGTTACAGATAAAATGTGGAAAAGGGGACAGTCCCCTTTTCCACATTTGTCAAATATTAAAAAATGAAGTAAATTCGCGTGGTTTTTCTATTTCTGTAAGAAATAGAGTGATCCCGTTCTGCATGACGTTCTTGGTAAGGAATTGACTGTATCGGGTATGGGTATTTACCTGAGCGAGAACGTGACTTTTCTCAAATCGGACCTCTTTCATTTTCCGGGATTTATCCCTGAAAAAAAGATGTGATTTGAGGAGAGATTGAATTGTCTCCGATTCTGATTAAAGTTAAGAAATTTTTTATCCGTTTTTTTATGGCCGATGAGAGCTAATCATCGGACTATTAACTATTTAAACCATTTGGAATCCTATTTTGAGTGGTACAAGGAGAGTATAAGATAACAATTTACAATTACCGGTATTTATGATTAACGTTGGAATTATTGGATGCGGCTTTGTAGGCGGAGCGCTGAAAGATTGGTTGGAACACAATAATCCTGAGTGCAAGTTGTTCATTAGCGATCCTTATAAGGGCTATAATGATGACTTGAGCAATATTGATATTGCTTTCCTGCAGATTCATGTCCCTACTGAAGATGACGGTACACAGGATCTGACACTTATGAAGGAGCTGATTACAAAGCTTCCGGATGTGCCTGTGTTTGTGCGTACTACTATTCTGCCGGGGAGCAGTGAAAGGCTTTCAAAGGAAACGGGCCATAAAGTGCACTATATGCCGGAATTCCTTTCAGAACGCACTCACATTGAGGACTTCAGGAAGCAGACAATGGTATTTACCGGTGCTCATGAGCTGCTCACCAGGATATTTGTGGGTAAAAAATTCACCGTTATGACACCACTGGAGGCGGAACTTACCAAGTACATGCATAATGTGTTTGGCGCTTATAAGGTGACATATTTCAATGCCTGCCGTGAGTATTGCGAGCAGATGGGGGCCGATTGGCGCAAGGTGCATACCGGTGTGCTTCTTTCCGGATATATAAATGACACTCACACCTATGTTCCAGGACCTGATGGTAAATTCGGTTATGGCGGCAAGTGTTTCCCCAAGGATGTCAATGCATTTGCAAAGATGACGGCTGGTACTCCACTGGGAACGCTTTTGGAGCATTTGCATGAGCTGAATGTGCATTTCAGAGGGGCAGAGGATCGTATATAAATAAAGCTATTTTGGCTGATTAGCTTATCCATATTGTATGACTGAAAATAAATCCGGTAATACAAAACGCATAGCAAAAAACACTATCGTCCTTTACATCCGTATGGCTGTAGTGATGATGATAACATTATACACATCACGTATAGTGTTGAAGGCTTTGGGTGTTGACGATTTTGGCTTGTATGGCGTTGTGGGAGGCGTTGTGGGACTGTTTGCCTTTCTCAAGACATCAATGGGTAAAGCTACCCAGCGTTTCTTGAATTATGAGATGGTGACTGTGGGGGGCGATCTGAAGAGAGTGTTCAGGACAAGTTTAACCATTCATGTCTGTATTGCTGTTATTTTGTTTGTACTTGCTGAAACAATAGGACTGTGGTTTTTGAACACCCAAATCAATATCCCCGATGGACGGGCGGGGGCTGCTAATATCATTTATCAGACTACCATCGTGTCTATTTGTGTGGCAATGGTTGAGATTCCATTCGGTGCCGACATCGTTGCTCATGAAAACATGACCTTCTTTGCAATAATCAGTATTCTGGACGCTGTATTGAAACTGGGCATCGCCTTTGCCATCACCATGACTGATGGCGACCGTCTTATTATGTATGGTTTAATGATGATGTGCGTCTCTTTAATAAATCTTGTCGTTTACTATATATATTGCAAAAGAAAGTTTTTTGAGATCAGTTTAAAACCGTGTTTTGATAAACAGCGGTTCAAGGATATATTCAGTTTTGTGGGATGGACTTTAGTAGGACAGATGGCCATTGTGGGGTGTAATCACGGTAACTCTATTTTGGTAAACATGTTCCATTCTGTTGCAGCCAATGCCGCTATGACGGTGGGTAACCAGGTTTCACATGCCGTTACTAACTTGTCAAGCAATTTTCAGACGGCTTTCAACCCACAGATTACGAAATCATTCGCTGAGGGCGACTACAAGTATCTGAAGTTTCTGGTGTTCACCACAAGTAAGATATCATATTGTCTATTGTTTGTGGTGGCTTTGCCCATTGTCTTTAACGTTAATGTTGTTCTTGACATATGGCTTGACAAGGTGCCTGATCTGTCGGCAATCTTTTGTGTACTCTTTTTAGCCAATGCCATAATTAATGCGTTGAGTGCACCCCTCAACTTTTGCGTTATGGCTTCAGGGCGCATCAAATGGTTCCAGATTGTGACCTCTATCGTTTATTTATCTGACCTTGTCATACTGTATTTTCTGTTTAAGATGGGGCTTCCTCCAACCACTGCAATGTGGGTAAAGGTGGGTATTATGGTGGTTGTCCTATTCATCAGATTGTATTACGCCCATAGGGAGATTGAATGTATTGATTTTATATCATATGTGAAAGAAGTGCTTGTGCCGCTTACCGTGATGTCAGTTTGCAGTATCGTTGTGGCGTTTTTACTGCATCCTTTCTTCCATAATTTTACACTTCGCATGGTGCTTACCGCTGTAATGGTGATGGTTAATGTGGCTTTTGTATGGCTGGTGGCCTTGAATAAAAGCCAACGGAAATCATTATTGAATATCATAAACAAAAAAAGGAATAAACGTGCTTGAAGTTTGTAAACGGCTCTTCAGCCAATGGAATTCAAATAATGTAAAGTACTGTCATTGGAAGAGTAACGAGCATCTCATGGCAGGTCTTGACGGGGAAACGGACCTGGACGTATACGTGGCGCCTTCCAGCAAGGCTATGGCGGAGACGTTACTGGCTGAATGTCAATACAAAGAATGTCATACCCAGGAATGGCATCAATACCCGGATGTTTTTGAGTGGATTGGCTTTGATCAGGCTACAGGACGCTTGGTACATGTGCACCTGCATTACAGGATTATTACCGGAACAAAATTCTGTAAGGAGTATGTTTTCCCAATTGATGATTTGATTATCTCTTCAAGGATTATTGACCCTGCAACAAATGTGTATGTAACAAATCCTGATCTGGAAATAATCATTCTCTACAGTCGCATAGCCTTGAAAGCTAAGAAAAAGCAAGCTATTAGAGCCGGCAAGAGTGATTGCCGTGAGATAGAATACCTGAAAGAACGGATCCATGCCGAGACTGTAAAAGAGTTGTGTGTACAGTTGATGGGCGAACGAGGTGGTGAGTTTTTTGATCTCATCATGAAGGGCAACTTATCATCACCGGAATGGTATGGCGTGTTCCGGATAGCATCAGGCTGGCTGAAGCCTTATCGGAGGTATTCCAAATGGCATGTTTTTTTGCGTCATCATTATTACAAGCTCATAGATTTGTTTCTATATGCAGCGAACAAAAAGTATGGCTGCTATTATATTAACAAAAAAACCTTGCCTGGTCATAGCGTTTCCATCTGTCTGATAGGGCAGGATGGTAGCGGGAAAAGTACTCTGACTATTGAGTTGTGCAAGTGGTTGAACTGGAAGTTGGCCGCACACAGGTTTTATTTGGGTAGCGGTGACCACTACAACGGCTTTCTGAAACGTGTTATTTCAAAAGGAGTAAAATTCAAACGCCACATAGAAAAGCCTAAGTCAGCGGATGCCGGAGCCGGCACAAAGTCAGCCCCCGTCAAACGCAAGAAGAATCTGAAGAATCTTGGGCCTGCGCTTATTGTGGCCAAGAATCGTTTGAATATAGCCCGTAGGGCTTACAAAGAGGTGCTGCGTTCTGAGAAATATAGGAAAAAGGGAGCAATACCGCTATTTGACAGGTTCCCGCAAAACCAGTTTGAAGGTATATACGATGGTCCCAAGATTGCGGAAACCTATCGCGCTAACGGCCTGGATTATGGTTTGGTTAAATATATGGCTAAGCGGGAGCAACGATATATTGAAAAGATTCAGAAATTCCAACCCAGGTTGGTTTTCAAGCTCATGCTATCGCCTGAAGAGAGCATTCGCCGAAAGCCGTTGGAGAACTTTGATGCAGTTGCCCGCAAGCATGAAATTACCAAACAATTGCAGTTTCCCAATTCAACGGTGCATGTTGTTGATGCCACGCAAGATTATCAGGCGGAACTTTTATTAATAAAGAATGAGATATGGAAAAGCTTGATTCAAAACCAATAATAATTGAGTTTAATGGTTTGCCCGGGTCAGGAAAGACCACTATTGCCCGTGAATTGAAGAAACAACTAGATGCGCTGGGTTATAAAACAACTTTCAGCTATTTCAGAAGAAAAATCCACAGGTATTGGTTTACGGTGGTCTTTAACCCACAATACTGGGAGCTGGTTTTGTCAGTCTCAAAGTTTTCTAAAACAATCCAAAGACATAATTCATTCTTAAAATACCTCTATGCTGCAAACTATATCAGAAAATACAATGACTTTAATAATCAGACGGAAAAGAATGTGTTGATTATTGGCCAAGGCTTTCTACAGGCTTTAATCTCATTATCACATCAAGACAGATTACTGGTTTCAGAACAACTTGATGCTGTATTGCGGATAAGTGGGATGGATAATTTAAGAATGATTGTTGTAAACTGTAATATTAAGGAGAGTGTTGCCGATTCAAGGATAACATGCCGTCCCAAGAATGGTTGCAGAGTGGAATCAATGGGAGAAGATGAGCGTATGCTAACGCTGAGAGTTCAGCGTGAAAATCTTGACGTTTTAAGAAAAAAAATAATTGAGACATGTCCACGTGTTACTTGCCTGGACATTGACACTACGGATTCTGTTCAAAACTGTGCGGATGAAATAATGCGTTGTGTAAAAGAAATAATCTGAGTTATTTAGATTCGTTTCCAAAATGAGATTCAAAATTGCATATTCACTATTTATTATAGTTTGCCTGTTGTATCCAATACTATTAGTGTTTGGGCCAATAAGCTTACGTCATATATTTACGGTGATTATGTTGGTTTTGTGCTATAACGAGAAAGGCCTTGTCTTTGACAAGTTTCTCAAATGGTTCTCAGTATTCCTGTTATTCGCTGCCATTGGCGCTTTAGCGACAGGCTATTTGGGTGAGTTTGTGAACAAGATTCTTGGAACCTACCTTGCTGCCATCACCATGTATATGGCCACCAAAGTAATGATTAAGAAATACAATGGAGGATTGTGGATTATAAGAGTTATTCTGATTGTCGCAGTTTTGAATAGCCTGACCGCAATCGGACAGTTTTATGGTAGTCCGATTGCAAACTATCTCCCGACATTACTTCGCATTAATATTGATGCTGATTTAATTGATTATTATGAGAAAACGATTGACTTTCACGGTAAATATGTAGGTGGCTTGTTGGGAATTGTGTCGAGCGGATATTTTCTTTCCGGGGCAAGCGTTCTGGCACTCTACAATTCAAGTGGTAAAATCAAGGTATATAATTGGCTGTTGTTTGCATTTCTGTTTTTTGCCTTGTTTCTGGTTCAGGAAAGGGCAGGATTTGTGGCGTCAATACTTTGTGCCGCAATATACATAGTAGTAATTTCTGCAAAAAACAAGAACATGGTACTTGGAATGATTCTTGTGGCTATTGCCGGCGTTATTGTTGTGCTTACTTATGTTGATCGTTTTGTTAATATTGACGAGATGCGATATTCAACGATAGGTTTCTCCAATTCCGGACGAGTCTCGTTATCGAGAAATGGGTGGAATTATTTTCTTGATAATCCGTGGGGTGGTATTGACGCATACCACGCCGATGGCAATAGAGACCCGCATATTATCTTGGTGAATGTATTCCTTCATGGTGGTTTGTTTGGCGGCTTGGTAGCATTGGGGATTATTTTCACTCAAGTTTCTAAGGTGGTCAAGGTACTGTATAAGTCATACACAAAGAAGTCATATTCTTTATTGTTGAATGTATGTTGTCTCGCTTACCTTTGTTATATCATGAATGCATTTTTCCATAACGCTTCATTGGTGTCGGGCGATATTATGTTTTTCATCCTGTGGGGATCAGTGACCGGAAGCATGGAACTGGAGAATCAACCTCTTTTCAACCCCCAAAAGCAGTATGGGTAGTAATAAAACATTAATTTTTATAGGCACCATAAAGAAGGTGGCCAATTGTGGCGAGTCTATGAAAAACCATCTGTTCATAGAGCGCTTCCGTGAGGTGTTTGACAAGGTGATTACGGTTGATGTGTATCGCCCTATGAAACATCCGTTGAACATAGTAAAGTCTTTTTTCATATTGCTTTTCCACCGTAAAGACAAAATTGTTCTTTCTGTAAGTCCCGCCACTGCAAACAAGTTTTTGAAACTGATGATAATGCTTAAATGTGAAAATGTTTATTATTGGGCTGTTGGTGTCTCATTGGTGGATTATTTTAAAAATGAACGGTTTGACGCGGACCTGTATAAGAGGTTGAAAGCAATATATGTTCAAAGTCCCCACATGGTAGAATCGTTAAAAGCTGTGGGATTAACCAACGTACAATTTGTGCCCAATTCAAAACCTATTCCCTTTTTCCCGGAATTGAAGAATAAAAACAATTCTTTGATCCGATTTGTTTTTATTTCAAGAATGGATCCGGCCAAAGGGTGCGAAATGATTTTACGATGTGCCGATAGGCTGTATTCAGAGGGTTATCAGGGTAAGTTCACGGTTCATTTTTATGGTATGATTGCCGATAATAAGAAACAGTGGTTTGAGTTGTTTTCAAAACAATTGGAGGCCTCACCTGTTTGCTCATATAATGGCTTCATGACTATGAATAATGAAGGATATGAAACGCTGTCCACATATGATGTGATGCTTTTCCCGACATTCTATGATGGAGAGGCGTTCCCCGGTGTTTTGATTGACTGCTTTATAGCAGGAGTGCCCATTGTGGCATCTGATTGGCATTTCAATAAAGATATTATTGATGAAAACACAGGCATAATTATTCCTGCGAAAAACGAGGATGCTTTGTTCCGGACGATGAAGGATATCCTTGATGGCAAGGTTGATTTGCAGGCCATGGCTCGTTGTTGTCAACGGGAGGCCAAAAAATATGACAACCATGAGGTTCTTTCTGTTGCCAATCTTGAAAGAATAGGTTTTCTTGACTGTAAGGCACAAATATGAATAGAGTAATTATTAACGCTGACGATTGTGGTATCTCAAAACAGGTGGATGCCGAAATAGAACGTTTCATACAATTGGGCAAAATCACCAGCACCACGGTGATGGCCAATATGGACGACCTTGAAGGTGCAAAACGTTTATACGATTTATATAAAGACAAGATTTCGTTCGGCGTTCATGTGAACCTTACTGATGGTGAGCCGTTGACCCAATCGCAGGCATTGTTGGATTTTGGTTACTTTAAAGAGGAGAACGGTAAAGTTTTGTTGAACGGCTATCCGTTTATAAACAAAAAGATGCCCAAACGCCTGTATCAGGATATTGCCAACGAGTGTGTGGCGCAAATCAACAAGGTGAGGGATATGGGTATTGCCGTTTCTCACATTGACAGCCATCACCTGATGCTTACCTCGTCAAGTATGACAAATATCACCCCGAAAGTATTGAGACAGGCCTGTCTGACAAAAATGCGGAGAGCCAGGAACTATATTGAAAATAAATCGTTCTCATTCTTTGTTCGTCAGGCGTGGTTTGCCTATATGAAGATGCGAGTGAAAGGGTTGCGAAGCACTGATTGGTTTGAGATGTTCACTTGCTTTTATAACCTTAGCAATAAGGGCTTTCTCATGGATGGAACAATCGAACTGATGACTCACCCCGGCGGTAATTACCCAAAAGAAGACGAGTTGATTCTTAAAACGGATTATAGCCAACTGTTCAAAGATTATAAACTGATTAACTACAATAATTTATGAATGTAGAGTACTTGTACGTTGATCCGATAAATCCTCCACAGGAGTATATGGATATGCTCCGTAAATGGCATGGCGAGGAAAAATGGAAGCGCTTCAAAAAGTACCAGTTTGAATGGTATCAACAATACCCTAAATACAAGATATATGCAGTAAAGGTTGACGGGGTGTTTGTGGGTCAAGCCACTTCTTTTGGAGTAAATATTTATAACTGTAATAAAATCAGTGAGCTATGGTGGAGTGTCGATACTTTTCTCTTTTCAGAATATAGAGGCGGGGGCAGAGGCAAGCAGTTGCAAAAGCAGTTGCATGACGACTTGCCCAACTTCACTTCAGCAGCCTATACTCCAATTAACGGTATTATCAAGGGAAAATGTGGCGCCAAGCCGCTTTTTGAAAGAGAAACGTGGTATTACGGCGTATCGAATTTCTTAATGCTGATGTCATCAATAATGGCAGGAAAAAGGCTGAATGTAAACATCCCAGGTCATGGTCTGTCACTGAATCTGTATTTGTGGTTCAAGAGCAAAAAGTATAAGGTGTACGATGTGAAAGATGCCGTGATTGACGATAATCTGGTACAATTCATTAACGAAACGCTCAAAAGCAGGCATGATTTTTTTGTTTGGCGAGATGTTGACTATATGAAATGGAAATACGAGAAGAATCCGGCGTTCAAGTACAAGTTGTTGACTTTCTCAAAAAATGGAAAAACAGAAGCCGTAGTCGGTTTTACGGATATTCATCCGTATGGATTAGGTGGAAAGAAAGTGAATGGAGTGAAAGTGCTTGATTCAGTTATCGCCAAGGATTCTTTTTTGACTGATAAGGACGTGCTTGTTTATATAGCCGATTATTACAGAAAGTTACACCAAAACATAGAAGGGATTTTTGCTCTGCAGAAATGTGGATGGCTACCAAGAACCTGTGTGTCGCGACCGGTTCTTTCAACTCTTAGGGCTGACATACGGAAGCCATACATTACCTATTTGGATCAGGATATGGAACAAGAGATGTGATATTATAATTGGGTTATGAAAAACATTTTATTAGTATCAAATATATACCCCAACAACGATCCTGAATACAAGGGCACAGCGGTGTGTCATTCTTTTACCAAAGAATGGGCCGCCATGGGTTATAATGTACGGGTGTTGCATTTTGACTCGCTATTTCCGGTTCCATATTATTGGATAGGAAAATTGTTTAATGCCCGCATTAATGCAAAGACAGGTACTGTTGCATATACCAAAACCCCTCGTGAACCAAAAAAGTATAAGGTTGATGGTATTCCCGTCATTTTTGTGCCGTTAAGGAAATTGGTTCCGCATAGGGCACCGTCGCAGAACCGGACAGACAAGGCATTCAGATATGTGGCGAGTGAACTGGAAAAGGAGGGCTTCATTCCTGACGTGATAACGGCTCATTTTGTACTTCCTCAGCTTCAGTTTATGCCTTTGTTCAAGAAGCAGTACCCCAATGCAAGAACTTGCCTGGTGCTACACGGAAAAGGTAGTACACTACCGTATTTTTATCCGAAAGACTATCAGGAACTGATGAAATCAGTAGATGTTTGGGGCTTCCGTTCGTTAGCATTCCAAAAGGACTTTGAACAACGGTTTGGTAGTGATAAGCCGATGTTCTTATGTCATTCAGGTATTCCGGAAAAATATCTTGAGTCTGCCGACAGGGATTTTACTGATGGAGTCAAGCGATTTGTCTTTGTGGGCAGCCTGTTTGAGTTGAAGAATGTGGACATAACACTCCTTGCATTGCACAAGGCGATGGCAAATAGGGATTATACATTCGATATTGTTGGTGATGGAGCTGAATTGGATAATCTGCAACATCTGGTTAAGAAATTGGATATGGGCAAACATGTTACGTTTCACGGTCGATTGAAACGCGATGATGCTCAGCAAATAGTCCGCAATGCTGACTGCCTTGTGATGGTTAGTTCTCGTGAGGCGTTTGGTTTGGTGTATATCGAGGCTATGGCCAAAGGCTTGATTGTAGTTGGTACTGAAGGACAAGGTATTGATGGTATTGTTGAGCCAGGGAAAAACGGATTCCTTTGCAAGGCCCGTGATGTGGACGGGTTGGCGGCGGTTATTGATAAGATTACCTCCATCCCCCCCGAAGAACTCATGCAGATTTCAACCAGAGCAGTCGCTACCGCTTACGACCTTACAGACAGAAAAGTTGCGGAAAAGTATATCAGTGCGATAATGCAATGAAAACGAATATGATGTGTCGTGACCGTTCGCTTGATCTCGGTAGGGGGCTTGCCATACTTTTTGTGTATCTTGGGCATAGTGTTCTGTACTATCCGATAAAAATGCGTGACATGTACTCTTGGTGTATGTATCTTGAACATTTTATCGGTTCATTCAACATGCCTATGTTCTTCATTATTTCGGGCTATCTCTTTTCCAAGACAAGGAAGAGCACAGCAGAACTATATTGGGGCAAGACTATGCATATCCTGGTTCCGTACCTTTTTACGATGTTGATACTTGTGTGCATGAAGTTGGTACTGCCAGCCTCAATGTCTTATAACTCAGCAGTTCATGGTGGGGTAAAAACTTTGATAGCCAATGCGTTGTTATATGGAGGTGACAGGTGGTTCGTTTATACGCTTTACATTATATTCCTGATACTGATACCAGTTAGGGATTGGATTAGAAATAAGTGGCTTGATGTTGGTATAATGTTAGCGCTTATTGGAGTTTATTTCCTTGACATTCTACCAACCATCTTTGCATTGGACAAGGTGTTCCATTTTATGGTGTTCTTCATCGCCGGATATGCATTGGATGAATACTATACGCGTATCAAGCAGTGTTCTTTAAAATACTGGTGGTTTATATACGCGATCTTAATCGTGGTAAACATCTGTCTTAATGAATTGTTGAGAGATTATCCATTTGTCTATCGATTTGTGCTGCCGTTCACGGGAACACTCGGCGTGATGACGATAGCGTTTCAACTGGAGAAAGTGATAGAGAAGAGCAAAGTGGCACGATATATTGAGTATTGCGGGAAATACTCCTTGCAATTCTATCTGTTTACTTTCTGTTATCCTATAATTAGAACGGTGATAGTGTCTGTATTGCATGTAAAAAATCCTTTCATCATAGTGGGTTCTGTTTTTATCCTGCAACTGATTACTATAACAGTTATTGTTGAATTTACGCGGCGTATCAAATGGCTTAAGATTCCGTGTGGTTATTGATTTTTGGGAATAATCATCAGTAAAAAATGAGTAAAACAATCTGGATAGTCAACTACTATACCGGGCGTCCGGGAGCGATAAATAATCCGCGTTATCTGGAGTTTTCTGCTAATTTCCTGTTGGCTGGATATGAAGTCATTACCTTCAATTCTTCACGTTTGGCAAAAGTGGAAATCAAAGAAAAGATTCTGGAAAAGCGGTATGGCCCGCATCATTTTATCCATGTGAAGGTGCCAGGCTATGGCGGTACGGTGAAACGGGTCTGGAGTATCTTTGCCTTTGCAATGCGCATATTCTTTAACCGTAAGCGGTTTCCGAAACCTGATGTAATCCTACACAACGTGCATACTCCATTTGACTATCCGGTCATCTGGGCTGCCCGCAAATTAGGCGCTAAGTACATTGCTGAGGCGTGGGATATGTGGCCGGAGGATTTTGTGACTTTTGGTCTGCTCAAGGCTGACAGCCCCATCATGAAGTTTGCATATAATGTGGAGCGCCGTCTTTATGAGAAGGCCGATGAGGTTGTATTCACTTTTGAAGGTGGCCCTGATTATCTGCGGGAGAAGGGATGGACAACTGATAAGGGTGGGACCATTGATCCTGCCAAGGTTCATTACATCAATAGCGGCGTGAATCTGGATAAGTTTGATCATGACTGTAAGATGTACACCAGAAAGGATGAGGACCTGCTTGATCCTGATATTTATAAGATCATCTACCTGGGCAGCATCCGCATGGTTAATCATGTGGAGGAACTCATTAAGGCTGCGGCTATCCTGAAAGACAACCCCCGATACCGTTTCTTTATCTACGGTGACGGAAATGAGCGCCCGGAATTAGAGCAGTATGTAAAAGACAACGGCATTACGAATGTGGTGTTTAAGGAAAAGCATATTCCCTTTGAGGAGGTTGCATGGGTGGTGAGTCAGGCCACTGTGAATATTATGAACTACCAAAAGGACTTTGGTATTCACGGGGTAAGCAGCGGCAAGATGTTCCAGTATTTTGCTGCAGGAAAGCCCATCCTTTGTAATATCAAGCTGAACTATTCAGAGATTGCCAGGAACAATCTGGGAATAGACCGTGATATTGAAACTCCTGAGGAGTATGCCGCCGCTATCCGGGAACTGGCGGAACAACCAAAAGATGAATATGACGCTATGTGTGCCCGTGTACGGGATGCGGCGCGGCGGTTTGATTATAAATTATTGGCTGCTCGTGAGATGGAATTATTTAGATAATTATGTATAGACATTTTCTGAAAAGAGTTATAGATTTCTGTTGTGCATTGCTGGCAATATTACTGCTGTCTCCACTGTTCATAGTGGTGATGGTTTGGCTGCATTTTGCAAATAAGGGTGCGGCGTGTTTTTCTTTCAAAAGAGAATAGGAAAGGATGAGAAACCATTCCAGATTATCAAGTTCAAGAGCATGACTGATGAAAAAGATGCCAACGGAAAGCTGTTGCCTGATTCCAAGCGTTTGACAAGAGCCGGTAGATTTGTCAGAATCACCTCCATTGATGAGTTGCCGCAACTGTTCAATATTCTTAAGGGAGATATGTCTTTAATAGGCCCCAGGCCTTTGCTGCAAATATACCTTCCATATTATACTCCCAGGGAAGCTCACCGCCATGATGTGCGTCCCGGTATTTCAGGTTGGGCTCAGGTGAATGGAAGAAAGAATATTACATGGGATCATAAGTTGGAGTGCGATGCTTACTATGTGGAACATCTTTCTTTCTGGTTTGATGTGAAGATTTTCTTCATGACTATCATGAAAGTTTTCAAGCATGATGATGTAGGAGTAGAGAGTAGTGGAAAGGTGAGTCTCTACCATGTACGTCCTGTACAGCGCCCAGAGTATGTCAAATAGCTTTAGTGAGATAGGTAGTGAGTTCTGGATAGAGTCTGAACCCCAAACGCTTCATACAGAGCGGGATGGCGTATATTGCCTGAGCGGACGCACGGCCATAGACCTTATCCTACAGGATATTCTACGTAATAAGGCGGTACATAGCGTGGCGATGCCGGCCTGGTGCTGTGACTCAATGATATCACCTTTTCTTGAAAGAGGCATAACGGTGTCATTCTATGATGTGTGCTATGAAAACGGGCAAATGAGGCTACTCCTGGATGGTGTTGAGACGACCGATGTGTTTTATCTGACCAACTTTTTCGGTTATGAGAACACATTGCAGGTGGAGACCGTAAAACAAATCAGGAAAAAGGGAAGTATCATTCTTTATGACCGTACGCACTCCTTCCTTATGGACGATATGGATTACCGTGAGTATGCCGATTACTCTTTTGCCAGCATCCGTAAGTGGATGGGGGTGGTTTGTGGTGCGGTAACAGGCGGCCTTCATGATTTGCCTGCATTGAAGGGCTGTCCATATATTGACGGTAAGGAGGCGGCCATGCATGACAAATATCTTTATCTTACGGGAGATAGCCGCATTGTCAAAGATGATTTCCTGGCGGCTTTCAGGAATTTTGGGCACCACCTTGTCTCTGACTACCGTAATTATGAAATGGACAACTTATCCTATACGCTTTACAAAAAGGAAGATATACAGGCTATGAGGCGGCGGCGTAGGGAGAATGCCGTTTACATATACGAGAACCTGAAAGGGTTGCAGTTCATGTTTGAACTGACTGAAGGATCTGCACCGTTGTTTGTACCGGTGTTGTTTGAGACCAGGAAACAGCGGGATGAGGCGAGACAGAAACTCATAGAACAACAGATATACTGCCCTGTTCACTGGCCGCAACCGGCAGTGATTCCGGCAAGTTTTAGGGTTAATGACATCATTGACCGTGAGCTGTCACTCATATGTGACCAGCGATATGGTATTGATGATATGCGAAAAATCGTATTACAACTATCAAAATAATTATGTACCGAGGTAAATATGTGTATCTCCGATTGATGGAGCCGGAGGA
>Ga0265298_10005990_pt1 | contig 15118 bp, 13 predicted proteins | sample AusTroGonzalo_MG_3_FD_193486 | JGI IMG/M metagenome (GOLD analysis project Ga0265298, IMG submission 193486) | Bovine rumen microbial communities from tropical cattle in Woodstock, Queensland, Australia - Gonzalo_01 | ecosystem: Host-associated > Mammals > Digestive system > Stomach > Rumen ... | reverse complement strand
CAGACCGAGGAAGGCGAGGCTAAGCGCGACGACGAGAACTACTTCTACGTAGGCTGCTGGGAGTACAAAGGCAAGGGCAACGAGCCCGAGCTCATCAAGGAGCCGCTGGAGTATGAAGCAATTAAAGTACAAACCCGTAATTATAAGAATTAAAGACTATGGCTAAGAATATAAGTTTCACTATTAAATTTTGGCGTCAGAATGGTCCGAAAGATGCGGGTCACTTCGATACTCACGAGATGCACGACATCCCCGATGACACCTCCTTCCTGGAGATGCTCGACATTCTGAACGAAGAACTGATCAACGAAGGCAAGGAGCCCTTCGTGTTCGACCATGACTGCCGCGAGGGTATCTGCGGTATGTGCTCACTCTACATCAACGGTACGCCTCATGGTAAGACAGAGCGTGGTGCTACCACCTGTCAGCTCTACATGCGTCGCTTCAACGATGGTGATGTCATCACCGTCGAGCCTTGGCGCTCAGCTGCCTTCCCCGTCATCAAGGACTGTATGGTAGACCGTGGTGCCTTCGATAAGATTATCCAGGCTGGTGGTTACACCACTATCCGCACCGGTCAGGCTCAGGATGCCAACGCTATCCTGATTCCTAAGGAGGATGCCGACGAGGCGATGGACTGCGCTTCTTGCATCGGCTGTGGTGCCTGCGTCGCCGCTTGTAAGAACGGCTCGGCTATGCTCTTCGTATCCAGCAAGGTTAGCCAGCTCGCCCTGCTTCCCCAGGGTCGTGTAGAGGCTGCCCGTCGTGTGAAGAACATGATTGCCAAGATGGACGAGCTCGGCTTCGGTAACTGTACCAACACTCGCGCCTGCGAGGCAGTATGCCCGAAGAACGAGACCATCGCTAACATCGCCCGCCTCAACCGCGAGATGATCAAGGCCAAGCTTAGCGATTAGTGACCATAAAATGATAAAGATGATGAACAAGAACGAGAAATTTGTCATTACCATCAGTCGTGAACTGGGTAGCGGAGGTCGTACTATTGGCCGTCTGTTGGCTGAAAGGCTGGGTGTTCCATACTATGATAAGGCATTGATTATGGCTTTGCAGAAGAAGTATAATCTGTCTGTCGAAGAGATAGAACGCCTGAAAGGTCAGAGTGTCAGTTGGTGGTCCGACTTTAAGCGTGTCATTGGACTTGGCGACAGCGTCACTCCAGAGATGTATGTCAACAGGGATGGCGACGAGCCGGAACTGCTGACTACAGAGGCTATCTTCAAGACCGAGAAGGAGATTCTCCTGGCTATGGCACAGGAAGAGTCGTGTGTGATAGCAGGCCGTTCGGGCTTCTTTATACTGAAGAAGCACCCTAACCATCTGAACATCTTCATCCAGGCTTCCATGAAACACCGTCTGGAGCGTGTGATGCGCAAGCAAAACATCAGCGAGGACGAAGCCAAGAAAATCATTACGAAGGTTGACAAGATGCGTGAGGAGTACGTGAAGAACTTTGCCCACACCTCTCGCTATGATACCCGCAACTATGATTTGGTTATCAACATGGATGACAAGACAGAGGATGAGGCCGTCAACTTGATACTAAAGTACATTGACTAATATCAGTTCTGACAGCGTCGCAAGTGAAAACCTGCGACGCTGTTTTTAGTCCCAAACGACTAAACGACCAATTCCCTAATCTAACAAAGGAAGAATGCGGTCCCAAACAAGATTATATTTTATCGGGAAAGTTTTATGTCTTTGCAGCAGATTTCTATAACCACAACAATTATGGCAAAAAACAAAGTAGCATACTGGCTCGATATAGCCGACGAGGACATCGAAAGATGAGTTCAGCGGTCATCATAAGTGTCATTTACCTGTCCTTATGATTCTCTTATCTGTTACGGGTCATCCGAGTATCTCCTTGCAGTCGTTTCGATGGCAAGTACGACCTGTTCCGATATCTGTTTAGGGGGGTAAAGTGCCATTCCTTTCCCTTGTAGGCGATACGGGAACGAGTCGTAGCAGATATCGGAACAAGTCAAAAGTGCCTTTTCCTGATTTCAATTCTTGGGCTTTTAGTTTTCATCCTCTCATAATTTTTTTAAAAAAACATCACAACATCACTTTTCATGATATACGTCTGTATATCAAGGCATTAGATATAGTGATGTTGAGTTGTTCAACGTCACTCATAATAATACGGCGTCGAGGCGCTGATGACGTAGGCTCCCTGACGCACAGGGCGCACAGATTGGCGTGCAGTAATCTTGGCGGTGGCGTGCAGTAATCTTACCGCTGCTGAGCAGTACTCTTACCGCCCTTGTGCGGCGTCTAAAGCGCAGACCCAATACTGGGTCAGGTGCCTGTTCCTAAACCTCGCATGATACCTGTAAAGATGCGGCCGCTATTGATACCTAAGCGGCGAGCCGAGAAATAGTCTTTTGCCTGTGTAAAGGTGCAGATAGGCGAGACCTTGATGTTTTGAGGGGATAAGCCGGCAGTAATGAGTTGCAGGCGGTTGCACTCAGGCAGGTCAATGTGCCATTTATAAGGTAAAAGTGAAGAGTGAAAAGTGAAAAATTTGCTACCGCTGTCAGAGGAAGGTCTTTTTTTAGATATTTGTTTCATATCAAACCCCGCTTGGTCGAAAGCTTCATAGACCTCGTCGCCCACCTCGAAGCTGTCGATATGGATGCCCGGTCCTATCTGGGCTGTTAACAGCTTCGGTCGAGTGCCGTAGGTTTCTGCCATTGCCTCAATGGCTTTCACAACGATACGTTTCACAGTACCTCGCCAACCAGCATGAATGGCACAGACGGCCTGGTGCTCTTTGTCGTAAAGCAATACAGGGATACAGTCGGCAGTGGATACACCGATACATACGCCCTTGAGACTGGTCATCAGCGCATCGACACCCTCAAGTGCCTCCTGCCTTTCTGTGACATTTAGCGACATAAAACGTTCGTCTATCCCGACAACCTTTGTCTCGTGCACCTGATGGGGCATCACCAAATGGTCATCGCTGATGCAAAGCATCCGGCACAGTGCGTCGCGGTTTTTGCGGATATCATCCTCCGCATCGCCGCAATATCGGTTGATATTGAACGCCGCATAATGTCCCTTGCTGCACCCTCCGTGTCGCGTGCTGCTGAAGGCCACAATGCCAGCCCCCATCTCGTAATAATCCAGTTGCGGTTGCATCACCTTTTTCTTTGCCACGTTTTTACCTGTTCAAGAAAGATTGCAGCAAAAGTACGAAATTTTTTCGTAAAACGATGTCTTTTTCGAAATAATTTGCTAAATTTGCCTGACTCAAAGGAACACGATATGAGGTTAGACATTTTATCAGATACATTCATGCGTTTCTACTCTTGTGTGCTGTTCTGGTTTCTGACAGTCGCAGGGGCGAGTGCTCAGGAGCGGCTTGTGATGCCTGCGGCACTGAAGGCTGGCGACACGATAGCCATTGTGTCACCCTCAAGCACGCCTGACTCATTGACAGTTGCCAAGGGCTGTGAGACGCTGCGGGCATGGGGATATGTGCCTGTAGTGGGATCTCATGCGCTGAGCAGCTATCACGGTTTTGCGGGTACGGCTGATGAACGGGCGGCAGACCTGCTTTGGGCGCTGAGAGACTCTACCGTCAGGGCAATACTGTGCAGTCGTGGTGGTGACGGGGCCGTACAGGTGTTGCAGCGCATTCCCCTGCAGGAGTTCCACGACCATCCGAAGTGGGTGCTGGGCTTCAGCGATGCGACGGCCTTGCACAGTGCGGAAGTGTCGGCAGGTGTGATGAGCATTCACTGTTCGATGTGTGACGGCATTTCCATGCGTGGCGAGCGTGATTCTGTGAACACCATTCTGCAACGACTGTTACAAGGTGAGCTACCTCGGTATCAGGTTCCCGGGCATCCGCTGAACCAGGCGGGCGAGGCTGAGGGCATTCTTGTGGGCGGCAATCTCTCTGTTTTCTGTGGTCTGGCAGGTTCGGAGTATGACTTTCTGAATCGTGCAGACGAAGGGTTGATACTCTTTATAGAGGATACTGGCGAGGGAATGTCGAAGGTGGATCGTATGCTCCACCTGCTTGAAATACGGGGTATCCTTCCACGGTTGAAGGGCATCGTTGTGGGCCATTTCTCCAAATACAAGTGTCCGGAGAACGGTTTTGTGGATATGTACGACATGCTCCACGAGTATTTGCAGCACTACGACATCCCCGTCTGTTACGACTTCCCAGTGGGTCACCACAGTGGCCTGAACTATCCGATGGTGGAGGGCTGCCGAGTGGTCTTGCAAGTGGGACGGGACGGAACAAGTTGTCTTTTCTCCCCTGCTTGTCAAAACTGATGACGTAAAAGACGTTCGAACGTCTTTAAAAGGTAAAAAAGTAAAAGGTAAAAAATAAGTTATGAACAACAGTAAATATCAGGGCGTGGTAGTTCCGATGGTGACTCCTGTCACTCAGGACGGACGGCTCGACGTGGGAGCGGTTGAGCGTATTATAACATTCTTTGCTGACAACAGGGTGTCACCCCTGCTGATGGGAACGACTGGCGAAGGCAACAGTGTCAGTCAGGCCGATGGCCGGCTGCTGGTGGAAACGGCTGTCAGGACCAAGCACAACGGTCAATTAATCTATGCCGGTCTGACAGGTAACTGCTTCAGCGAGCAGGTCCAACAGGCTGAAGTGTATACGGTGCTGGGGGCTGACGTCATCGTCGCTACGCTGCCAACGTATTATGCGCTGACGGAAGAGCAGATGTATGAATACTATAAGACACTGGCCGACTGCATCACAGGGCCGTTGATGCTGTATAACATCCTGGCGACGACACACATGTCGATTCCTGTGGAGGTCATCCGTCGGCTGGCTGACCATCCTAACATTGTGGGCCTGAAGGACTCGGAGCGTGACTTGGAGCGTATGGCACAGTGTATCGAGCTGGCCAAGGGACGCGACGACTTTGCCTACTTCTGCGGCTGGGCTGCTCAGAGTGCCCATTCACTGGAACTGGGTGGCAACGGTATCGTGCCGTCAACAGGCAACTATGTGCCTGACATGTTCTGTCAGCTCTTCGATGCTGCTGTAAGCGGTGACATGGAGACTGCCAACCGTCTGCAGGACGAGACCAACGAAATAGCCAAGATCTACCAGAAAGACCGTACCCTCGGCCAGAGTCTGACCGCCCTGAAGGTGATGATGCAGACCAAGGGACTCTGTGATCCCTGGATGCTCATGCCACTGTGTCGCCTTTCCGCTGAAGACGAGCAGGCTATTAAGGGGAAATTGAAGTGTTAATCATTTGCTACTGCCATGCATTGGATTGATTATATCATCGTATTGGTGTCTATTCTCGCAGCCATTGGCACGGGTGTTTACTTTGCGCACAAACAGAAAGACACGTCACAGTATTTTGCCGGCGGCGGTAAGATTCCCGCATGGGCGGTTGGTATTTCCATTTTTGCCACGCTCATCAGCAGCGTGACATTCCTGGCCTACCCTGGGGCAGCGTATGCCGACAACTGGATTCTGTTGGTGCAGGGACTGATGGTGCCTATCGTACTGGTGGCACTCATCGGGGTTATTGTACCGTTGTTCCGCAAGGTCATCCGCCTGTCAACGTATGAGTATTTCGAGCGACGCTTCGGTCTGTTTGCCAGACTTTATTCGTCATTTGCCTTTACGTTGGGGCATTTCTCAAAGGCAGGCACCGTGTTCTTCTTAGTGTCGATGGCTCTGGCCACATTCCTGAATATTAACATCTACAGCATTGTGCTCATATTAGGCATCACCATCATCATCCTGACATTGTTTGGCGGCATGGAGGCCATTGTGTGGATGGATGTGGCTCAGGGGTTCCTGCTCATTGGCGGTGGTATTATCTGCATCCTCATCCTGATGTTCGGCATTGAGGGCGGACCAGCTGAAACGTTCCGTATCGCTTCGGAGTACAACAAAATCAGTTTCGGTCCTTACGACTGGAGTCTGTCAGAGCTGTGCTTCCTCGTCATGGTGCTCAACGGCATCTTCTATGCCCTGCAGAAGTACGGCACCGACCAGACCATCGTACAGCGCTACTTGGCTGCCAAGAACGACAAAGAGGCGAAGAAGGCGGCCTACATCGGCGTGCTGATGTCAGTTCCCATCTGGGCACTGTTTATGTTCATCGGTACGGCACTCTTTGCCTATTACCATGCACAGGGTGCTCCGCTATTGCCTGAGGGTATCAAGGCCGACGAGGTGTTTCCCTACTTCATTGCCCATGAGTTGCCTGTGGGCATCCGCGGTCTGATTATTGCTGCGTTGGCCGCTGCTGCCATCTCGTCGTTGGACAGCGACCTGAACTGCTTGTCGGCCATTGCCGTACAAGACTATTACATGCGTTTCCGCAAGCAGGCTACCGACAGCCAGCAGCTGCGCTTCGGCAAGTGGATGGTGGTGGTGGCCGGTCTGGGCGCCATCGGTGTTGCCTGTCTCTATATCACATGGGGCGGCGAGGGTGTTTTGGGAGCCCTGTTCTCGCTCTACGCCATCTTCTCGGCAGGCATCGTCGGCATCTTCATGCTGGGACTGTTCAGCCGACGTGCCAACAAACAGGGGTTGTATATCGGTATTGCTGCTGCCGTCGTCTTCACCGCATACGCCGTACTGACCAGCACCAAGATTGACATTCACGGCACGGGTGTTAAGGAAACGCTGCTCGACCTGGGCGACTGGAACTTTACACACCATAAGTATATGTTAGGTGTCTATAGCCATCTGATTGTCCTTATCGTGGGTTATGCTGCCAGCTTCCTTTTCAAGACGCCATTGGCTGACAAGGAACTGACCATCTGGGGGGCTTGGAAAGAGGAAAGAGAAAAGTGACAAGTGAAAAGTGAACAATTTGCTGTTGCGGTAGCAAATTTTTCACTGTTTTCGTTTCCGTTTTCTTTTTTCTTTGTATCTTTGCAACCAAATTGTAAAAGGTAAATTGTTAAATTGTAAGTTATGTATACACGTTTGACAGCTGCCGAGGCTGCAGCAATGATTAAGAACGGCGAGCATATCGCCATGAGTGGCTTCACACCTGCCGGTGTGGCCAAGGCAACAACCAAGGAACTGGCTAAGATAGCCCTTGCAGAGCATGAGGCTGGTCGCGAGTTCAAAGTGGCAATCTTCACTGGTGCTTCGACAGGACAGTCGACTGACGGTGACTTGGCCAATGCGCAGGCTATCCTCTACCGTGCCCCCTACACCACGAACCCTGATTTCCGCAAGCATGTGAACATGGGTGAGATTCCCTACAACGACCTGCACCTGAGCCACATGGCACAGGAGTTGCGCTACGGATTCTACGGACAGGTGGACTGGGCTATCCTCGAGGTGTGTGACATCGAAGAGGTGGGCAACGACTACCGTGTCTATCTGACGGCTGCAGGTGGTATCTCTCCCACGGCTGCCCGTCTGGCCAAAAAGGTTATCCTGGAGCTGAACTCGTTCCATAACCCCAATGCCAAGTACATCCACGATGTCTATGAGCCGCTGGATCCGCCTTATCGCAAACCCATACCCATCTTCAAGGTTTCCGACCGCATCGGTGTGCCATACGTGACGATACCCAAGGACAAGGTGGTGGGTGTCGTAGAGTGTAACATCCCCGACGAGGCCCGTGCCTTCAAGGACAGCGACCCCGTGACCGACCGTATCGGCTACCTGACCGCTGAGTTCCTCGTCGAAGAGCTGCATGCCGGCCGTATGCCGAAGGAGTTCCTGCCGTTACAGAGCGGTGTGGGTTCGACAGCCAACGCCATCCTCGGTGCATTGGGACAGGACAAGCACGTACCCGACTTCAACATCTATACTGAGGTGCTGCAGGACAGCGTCGTGGGCATGATGCTCGACGGTCGTGTAAAGGATGCCTCTGCCTGCTCGCTGACCGTTTCTAACGAGTGCCTGAAGCAGGTGTACGACAACATGGACTACTTCAAGGACCACCTGACGCTCCGCCAGAGTGAGATCTCCAACCACCCGGCAGTCATCCGCCGTCTCGGCGTCATCGCCATCAATACCGCCATTGAGGTGGATATCTACGGTAATGCCAACTCGACACACATCAGCGGCACGAAGATGATGAACGGTATCGGTGGTTCGGGCGACTTCATCCGCAACGCCTACCTGAGTATCTTCACCTGTCCTTCTGTGGCCAAGGGTGGTTGCATCAGCAGCGTCGTACCATTCGTTACCCATCAGGACTCGTCGGAGCACGACGTCAACGTCATCGTCACCGAACAGGGTGTCGCCGACCTGCGTGGCAAAAGTCCCATGCAGCGTGCACAGTGCATCATCGAGAATTGTGCTCACCCCGACTACAAGCAGTTGCTGTGGGACTATCTGAAGCTGGGTACCGGCGGACACACGCACCACTGCCTCACTGCCGCCTTCGCCATGCACGACACACTGGCACGCAAGGGTGACATGAAACTGACCGACTTCTCGGAATACGTTAAACGGTGAATGTTATGAAACAACTGGCTATACAGATTCCAGAGGGAGCGCACGAGGTGTTGTTGCACGCTTGTTGCGCTCCCTGTTCATCTGCCATCGTAGAGTGGATGCTGGCACACGAGGTGCGTCCCGTCATTTTCTATTATAACCCGAACATCTGGCCTCGTGAGGAGTACGACATCCGTAAGGCTGAAAGCAAGCGGCATGCCGAGTCGTTAGGCATACGATGGATTGACGGTGACTACGACCACGAAGTGTGGCAGCAGTGTGTACGTGGACTGGAGGGGGAACCAGAACGCGGTAGTCGTTGCAGCCAGTGTTTCCTCATGCGGCTGACACGTGCTGCTGAGGAAGCCCACCAACAGCACTTGCAGTACTTCACCACGACGCTGGCCTCTTCACGCTGGAAAAGTATTGAGCAGATAACGGCTGCAGGAATGGCTGCCCAGCAGGCTGTTCCCGGCACTGAGTTCTGGGCGCAGAACTGGCGCAAGGGCGGTCTCTATGAACGTCGTAACCAACTGCTGAAGGAATACCGGTTCTACAACCAACAGTATTGTGGCTGCGAGTTCTCCCTTGCAAATCGGGTCAAGACCCACGAAAATTAAAAGCAAACATTCTCTACCTCGACCTGTTCGTGCAGGAAAAGCTGGGCCTGCTCACGGAACTTGTCGGGGCTCTCGGTAGTAAAATAACGGACCTGGCCGCCACGGGTGCAACGCTGTTCGATGTCAGGATGGCGCTCGAAATACTTTTGCAGGCTGTTGGCGACATACTCTCCCTGTGCCACGATGCGGATGCCGCGGGGGATGTACTTGTGGATTTTGGGCAGTAGCAAGGGATAGTGGGTACAACCTAAGATGACGGTGTCGATGGCTGGGTCGAGACGCATCAGCTGGTCGATACGCTTCTTGACGAAGTAGTCGGCGCCAGGTGAGTCGGCTTCGTTGTATTCTACCAATGGTACCCAGAAGGGACAGGCGACACCCGTGACCTGAATGTCGGGAAAAAGTTTATGAATCTCAAGGTTATACGACTCGCTCCTGATGGTTCCCTCGGTGGCAAAGATGCCTACGTGACGACTTTGAGTCAGCGAGCCGATGACTTCGGCGGTGGGACGGATAATGCCCAGCACACGTCGGGTCGGGTCTATCTGTGGCAGGTCTACCTGCTGGATGGTACGCAAGGCTTTGGCTGAAGCGGTGTTGCAACCGAGGATGACAAGCTGGCAACCCATTTCGAAGAGACGGATAACTGCCTGGCGGGTAAACTCGTAGACCACGTCGAAGGAACGGGTGCCGTAGGGTGCCCTGGCATTGTCGCCCAAATAGAGGAAGTCGTATTCAGGCAACAGCTGTCGGATGCCGTGCAGGATGGTCAGTCCGCCGTAGCCGCTGTCGAAGATACCGATGGGACCCTGTCGTAATTGTGCCTCGCCCATAGTGCTTCACCTTAATGCCTGAATGACAGCATCAGTAATGTCCTCTCCCATCGAAGGATTGAGCCAGAGGGTAGCGTCGGCATCGGTATTGAGGATGAAGGCAAAGCCCCGACGCTCGCCAACCTTGGCGATAGCTTCGTAGAGACGGTTCATGACGGGAATCTTTGCCTCGGCCTCGGCATTTGCCAAAAGCTGTTGGCTCTCACGTTTGAAGGCGACGTTCCTGTTGAGCATCTCCTGCAGCTCGCTCTGACGTTTCTGCAGGATGGTCTTTGGGAAGGAGGCCTGACCGTCAAGAAACTCTTCGTACTTGCGGTTGAAGTCTTCCTCAACACGTTGCTGCTCAGCCTCGTACTGCCGGCGTAGTGTTGCCAGCCCTTCCTGCATCTTCACATAGTCGGGCATGGTCTGCAGAACAGACTCATAGCTGAGGTAGCCGAACTTCATTTCGTTGGTCTGGGCGTAGCTTACCTGTCCCATTACGACCAACAGCATCATGATTATTACTTTCTTCATAGTTGTCTGATACGTATTATTTGCCTACGACAAGATAATTTTGAACAGCTTGTCTGACGGGCGGACTTTCTCTGGAACCTTGAAGGCGACACGCGTGCCTTGCTGTGCAGTGGGAACGGCAAGACCGTTGTCGTCGTGAATCTCATCAACGGTGACATAGAGTGCTCCTGTGGTAGGTCCCGTGATGAGCATCTTGTCACCCACACTGAACGTGTCGGCATCTACCGTAAATTCGGCAACACCTAAACGGGAGAAATATTTCACGCCGTGGCCGATGTACTGTTTACGTTCGGTAGCACAGGAACCATAGTTCTTGTTCCACTCTCCCAAGGTCTGCCCCAGATAGTAGCCGTCCCAGAATCCGCGGTTGAAGACGGTGGCAAGCCGACGGTCCCACTCGTCCTTCCGTTCCTCGGTGAAGGTGCCGTCGAGGACGGCCTGAATAGCTTCTTTATAGCATTGTACGACGGTTAGCACATACTCCGGACCGCGGGCACGACCCTCAATCTTGAACACCCGTACACCGGCATCCATCATGCGGTCGATGAAGCGGATGGTCTTCAGGTCCTTCGGGCTCATGATGTATTTGTTGTCTATCTCCAACTCCGTTCCTGTCTCGCGGTCAGTCACTAAATAGGAACGGCGGCACAGTTGCATACATGCCCCGCGGTTGGCCGAGCGTCCTGTGTTGTCGAGACTCATGTAGCACTTGCCGCTGACGGCCATACACAGGGCACCATGACAGAACATCTCGATGCGTACCAGTTCACCCGACGGACCACAGATGTGCTCAGCCTCTATCTGGCGGTGAATGACCTCCACCTGGTCGAGTGTCAGTTCACGAGCCAGTACCACCACGTCGGCAAACTGGGCATAGAACTTCAAAGCCTCGATGTTAGAGATGTTGAGCTGTGTGCTGAGATGGACTTCCATCGGGTTGGTGAGTGGCTGGCGGCAATACTGCATGACAGCGATGTCGCAGGCAATAACTGCCGAGATACCGGCCTCACGGGCAGCGTCGACAATCTGGTGCATCAAGGGGATGTCCTCGTCGTAAATGACAGTATTGACCGTCAGGTATGACTTGACGCCAGCCTGACGGCATGTTGTTGCAATGTCACGCAGGTCGTCCAGCGTGAAATGGTTGGCAGAGTGCGACCGCATATTCAGCTGTTCCACGCCGAAGTACACAGAACCGGCTCCTGCCTTGAGAGCGGCTACCAGGGCATCGCGACTGCCCACTGGTGCCATGATTTCAAAATCGTCTATCGTTGCTTTCACTTTTTCTCTTTTGCCACAAGAACGTCCTTGCTGTGCTGGGCAAAGAGGGCAAACATGTCCTTGATGGCAGGGTAGTTCTTGCTGGGATGGATGACCTTGTTGACGCTGAATTGATAGTGAACATCCAGTTTGCCATCTCTGAAGTAGGTGGCTAACCGTCCGTTGATGCCTTTGTCAGGTGTGGTGGCGACAATCGGTTCGGGCGTGTTCTCCACCACATAGCCATCAGGCAGCGTCACACTGATGATGACCTGGTCGGACTCGGTATAGGGGAATTCCACTGGCATGACTCGCTGGTCACTGGTGAACGGACTGTCTTTGATGGGCAACAGGCTGTAAGGAGAGAAACTGATACCGTTGCCATCGACTGTTCCTTGCAGGCTGATTTCCTTCTCCTCCTTGATTTCCTGTCCCTGACCGCTGCGGAGAGTGGTCTGCTTTCCCTGCAGGAGGCCTTGGGCTGAGAGGGTGGCTTCAATGACGGTGGTCACCTTGGGACGTATCACCTTCTGCAGGTTCACCCACTGGCTTTTATTGCCAGGAATGACGAGACGGGCACGCTCTACCTGCATCATTGGTGGAATGGCGTCGATTAAGGCGTTTTCTGACGAAGCATCTACAAAGGCCGTGCTGCCATTCTGGAACTGTACACCCACCAGATAGCTGTTGAGCTTCGACAACGAGGGGAAGTTGTAGGGCAACAGACCTTCGTCACGTGTTCTCAGTACCACAGGGTGAGCCTGCAGGCCGGCATCGCGCAACGACTGGATGAGCAGCATGTTGACATCGGCATTCGAGCCCGTGCCGCTCTTCAGGGTGACACCCGTATTCTCGTTGGTGGTTTCCAGACGATAGGTGCCGTCCCACTTCACCTTATCCAGTACTAACTTACAGACAGCGGCCATACGCTCACGTCCATCGGCAATGTCAGAGGCACCCGCAGCAGCAAGCTCATCGCGTAGCGGACTATGACTGTTGAGTTGGGCACCAAAGGTAGGATAGTCGAGCAACATGTTGTCTATCTGTTCCCATGTGTTGGCAAAGTCCATCTGATTCATACCACGCAGACGGTACTGCTTCAGTTCGGCAGTGATTCCTGCCCAGTAGTCCTTGACATTCCAGACGTAGTCATCCTTCGGCAGGCCCTTCAGGTCTCGACCGATATAGACATAGTGGTTGGTGTTGACATACATGGGCTTAGCCAGGGGGTCACTCTCCACCTTATAATTCAAAGTGCCCTGAGTGCAGGTATAGGTCAGGCGCTGGATACCATGATCCTCGATATTGAAAATCAGGTAGTTGGGGATGTTCATGTCCAGTTTGGCATAGGCTACGGGAATTTCGCACTGGGCAAACCAGTCGTGCAGTTCCCAGAACAGCTGGCTGTGGATGGTGTACTCGTATTCTATCACGGTGCCCTTCTTCACATTTGGAACGGTAAACTCCACCAGATAGTTCTGTTCGTCAATTTTTGTATTCACAATGTCTGTTCTCTTCAGGGACGTTTTCACGACCTTGGTACCTTCCAGATTGAAGGCTGTAGCCTTGATGTCCTCTACCATCTCGTCACCCTCTGTGCCGAAGACGCCTTCCGACATGGAGCCATCCTGTTCCTGGAAAGATGAATCGCCACTGACTCTATTCATCGGAATGGCCATGAACGAGGTCCTCAGACCACTGATGTTATTGCCCACCGACATGTTTCTCTGATAAGGAATAACCACCTTGGCATATTTGTCACCAGTGGCTTTCAACACCTTGATGCGGCACTTCTCATGATAGTCTACCAGAAAACTGCTGGTCTGAACGGTGTATTCCACATCAGTCAGACGACAGAGCACGACGGCAATAGCCTGTGGATCGGCCTCATAGGTGGTCATGCTTAGCTCTTCTTTGGTAGGTTTGCCAAACTTCATGTTGACAGTCTCCTGCGCTGTCGCGGTTAACCACAGTGTGGCCAACAGAATAGTTAATCTAAGTCTTGGTTTCATTGTTTTTTGCCTTTTTTTATTGAAAACGATGCAAAGTTACGAAATAATTATCGATTATCAGTTGTCAATTATCAATTATTTTGTATCTTTGCACCGTATTAATACATATTTATGATGAAAATAGCTTTAATCGGCTACGGTAAGATGGGTAAAATGATAGAGCAGATAGCCCTCAGCCGTGGTCATGAGATTGTGAGTATTATCGATATCGACAACCAGCAGGACTTTGACAGCGAAGCCTTTAAAAGTGCTGACGTAGCGATAGAGTTTACGGCCCCGCAAGCTGCATACGGTAATTATCTGAAGGCTTTCAAGCATCGTGTAAAAGTGGTGTCGGGATCTACAGGCTGGATGAAGGAGCATGGAGACGATGTGCGCCGTATGTGTTCTGAGGAAGGGCAGACACTCTTCTGGGCTTCGAACTTCAGTATCGGCGTGGCCATCTTTTCGGCTGTCAACAAGTATCTGGCAAAGATCATGAACCAGTTCCCGCAGTACGATGTGGAGATGGAGGAGACCCACCATGTGCATAAGCTCGACCACCCCAGTGGAACAGCTATCACACTGGCAGAAGGCATTCTGGAGAACATCGACCGCAAGGAGGCGTGGGCCGAGGACACTACCGATCCGAAGCTGCTGCGCATCGACCATATCCGCCGCGGTGAGGTGCCAGGCATCCATACTGTTCGTTACGACTCGGAGGCCGACATCATCACCATCACCCACGACGCACACTCGCGTCAAGGCTTTGCCCTTGGAGCCGTGCTGGCAGCAGAGTTCACCAAGGAGCACGAGGGACTGTTGACAATCAGCGATATGTTTAAATTTTAAAAAGTAGCATTAAGAGAGATTAAATCTTCATGCCTGACGCAACCTTCTTCCCCTTGCTTAGCGTCAAAAGCATGTGAATAAAGAAATGATAATTTAGGATGGAAAAAAGAGGTAAGAAAAAACTGAATATGAAGGTCCAGTGGGCCAAGTTCATCTGTGTATTGGTGCTCTATCTGCTGTTTCTCTACTGGGTTAAGTCCTGGTGGGGGCTGTTGGTTGTTCCGTTCATCTATGACGTGTATATCACCAAGAAAATCAAGTGGCAGTGGTGGAAGGATGCCGAGGGACCCGTTCGCTGGGTCATGTCGTGGGTCGATGCACTCGTATTTGCCTTGGTGGCCGTCTACTTCATCAACCTGTTCTTCTTCCAGAACTATGTCATCCCCAGTTCATCTTTGGAGAAGAGCCTGTTAACGGGCGACTATCTGTTCGTCTCGAAGGTCAGCTATGGACCGCGCATTCCTGAGACACCGCTCACCATGCCATTGACCCAACATACGATGCCCCTGTTTGAGTGCAAGTCGTACATAGAATGGCCGCACTGGGACTACCGTCGTGTAAAGGGTTTGGGCAAGGTAGAGCTGAACGACATCGTGGTGTTCA
>Ga0265298_10005989_pt1 | contig 15118 bp, 8 predicted proteins | sample AusTroGonzalo_MG_3_FD_193486 | JGI IMG/M metagenome (GOLD analysis project Ga0265298, IMG submission 193486) | Bovine rumen microbial communities from tropical cattle in Woodstock, Queensland, Australia - Gonzalo_01 | ecosystem: Host-associated > Mammals > Digestive system > Stomach > Rumen ... | reverse complement strand
ACGGTATCGCGGTCGTTTCCGCCATGCACCCGGACACCATCATCACCGCCCGCCTCGGCAGCCCCATCGTGGTCGGCCTCGGCAAGGACGCCAACATGGTCGCCAGCGACGTCACCGCGCTCGTGACCTACACCCGTGACGTCATCTACCTGAACGACGGCGAAATGGCCATCCTCACGCCGTCCAAAGTCGAACTCCGCACCCTTGCGAACGTCCCGGTCCAGCGCCAGGCGTCGCAGGTCTCCTGGGATATCTCCGCGGACGGCAAGGGGACCTACGACCACTACATGCTCAAGGAGATCCACGAGCAGCCGGAATCCGTCGAGAACTCCATCCGCGGCCGCCTGAATTTCAAGGCCGCCAATGCCGTGCTCTCCGGCCTCAACCTCACCCCGCGCGAAATGGCGCAGATCAACCGCATCGTCGTCGCCGCATGCGGCAGCAGTTTCCATGCAGGGCTCGTCGGCTCCTACTACTTCGAAGACATTTCCGGCATCCCGGCGTCCGTCGAACAGGCCGCCGAATTCCGTTACCGCAACCCGATCATCGAGCCGAACACGCTCGTCCTGCCGATCAGCCAGTCCGGCGAAACCGCCGACACGCTGGCCGCCGTCCGCGAGGCCGTGAACAAAGGAGCCATCGTCGCTTCGCTCTGCAATGTCGTCGGCTCCACCATCGCACGTGAAAGCGGACGCGGCATCTACCTTCACGCCGGCCCCGAGATCAGCGTGGCATCCACCAAGGCGTTCACCTGCCAGGTGACTGTCCTGCTCATGCTCGCACTCCTTCTCGGACGCAACCGCCGCCTCAACCACGAAATGGGCGAAGAGCTCGTCCGCGAGATCGAAGCCATCCCGGACCACCTCCGCGAAGTCCTGAAGCAGGCTCCCCGCATCGAACAGATCGCCAAGGCCACGGCGCACGCCGACGACCTCTTCTATATCGGACGCGGCTGCCTCTACCCCGCCGCGCTCGAAGGCGCGCTCAAGCTCAAGGAGATCAGCTATGTCCATGCCGAAGGCTATCACGCGGCCGAACTCAAGCATGGCCCCATCGCCCTGCTTGAACCGTCCGTCCCCGTCGTCGCCCTCTGCAACAACATCCCCGGCAAGGACAAGATGCTCGGCAACATCCAGGAATGCTGCGCCCGCCGCGCCCCGATCATCGCCGTCGTCTCCGGCGACGACGACTGCTGTGACAAATTCACCGACAGCATCATCCGCGTTCCGGACAGCTCCCGGTTCGTCGCTCCGATCACCACTGTCGTCGCGCTCCAGATCTTCGCCTACTATTTCGCCCGCGAACGCGGCTGCGAGATCGATCAGCCCCGCAACCTCGCGAAAAGCGTTACGGTCGAGTGACCGCCATGACCGCCGCCGGGGATCCCATTCTTCGCGTCAAGCCGGGCTCGCCCCCTCCTTCACAGGCGGGGATCCGGTGCGTGATGATGGACCTCGACGGCACGATTTACGAGGGCGACTCGCTTTATCCGACCTCGCTGCCGTTCTTCGATGCGCTCACCCGGCACGGCATCGCCTGGGGATTCGTCACCAACAACACATCCCGGAGCATTGACTCCTACGTCGAACGGCTCCGCGGCATGGGCGTCCCGGTTTCCGGTCGCGAACAGATCGTGACTCCGGTCCTGAGCGTGGCCGACGCCTTCCGCACGGAGTTTCCCGCATTCAAACGGCTTTTCCTGCTCGGCACAGAGGATTTCCGGCGGGAAATGCGGGCTTTGGGCCTGGAGGAGACCGCCGATTCGCCGGACGACCGCCCCGATGCCGTCGTCACGGCCTTTGACAAGTCGCTGAGCTACGACCGCCTCTGCCGTGCCGCCTGGTGGATCAGAAACGGCGTTCCGTGGTTTGCGACGCATCCCGATGTGTTCTGCCCCACCACGGAACGGACCTGGCTCGTGGATTGCGGCGCCATTACAGCATGCCTGGAAACCGCCACCGGGGTCTCCTGCCGGCGCGTCTTCGGCAAACCCAATCCCGACATGCTTCAGGTCATGATGAAGCGCCTCGGCCTTCGCCCGTCCGAACTCCTCATGGCAGGCGACCGCGAGCACACCGACATTGAATCCGGCATCCGGGCCGGGGCCCGCACATTACGCATTTCCAGCGGCGTCGGCGGCGGCTCGGCGGAAACCCGCGCCGATTACTGCTGCGTCGATCTGGGCATCTTCCGCCGTGCGATGTTCCCGGATGATGTTCTCTGATTGACATTCGGAAGGGATGCCCCCTGGTTTTCGAACCGGTTTCGTTCCCGGCATGGATCCTGTTTTCCGATTTGTTCCGGCGACGCATTTTTGATAAATTAATAACACAAATTTTTTCATCAAAAAATGTGCAACGGGCAAATGACGTTTTGAAAGGCCAAAACATCCGCCTGACGCTTTTTTTTCCGGTTTTTAGATTAAAAACTAAAACAACACTCAAAAAACTTGATCAATTTTCTTAAAAAAAACCGTTTTGCGCTTGAAATCGGGAAAATGAATGCTATGTTTTAGAATTACCGATGCAGCCTTGTGCCCCGACAAGGCGCTCATCATCGACTTTAAACTCAAAAACGATAAAGGTATAAAACATGTCGACTCTTGCGACAATTCTCAACACGCTGGTCGTGATTCTGGCGGTGCTTCTGATCGCCCTCATCCTTGTGCAGCCGTCCAAAAGCGGGGGCGGCTTCGGCTCCGCGTTCGGCGGCCTTGGCGAAAGCGTTTTCGGCGCACAGGCCATGAGCCACCTCTCCAAACTCACGGTCTGGTGCATTTCCATTTTCTTCGTCCTCACGCTTGCGTCCGCCATCATCGCCGGACACATGCAGACGGCCGACACCAGCGTGGTGGATGCGGATTCGTCCATCGCCATGACGGAGGAACCCGCCGCCGCTGCGGAAACCGTGAAAACGGATGCCGACGCCGCGGAAACGGCCGCATCGGTTCCGGAAGAGAAACCTGCCGCGGAAACACAGAACTGAGTCCTGACTGGGCAAAAAGTTCCGAAACTAAAAAAAATAATCGGATTTTTTGGAGAATTGCACTTGAAAGAAACGGAAAACAAGAGTATTTTCTATTCATTGACGTGCGCGTTCTCCTCACGAAACAATCCACGAAGAGGTCTGGTATCATGAAAAAACTTCTCACTGCACTTTTCGCGGCTGCGGCCTTAACCGTTTCCGCTCAGTCAGCACGGAATGCCAGCTGGGCGATCGAATTCCCCAAAGACGGGCAAGCCATCAAAGTTACCCAGACTTTTACGCCATTTTTCAAAATCGAAAATGAAGAGCGCGTGATCGACCTGCGCCAGAATGAACGCGACATGAACAATGCCAAGCACTGGCTTTGCATCGATGTCGCTTTCACCACGAACAAACCCAAAAGCGCCGCGCAGTGGCCGAAATGGCTTGACAATGTCGAAGTCGAAGTCAACATGTTCCTTCCCATTCTGGACGAACGCGGCAACGTTATCTGGGGCGTGATCGGCGGCAAACAGACGCTCGCTTCGCTCCAGGCCAATGACGGACGTCATTTCGTCCGCATGATGCTTCCCCCTGAAGTCATCTACCGCTACTTTGCATTCGACGGCGCATCGGGCGACATCGCAAAAGATTATACCAAAATCACTTCCGACCTGAAGAAACTTGCCAACGACATTCCTGTCGTGGCCACCATTACCTACGGCGGACGTGCCGTTTCCGGCATCCAGACCTGCGGCAAGGACATCTTCTCCCGTCTGGAGAAGACCCAGTCCAGCAACAACCGCGCGAAACTTTTCTACACCTATCTGAAGCCGGAGGGAGACGGTTCCCCCACGGCCGCCACCACCGCCAGACTCTTCAACTACATCAACCAGAACAAGTTCAACCCTCAGACTTTCAAATATTTGCCGGATGAATTGCTTCCCGTTTCGAAAACCCCGTTCGCATGGGTTCTCTTCGACCGGTTTGAACCTATCAAAGAATCCGCGGGGAAATAACCGATGGCACAGCAAAACTTAATCCTCTGCATCGACATTGGCGGCGACAGCATCAAGGCCGCTGAGTTTTCGTATGTTCCCGGACAGAGCCTGACCTTGGAGCGTTTCGCTTTTACGGAGTTTGAATTTTCTTCCGACGAGCCGCCCGAGGATGTGGTTCTCAAGACTCTCACCGAAGTCATCAAGACAAACGGCTTCTCCGCCCGCGAAGTCTACATCTCCCTGTCCGGAAAGAACGCCTTTGTCCGGTTCGTCAAAGTCCCCGCGATGACGACGGACAAGGACAAGATCCAGGAAATCATCTCCTATGAAGCCAAGCAGGCTATCCCGTTCTCCTCGGATGAGGTCGTCTGGGATTCTCAGCTCCTTGAGCCCACCGCGGATTCCGACGGCAGCGAAATCGACGCCATGATCGTCATCGTGAAGAAGCAGGAGGTTTCCCGCATTTCCGAACTCGTCGAAAAACTCGGCAAGCGCATCGTCCTCATCGAAGTCGCCGGCACCTCCTGCTACAACAGCGCCCGTGCAAACAACGTCGGAGCCACGGACTGCCAGATGATCCTTGATATCGGCGGCCGCTGCTCCACGCTTATTTTCATCGACGGCTCCCGTTTCTTTGTCCGCACCATTCCGATCGCCGGCGATACCATCACGCAGCAGATCGCCAAGGAATTCAATATCTCCTACGCGGATGCGGAGGAAATGAAGCGCAAACACGGGTATGTTTCCCTCGGCGGAGCCTATGAGGAAGCCGATTCGGAAGTCGCGTCCGCGGTCTCCAAGATCGTCCGCAACGTCATGACGCGTCTGCACGGCGAGATCAACCGTTCCATCAATGTCTACCGCGCCACCCAGAAGGGACGCAAGCCGGAAAAGCTTTTCCTCGCCGGCGGCACGTCCATCCTTCCCTATACCCCGCGGTTCTTCTCCGAAAAACTCCGGATCCCGGTGGAATACCTGAACCCGTTCCAGGTCGTCGGCGTCGGACCCGCGGTCGACCAGCAGGTTCTCTCCGAGGTCGCGCACCTGTATGCGGAAACGATCGGTCTGGCTCTCCGCCGCATCGGCACGTCCCCCGTCGAAATCTCCCTGATTCCCGACTATGTCCGCAAACAGAACGAATTCCGTTCGAAGCGCCCCTTCTTCCTGGCTTCGGCCATTGTCGTCCTGCTCTATCTTGTCATTACGCTCTGGGCATATTCCCAACAGGCGGACAACATCGCGGAGAAGCGCGACGAATTCAGCACCTATGTCGCCCAGCGCGAAGCGATTCAGAAACGCGTGAAAGACGCGAACAAGAACCTTGCCCTCGCCAACAGCTCGTTCAACGACGCGGTCGAACTCCTGAAGAAACGCAACAACCTGATCGCGTTCTATTCCCTCGTCAAAACCTGCATCCCCGATAACGTCTGGCTTACCGACCTCTCCATTTCGAGCGAACCGAGTGCCCAGATCAAGTCCGCCACCAGCACGGCGGACGGCGCGCAGAGCGGGAACAAGGGCGAGTCGGGCGGATCGCTTTCCATGGACATGCCCGAAGACGAAGACGGCGGCAGCCAGAGGCAGAGCAATTCGACGGAAAAAGGCGACGGCTCCCTGCGCTGGCTCAACATGGTCGCCTACATCATCTGCGAAAAGTATGATACGCGCCTCAATGACAGAAGCGCCGCGATCAACAACATCACCTCGAAAATGTCCCAGATGAACGACCTTGCCCAGAAGAACAACAAGGAGAACAACGGCATTTTCAAGGCGAAAGACAATGAAATCAAGATCGTCTACGACGAAGGGCGCGACATTTGCGACCGCCTTACCATCTGCAAATTCCTGCTTGCCGTCGAGCTGACGAATCCTGTTGACTCGCCGGATTTCGAAAAGGAGCTTGCCGAAATATTCTCACCCGTTGCCACGGAGAAGGATTCTGCGAAAAAGACTTCCTCTGCCGATGACGAAGAAGAGCAGGAGGAGGAAGAAGAATGAAAAAGTTTATCCTGAAAAATATCGTCCTCGTTATTATTCTGGCGGTAACGCTCGTCAGCAGCATCTTCCTCATTTTCTTCATTTGGGGCAAGAGACAGACGATCAACCAGTCCATGGTGGATATCGAATCGAATGTCGAGAAGCTTGAAACCATCAATTCCACACGCAATCCCAATAGCGTGGCGGAAAGCGAAACCAAGATCAAGGCGGATACCGATACTCTGAACAAGAAGAATATCCAGATCTACCGCCATTTCGGCAAGCCCTATCGCGCAGCCCTGATTAAGTTCCTCAAGAATATCGCCTCCCCGGCCTCCCTGGACGAACTGGCAGCCGATCTGCCGCTCGATCCGACCCTGGTCGCCAAGCCGAAACCGAAGACCGAGACGGAGGAACCGGAGGACGAAGAGGAAGTCGAGAAAACCACGCCCGCCGAACCCTCCGCTCCGACCGATGAGGAGAAAGCAGTTTTCAATCCTGCGACCAATCTGGTGGTCCTTTCCTTCGACGAGGATACGCTCCACTCCATGCTCGCGGATCTGTATAAGGAGGTCCATCAGGATTCCTCCGAGGACACGTTCGTGATCCCCGACACGGTCCAGGCAGAACGCGCCCAGCTCTTCGAGAAGCTCTTCAACCAGATCATCGAGGCGCCGGAAGCGGTTGACCCCGCACGGGCCGAAGATTTCCGCAAGGCCGCGGCGAAGAAGTTCGCACAGGCATTCGCCATTTTCCGCGAAGACATCCAGCCCCTCACGTTCGAAGACATCACCAACAACGTCGCGCATGAGCTTTTCCTTGATGCGCTTGGACTTCCGCGTCTGATGCGTCAGCGCGACTGCAAGAACTATATTGATATTCTTTACGAAAAGTATCTTGCCTCCGATCTCATCCCCGGACTTCCTCCCGCCGAAGATTCGATCGAACGGGAAAAAAGCGTTCAGGATTTCATTTACGGCAAGAACCTCAACCGTCAGGCGCTCCCCGTGCCTGAAATGGTGATTCCGATCCTCCGCAATTTCCAGATCAAGGAGGATCTGTTCCGCAGAATGAAGCAGGCGGGCATCGGCGTCCTCCGTTCCATGAACGCCGGCGTGCTTTACGGCACCCCCCTGGACAACGATTCCGAAGGTCCCCTCCTCTCCTTCACTTATACGTTGGAGATGACGGCCTCCATAAATGCAATCGACAATTTCATCAACTCTCTCCATGATGCGTATAAGACGGATCGCGTGTACGTCATCACGGACATCAGACTTTCCTCTCCGTTCGAAGATCTGATGCTGGCCAATGCCACAGTCGCAGAACATATCGACGATGCTTCCGGTCGCTTGAACAGGGCGGTGGCGGTCACCCAGCCCGAACAGGATGACGACGACGAGGATAAAGCGGCGGCCCAGGCCGTGACGTTGACACGCGTCGAATACGCGCTTACCGATCCGCGCAATCCCGATTACGGCAGAACGCTGATCGGCGAAACCCAGGACCAGATCAATTGCACGATCGTGGTGAATTATCTGTTCTATCGTGCTGATAATATCACCCCCCAATGATGGAGCAGCTCTGACATGAAAAAGTTTCTTCTCGCACACTACGAAAAAATCATTTTAGCATTCCTGCTCATCATCTTTGCGGCTCTGCTCTACTATCAGCTCCTGTTCGTCCAGCGGGCGCAGAACCAGGATGTCGCCGCAAAGGTCAACCCCGTGCAGAAACCGTCCGACTATCAGCCCATTGATTTCGGATCGGATAAGAAGTTCCGTATGGAAACAATCTTCTCCGATTGGAACAAGGTCCCCGTTTCCGAGTTGTCCCCGACGAAATCCCGGCTGATGTCCCCCTATCCCATGGCGGAATGCGTGCACTGCCACGCCCTCATCCCCTCCAACGCCTATCCCGAAGTCGACGAAATGAAGAACGGCAAGTGCCCCGCCTGCGGCAAAGCGCTCGCTCCTCGCGTCAAAGTCGATACGGATGAGCTTCTCGGCAAAGCCGACCAGAACGGCAACGGCATCCCGGACGAATGGGAGAAGGAATACAAAATCGCGTCGGTGAACTCCAGCGCAGAATCGGATGAAGATACCGACGGGTTCACCCTGATGCAGGAATACAAGGCCAAGAGCGATCCCACCGATCCGCTCAGCCATCCGAAATACCTCTCGCAGGTTTACGTGTCCGCCGTCAGCCGCACGCGCTTCAACGGATTGGAACTGGTCTCCGTTGACCGGACCAAGCCCGAAAAGAAAGACTGGGTCGCCACGTTCAACGTGCTCCGCAACAACCGCAAGAGATCCGAGTTCGTCCAGATCAATGTCAGCACGTTCACGAGCAGCAACGTCAGCTTCAGCGTCGTCGACATGGAAATCGACGAGAAGACGCAGGAACCGGTTGTCTACATCCAGCGCGTCGGCAAGGTCGAACGCATCGTCTGCCGTCCCAAACAGAACATTTACGATCCCTCGCCCCGCGTGAGATTCCTCGACACCCTTTTCAATCGCACGTTCACATCCTCGGTCGGCGCCAACTTCAAGCTCGGCACCGAGAAAACCGGCGAAGAGCTCTACAAGGTCATCTCCGCCGATCCGACCACGAAGGAAGTTATCGTGGAAACCGTCAGCGACAACCCGGATGTGCCCGTCGAAACCTTCAAGCTCCTGCCTGCCCCGAAGGAGGCCGCTTCCTCCGCCACAGACAAGACTCCGGCATCCGGTTCGAACAGCAAATCGTCGTCCAACGACAGTTCCCCGTTCCTTCAGAGACAATAACATCTCCCCAAATATCCCTTTGATACGCAATCAATTATTCAAATAAACAACCAAGGATGAGACAATGAAGATGAGACCCCATTGTTTTCTTCGCCCGATTCTTCGGCCCGCCGCCGTGTTCGCTCTTGCGTTCGGCGTGACGTCCATGATGCTCTCGGCACAGGACGAGGATGCGGCGCTGGATGCCGATGAGGCTGTAATGGAAACCTCGGAAGAGGCTGTCACCGACTCCGGGGAGACCGAAGCCATTGACGAAGAACCGGCCCTTTCCGGCGATGAACTCGACGTTGCGACGGCGCTGGAAGCGGAATTAATCGAAGCCGACAACGCCCTTTCCGGCGATGAACTCAACGCCACGACTGCGCTGGAAGCGGACATGCTTGAAAACGAAAGCGCCTTCAACGAACTCCTCGCCAAGGCCATTACCCGCAGGGACGAGAAGGAATTCGAGGAAGCATTCAAGCTTTTTGACGAGGCAAAGGCCGTCATCGAAAAGTGTGAAGTCTCCCCCGCCAAGGACGCCTTTGCCAAACGCCTTTCCGAAGAGCGCAAGAAAGCTCAGATCCTCTACGGAAACAAGCTTCTGGAAGACTGCGAGAAGGACTTCAACAAGATGCTCCAGCTCAACCACACCGACGAAATCCTTGAAATCGGCGAGAAGCTCCTCACGAACCTTACCTACGCCAACGTGGTCTACTACCTTGGCATTCTCCCGGGCGAATCCTACGACAACGCCGATCTTCAGGTCGCAATCGCAAAGGATCCCGTGAAAAAGGATCAATTCGCCGCGACCGTCGAATCCATGAAAAAGACGACGCAGGAACACATCGACAGCCAGCACTACTGGAACGAAACCAGCCTGGATGCCGTCGATCCCCGTTACAACGAACGTCAGCGCGAAATCAACCTTCTGTTCCGTGCCGGCCAGTTCCTCTACCAGAACGACCAGTGGGACGAAGCCCGCGACAAGATGGAGCAGATCCTGGTCAAGGATCCTTATAACGAAAACGCCATGACGCTGCTGGAAAAGATCTACCGCAGACTTTACGCCATTGCCGACGTCCGCTCCTACAACGAATTCCTCCGCGAACAGGCTCAGTCCGACTGGAGCTGGGTGGAGAGCATTCCCGATGTCCGCAATATCGTGATCACCGGCGGCGCCGATCCCTATGAATCCGCTGGCAACGAGCTGTACAACCGTCTTAACGAGCTGATGATCGACCATATCGAATTCAACGATTCCGACATCGGGTCCGTCATCACGCTTCTCCGTGCACGCAGCAAGGACCTGGATCCGCAGGGCAAGGGATTCAACATCATCGTCCCGCAGGCCGAAAAATACGCGAACAAACTCGTCACGCTTAACCTTGACCAGATCCCGCTGTACGAGGTCATCCGCTATATCTGCAAGATCACCGGCCTCTCCTTCCGCATTGACGAAACGGATAAGATCATCACGATCGGATCCGGTTCCGACGTCAGCGATATGATCACGCGCTACATCCCGATCCGTCAGGCCACCGTCCTGCGCATCGTCGGCAACATGCGCGCCGAAGGCATCGGCGACGGCATCACGCAGGAAGATACGCTCGGCGCGGGCGATACGGTCGGTTCGCTCATCACCTTGAGCGCCGCCGAGTCCGATCCCGACAGCATGCGCGTCACGTCCATCGCGCCGGAAACGCTTCGCACGTATTTCGCCGAAAGCGGCATCCCGTTCGAGGAAGGATCGTCCATCGCATACGACGCCCGTGCCAACAAGCTCACAGTCGTCAACACCCCCGAAAACATCCGCCAGCTTGAATTCGCCATCCGCGACATGGACATGCAGGACCCGCTGATCCTGATCGAATCCAAGATGGTCGAAATCAAGATGAACGACCTGGAAGAGCTCGGCTTCGACTGGACCCTGACCCACACCAACGGCGAAGACGACCACACGACGTTCACGTTTACTTCTCCCGAGATCAGCTCCGGCTGGGCCGACAATACGCTTGTGAATAACCTGAACCTGCTCCCGAACTTCGGTCCCGGCGGCAGCTGGAGCCTCTTCCTCACGATCAACGCGATCGACCGCACCGACCGTTCGGAAATCCTCTCCACGCCGAAGGTCGTGACCGTTTCCGGTCGCCAGGCCCAGGTGCAGATGGTTCGCCAGATGTACTTCCCGGAAAGCTGGACCGAGCCCGAAATCTCCACCAGCTGCGGTTCCAGCGTCACGTTCGAGCCGTCCTACCCCGAATTCGGCGGTCCGCGCGACATCGGCACCAGCCTTACCGTCACGCCGACACTCCAGGCCAACAACTACACGATCCGTCTTGAGCTGAATCCTTCGGTCACCGACCTCACCGGCTGGTCCGACTACAGCTACAACTACGTGATCGGTGAATTCACCTCCGGCGAAGAGTATCCCATGACGCTCAAAATGCCGGAAATCTCCAACCGTGAAATCCAGACGACGATCAAGGTCTACGACGGTCAGACCGTGGTCATCGGCGGTATCCTCAGCGATACGCACGGCGCCCTCAGCGACAGATGGCCTATGCTTGCCGATATCCCGCTGCTCGGCCGCCTGTTCACCGAGTCCGCCTCCGAGGCCCACAAGGACAATCTTATCATCTCCGTCTCGACCCGACTCATCAGCGGTGACGGCATCCCTGTCCGAACCAATACGCAAAACGGTCTGCCGGACTTCAGACGGTAAGGAGCAGCTGAAATGAAGAAGATTAAAGATATGACATATTTCATGGAGGCTCCCATGCACGCTTTCCCCCGCTATTCCGCCGTCCTTCTGGCGCTTGCGTTCTCCTTCCCTGCCGTCTTTGCGCAGGAAGTCGAGGATATCGACATCGCCGTGGAGGACGAAACTCCCATCGTTGATACGGCCGATATCGACGAGTCGGCCGATGTCGATGCAGAAACACAGCCTGAAGACGAACTTGCCGAGGAAGACAAAGAATTCCTCCGCGAGCAGACGGCGGCGTCTATTGAGGAGCTGATCGCACGCCAGGCCCAGCAGCGCAATGTCGACGAGCTTCAGAGAAACGCGTCTTCCGCATTCGAACACGAAGATTACGACGTGGCGGTCGATTCCTACATCAAGGTACTGAAATTCCTTGAAGAGGATGTCGTCAACGGGGAAGTCCCGGATGCCAACAAACGGAAAATCGCCGAAGTCAAGAACATGATTTCCCAGTCCTACTATTTCTGGGCTCGGAAAATATTCAACGAGGCGGAAAAAACAGCCCAGATCGGTCTCTATGACGAAGCCATCGAAAAATGCGAAGAGGCGATCGAGGTCTATCCGCTTTCGGAAGATATCATTCGCAAGACCATCGACGAATACAAAATCATGAAGTCCTCCGCGCAGTATAAGAAGGACACCTCCTCGGAAGAACTGGTTCCCGAGGCGAAAAACCGTGAAAAGCGCATCTCTCTCCTGATCCGCCAGGGCCAGACGCTCTACAACACCAAGCAGTGGAACCGGGCGCAGGAAAAGTTCAACCAGGTCATGATCCTGGATCCGTACAACATCACGGCAATCGATTTCCTCCGCCGCATTTACATCCACGAGTCCGAGGTCGGAGATCGCCGCCGCGGCGCCGTGACACTGGAACGTGCCGCTGAAGCCATGTGGGAAATGATCTCCCCGATCCCGACAGGGTCCGAAACCTCCGACGATGTCTCCGACGCGGAAGTCAAATACAAGGAAGACAATTCCGGAACGACGCAGAAGAAACTCGAGGAGATCAGAATCGACCATATCGATTTTGAAGAAGTCTCCATCGCGCAGGTCGTGCAGTTCCTGAAGCATACCAGCAAAGACAAGGATTACGACCACGTCGGCGTCAACTTCGTCCTCCGTTTCAACACGGACGATGCCGCCCCGTCCGCCTCGCCGGTCACCTCCACTGAGGATGATTTCGGTGATGAGGATGATTTCGGCGATGAAGAGGAATCCATGGACGATTCCGAAGAAACGGACAATGGCGGATTCTTCGACGATATCCCCGCCGGCACCGAAGAGGGTGCCGCCCCTGTGCAGACCGCCGAAAACACCACGGTCACCCTTGCTGTCGACAATGTTTCCCTGATCGACGCCATCCGCTTCATCTGCAAGTCCGCAAACCTCCACTTCCGCGTTGAAAACTACGCGGTCGTGATCGCAGCCAAGGACGTTCCGCTCGATGAGTTCACCCGCAAGACGTTCCCGATCGACAAGGAAATCCTCGCCAGCAGCATCATGGGCGACCTGACCAACGACAATGTCAAGCAGTACCTGATCGACCGCGGCATCCCGTTCCCGACGGGCTCCTCCGTCCGCTACGACGAAATGAGCAGCCGCCTGACCGTTTTCAACACCTCCGAAGCGCTCGAACGCGTGGAAGACCTCATCGACCAGATGGATGTCTCCGACCCGCAGGTGCTGATCCAGGTCAAGTTCGTGGAAATCGAAATGAACGACCTGCAGGAGCTTTCCTTCGACTACACGTTCTCCCGCGTCGCCCCGACCTGGGAGGAAGTCCAGGCCAGCGGCATCAATCCTCTGGGACCGACCGGCAATGACGGCGCGATCGCCGACCATTCCTTCATCATGTACTATCAGAACGGTGCGGAAAGCCGCAACTCCTCCCTTGCCAACGCATGGGTCCAGCCCGCCATCTCCTCACTGAACGTGAGAGATATGCAGTCGTTGAACGTTGCGGCCGGCGACACCTACTATGTGCCCGACAATCTGGAATCCGGAGAAGCCTATTACCACGGCATCCTCCAGAATGAAGCGGCGAAGAACTACGGCCACCACCTCACCTGGGGACCGAACAGCCACTTCAACCGCAATTCCCAGACCAGCCCCGGCATCTTCGGCGCCACGACCGGCACGCAGAACGACACGGTCTTCAACTGGTCCACCTACAACACGGACGGCTTCCAGTTCTCCGGCGGCATCCATGCCCTGGACAACGCCGACTCCACGGAAATCCTTTCCGCCCCGCGCCTGACGACCATGAACAACCAGAACGCCGTCATCCGCATGGTCACGGAAAAGTACTATCCGACCGACTGGGATGAGGCCGAACTCGAAACCATCTCCACCAACGGATCCAACGTCCCGGTCTTCACGCCGTCCATCCCGCAGTTCGGCGGCGCCACGGAAGAAGGCATCGCGCTCCAGGTCCGTCCGCGCGTGGAAGAGGACAACTACACGATCTTCCTGGAAATGACCCCGGTCATCCAGGAGTTCATCGGCTGGACCGACTACTCCTACTCCATCCCGCTGGGAGACAACGGCGAGCTGTATCCCAACACCCTGAAGATGCCGATCATTGAAGCGCGTTACGTGAACACCAACGTCATGAGCTACGACGGCGAAACCGTCGTCCTCGGCGGCGTGATCCGCGACGAACTGTCCATGATCGAAGACCAGTACCCGATCCTCGGCGACCTCCCGCTGATCGGCCGTTTCTTCCAGGGCAAGGGCAAAGGCGCCAAGAAGACCAACCTCCTGATCTTCCTGACCAGCCGCCTGATCAAGCCCGACGGATCTCCGTTCCGCGAAGACCAGAGCGGACGCGGTGTTCCCGCGATCTGATCTGCTCGCTCCTTTGCGAATCCACGACCCGGCGCCGGTTTCGGCACCGGGTCTTTTTTTCTGCCGCATGAAATCGCTTCTGATGTCATGCACACTTATGCAGAGACAGCATGAAGACGGGGAGAAAGACGTTTCTGCCAGCCGGGAACCATCATTGCCGGGCTCTCGCCGGCGTGGACGGTACGAACCGCCCCCGGCAATCGCAATGCCGGCCGCATCCGTCGCATCCGTTTTGGGAAGGATGCGGACCATACTGGACAACTGGGGATGAGGGGGGGAAGAAAAACGTTAAGATGACATGGAATCCTTAAAGCAAGAATGCCATCCTATCGGATGAACGATCCAGCAATTATGCCGACGGAACCGCCTGTCCGTCAAACCGTCAATTCATCCGTCATTCCGTCATCTATTTGATAGACAGACAGATAGGCTTCGTCAAAGGGAAACGGAAACACCGGGAGGAACGACCGGCATCAGCGAAGGAAGGAACCGTACCCGGCGAGTCCGGCGAGGATGCCGGAAACGATCTTGTTCTGGTATTCCGGCGAGGCGATCTTCTTGAGTTCGGCATCGTTGGAAAGGTATCCGACTTCAAGCAGGACTGCCGGACAGGACGCGTTTCCGATCACGTAAATGGCCTGATGGCGGGTGCCGCGATCAGCGGCTCCGGTCGCGGCGAGCAAGCCCTTCTGCATCTCGTATGCCAGTCGCGAGCTGTTCGCGTCAAACTCGTTTGCAGACTGCTTCTCCGTCTTGACCTTGGAGCCTTTTGTCTCGGTGCCGCCGACGGGGACCGCGCG
>Ga0265298_10005988_pt1 | contig 15119 bp, 13 predicted proteins | sample AusTroGonzalo_MG_3_FD_193486 | JGI IMG/M metagenome (GOLD analysis project Ga0265298, IMG submission 193486) | Bovine rumen microbial communities from tropical cattle in Woodstock, Queensland, Australia - Gonzalo_01 | ecosystem: Host-associated > Mammals > Digestive system > Stomach > Rumen ... | reverse complement strand
AGGAAAAGACCGGCAGCTGCCTTATCGTCTTTTGCCGCCTGTAACAAAAAGAATAAGATGACCGCTTCCGTGCCGATAATCGTGGAATCAGTCTCGGACCCCACCACAACGGTGACTACTACCGTTCCCGTGGAGACATATCCGGACTATCCCGTCACCTTTCCCGAAATAGAGAAAAAAGAGTCCGGCAACCTCTATGAGGCTGAAAAAGGAGAGCTGAAGGGCGGCGCAAGAGCGGCGACGGATATGCCGGAATTCAGCGGCGACGGCTATGTGACAGGCTTCGGCAGCGAGGGCAAGGCTTCCGTCGTTTTCGAGATAGATGTCCCGACAAATCAGCACTATGACCTTTCATTCAATATCTCCTCCGAAAAATCTGCGGACTGCCGCATTACTCTCGGAGACAAACAGCTGACTGTATTCAGATCCGCGGATAACGGCAAATTTACTTATATAACTCTATATGGCGTCTTTCTCACAAAGGGAAAACAGAAACTGGAAATAACGCCGCTGAACGGCGATATCTGCCTCGATTACCTGAAGGTCGAGAACAATACCTCTCTCAGCGATATAAGCTACGACGCAAAGGGCGACACTGCCAACAGGAACGCCGGAGCGTCCGCAAAGGAGATAATGAGCTTCCTGTCAGAGAATTACGGAAAATATATGCTGACAGGTCAGTACGCCTACGGCGGAAATAATTCCGAGCTCGACCTCATTTACCGTACTACAGGAAAATATCCCGTTGTACGCTGCTCCACGCTCGACGTTCCCGATGAGAGCTTCGACGATTCCTTCCGGGAAATAGACGCTTCCGCGGAATGGTATTTCAACGGCGGCATACCCTTTATAAGCTGGTACTGGAAAGCTCCGTCGGATACGAAAAGCGGTCTGCGCACTGAGGATACCGACTTTGATATCTCGAAAGCCGTTACAAATGAGGAGCTTGCAGAGCTTACCGAGGAAGAGATACGCGAGCTCTACAGCAAGGGAATTATTTCCAAGGAATGTTACGGCATAATACTTGATATAGACAATATGGCAGGTCAGCTGACCTCCCTTAAAAACCGCGGTGTGCCCGTACTGTGGAGACCTCTCCCCGAAGGCAGCGGCAGCTGGTACTGGTGGGGCGCTCAGGGAGACAAGCCCTACAAGTGGCTGTGGAAACTGATATACGAACGCTTTACAAAGTATTTCGGACTTGACAACCTTATATGGGTATGGAACGGTCAGAGCGAAGGCAGCCTTGTGGACAAGCGCACCTTCGATATCGCTTCGGTGGACCTGTACCTCAGCGACGAAAAGGACTACGGCAGCAGATATTATGATACCTTCGCGGCAGTACAGAAATTCGTGGGCACTGACAAGATAATAGCTATAAGCGAGTGCGGAAGCGTTCCAGATATGGACGCCGCCTTCCGCGATAATGCGGTGTGGTCCTTCTTCGGAGTGTGGTACGGAAAGTACATACAGGACGATAAGGGCGAATACAGCGAGGAATATACCAACAAGGAAGCCCTCATAAGAGCCTACAACTCCGACGGTGCTATAACCCTTGACGAGTACAGAAAGCTCAGAGGCTTTGACGAGCCTGAAACAGCAGAGAAAAAGGAGGACGCCGATGAATGACGATTTTACTCCGGTAAGACCTGATTCCGAAGTGCAGAAGGAGCTCACCGAAAAAATGCTCCGCGAGGTCTCAAAGAACGACCACGCGGCGGTAAGCTTCAGAATGTGGGACACCCTTGTCATGATGCCCTTTTCTCAGCCCGAGGACCTGTTCCTCTTCATGGAGGACGACTTCGCCATGTACAATACCGGCGAAAAGACCTTCACAGAGCTGCGTACCGAAGCCCAGAAGGCTGCGGAGAAAAAGTACGCTCTCAAGGGCAATGTCACCCTTGAAAAGATATACGACATATTCGTGAAGCTCAGCGGCGTTTCGCCGTCCTGCCGTGATAAGCTCATCATGAGGGAATGTGACCTTGTACATCATTTCGCATTTCCGCGGAAAACCGGCAAGCTTCTTTTCGATAAGGCTAAATACTGCCATAATAAGGTCATAGTAGTATCGGATTCCTACTATCCCCGCGATGTTGTGGTAAAGATACTCTGCGACTGCGGCTACGGCGAGTACAGCTCCCTTGTGATACCATCGGAGAGCGGTATCCCGGATTCCGCGGCAACGGGCTTCATAGACCTTGTCATCAAAAAATCGGGACTTGCCGCTGACAATATACTCCACATAGGCGGCGACCTGATAAACGATGTGGAAGCTCCCATACAGCGCGGCATGAAAGCACTTCTGCTCCAGCCTGTGCTGCCTCTTATGGTAAGGTCCGGCAGGCTCAGGGGCTTCATAGAGGAGAAGCATCTCTATGACATCGACGAAAAGCAGTTCATGGCGCTTAGATGTGCCTTTGCGCTGTACGCTGCCTACGGCTTTGACGCTCCCCAGAACAAGGTGCCGAAAAGCGACTTCTGCGGCGACGAGTATATGATAGGCTTCATAATACTCGGTCCCCTCTGCTTTATCAAAGACTTTGAGCCACAGTCGGATATGCAGTCAGAGCTTATCGCGGCTATGGAGAAAAATCAGAAAATTATGGACGGCAGGCTCGATTTTGAGAAGATGCTGTATCACCATTTCGGCGATTTTATCTGGAAATACGGCGGCGAAGGCTGTCAGCTGGCACTGGAATTCCTCGAAAAACACAGCTATATCGGCGACAGAGAAAAAATAATCCCGTTTCTTTCCGATAAAGGCAGTAAAAAATGGGGAAGACCCGAAAGCGAACCAAAGCTCGCACCTGTCCATACAAAACCGGTCAAAAAGAACGTCCTTCAGAAGCTTGCCGACAAGCTTTTCCCGGAGGGAACAAAGGTAAGAAATATGACAGACGACGTTCTCGCAGGCAAAAAACGTAAAAAATAACCTTTTCCATAATTATTCATATTAATGCGACAGCCTTATTCGACGGCGTTTTATAACAGTTCCGAACTGTTACATTTCCGGCGCAAAAACCGCGTAAAATCCTAAAAAAACCCGTTGCTGCCCCTTTTGTGATGTGATATCATTATTAAGCGGTCGAAACCGCGGAACAAAAGGAGGTATAAAATATGAATAACAAAGTAAAGGTACTTATAGGCGACGATTCCGCTGAAACAGGAGTCAGCGTTGCCAATAAGCTCCGTGAAAAGGGTATGTATGCTTACACAAGACGCAAGGACTGCGGTGTGATACTTGAATCCATAAAAAAGGATCCCCCGGACGCTGCCGTCCTTGATATCTCGTCACAGAACGGCGATGTTATATCACTGATGAAGAATGTCAGGGAATCAGGCATAAAACCGCCTGTTTTCATCATAACATCATCTTATGACAACGAGTTCATCGAGCGTCAGGTGACGGAAAACGGAGCTTCACGCTTCATGCTCCGTCCATGCAGCGCCGACGACCTGTGTACAGCTATAAACTCAGCTCTCGGCGACAGAGTGAGCAGTCTCAGCGACGATATGGAGGTGGTAGTCACCGACATGATACATCAGCTGGGCGTTCCCGCTCATATCAAGGGATACCACTACCTCAGAACAGCTATACTCTATTCCATAGAGGATAAGACCCTGCTGGACAGCGTTACAAAGCTGCTCTATCCCACTGTCGCAGGTATCTACGATACCACTTCATCACGTGTTGAACGAGCTATCCGCCACGCTATCGAAATAGCATGGGACAGGGGCAATGTCGACACTCTCAATTCCTTTTTCGGCTACACTGTAGATACCGGAAAGGGCAAGCCTACAAATTCGGAATTTATCGCACTTATCACGGATAAGCTCCGTCTGCGCTACAAAAGCGCACTCAGGACTCACTGATATCCTTTAAGCTGTGATGATGCCGGATTGTATATATATCGCTGAGCACAGATATTTTTCGCTCAGCGACAGAATAAAAGTAAAGGAGAATCATCATGGCATTAAGAAAAATCGATATCAGCGAGCTTTCATTCAATCCCTTCGACAAGATAGGCAAACAGTGGATGCTCCTGACAGGCGGAAACAAGGAGAAATATAATACCATGACCGCCTCATGGGGTCAGCTCGGCGTTCTTTGGAATAAAAATGTCCTGACCTGCTATATCAGACCTAACCGCTATACTTATGAGTTCATTGACAAGGACGAATGCTTTACAGCAAGCTTTTTCGGCGAGGAATACAGAAATGCCCTTTCCTTCTGCGGCTCACATTCAGGCAGAGACTGCAACAAGGCAAAGGAAACAGGTCTTACTCCTGCTGAAATAGACGGATGTATGACATTCGCAGAGGCTGAACTCGTTCTTGTATGCCGTAAGCTTTACAGCTACGACCTTCAGGAGAGCGGCTTTCTCACCGATGACGGTATCCCCGGAAAATTCTTTTCCTCCGATCCGTATCACAGAGCGTATATATCCGAAATAGTCGGAGTATACGTCAGGGAATGATATTACAGGCATAAAACAAAGATAATATCATAAAATAACTGTGCATAAAAATATACCGCGCAGTCCTGAGCATTTTCGCTCAATGGGGGTATTACTGATTTTTTTGTAAACACTGAGCTATTCCCGGAACTATAATGAACTGTGTCAGTCATTATAAAAAATTAGCTGGAGGGATATTGAATGAAGAAAAATGTTTTTAAAGAAGTAGCTGAAAAAAACGGTGTGACCGAGGAGGAAGTCAGGAGTGAGATAGAAAAATCTATCGCTGAAGCCTGCAAGGATCCCAACGCGCCTATCAACAAGATCGGCAAGGGCAAGGTTCCAACTCCCGAGGAGGTCATGGAGCACGTCCTCAGGGAGCTCGGAAAAGCGAATATGAACTGAAAAGATCCCCCTATAACTTAGGGGGATCACTTTTTTGCGGGATATTTTTCCTTTTCATCTGTCAGACCGAGAATATAATCCGTACTTGTGCCGTAAAGCTCTGCAAGCTTTATGACTATACTCACGGGCACCTCCCGGAGTCCGCGCTCATATTTGGAGTAAAGCGACTGATCGCAGAATAGATAGTCCGATACTTCGCGCTGTGTTTTATCGCTGTCCTCGCGCAGATTTCTTATCCTTACGAACATACTTTCCCTCCTGCATTTGTAAATTTACAAATTTCTATATTTATTATAAAACAGGAGAGGTATTCTCTGAATATTATAGGACAGATAGTCCTAATGCGATATTTGTAAAATTTACAAATATGTTATTTGCATAAATTTTATGTAAAAAATGTGGAAAGTGTTGACATATATGTTTAAACTGTGGTATAATAAGCATAGGACATATTGTCCTAAAAAGCAGTAAAGGAGCTTTAATTATGAAATGTATTTTATGTGCAAAGGAATTCACCGAGCCCCCTACATGGCTTAACGAGACCAGCGCTCTATGTCCGAAATGCGCTCAGATCACCGCAAATTACAAACAGCCTGATACTGTAACAGTTCATTCGGAAAATGAGAAAAATCAGACAGGTACGACGATACAGACAGTTGCCAAGGTGATATGGATACTTGGAGCTTTATCTGCGATAATAGCAGCAGCGGCTACAGCTTCTGTTATCAGCTTGATATTATATCTCTTTGTTGCCTTTGTTTCGGGACTTATGGTATACGGTCTCGGCGAGATAATAATACTCCTCAGTCAGATAAATGGTAAGCTGTCAAATAAAAGGAGATAATTCTCAGCTAAATAAAAACGCCCCCCGCCGACCGTGAGTTGTCCGCAGGGGGATTTAATTCTTATATGATCAAAAAAGACCTTATTCAGCAGAGTTGAGCTTCTTAGCGAGCTGTGACTTCTTTCTTGCAGCCTTATTCTTGTGCATAAGACCCTTTGCGCAAGCCTGATCAACTCTCTTGATAGCAACCTTGATAGCCTCTGCCTTGTCAGCAGCGCCTGTTGCTACAGCTGTGTCAGCCTTCTTGAGGATAGTCTTGAGATTGGACTTTCTTGCCTTGTTAGCAGCAGCCTTTGTAGCATTGACCTTTACTCTCTTCTTTGCAGACTTAATGTTTGGCATTTTGTTACACCTCCTTGAATTATGCAGACCGAATAATCGTCCGCATTTAACAGATAATAGGAGCAAACACGGGTTAGTTCACTCCCTGGCAGCTGCAACGCACAGCTGCCATACTGAGACAAATATAATTATAGCATTTTTCAACACTGTTTGCAATAGTTAAAAGTGAAATAATCCTGATAAAATTATTCCACAATTAAAGCATTATGCACAATATAGGGAGGTTTACATGGAGGTACGCACAGATCTTGCCCTTGAAAGTATAACGGAAGATGATCTGACAGAGAGCGTTCATATACGGACAAGGGGCAAAATATTCAGCATTACCGAAATAATCATCGACGACGACAGCTGTCTTGCCACGATAGGCAAAGGAAAAGGACGGTATATAACCCTTGAGGGCAGCTGTCTCAGCCGTTTTTCCGACGATTATCAGCTCATGGCAGAGGAGCTCTCACAGGAACTCGCAAGGCTGCTGCCTGACGGAGAGGTGCTTGTAGTCGGACTTGGCAATAATGACATAACTCCCGACGCCATAGGTCCGCAGACAGCTTCAAAGGTGCTTGCCACACGTCATCTCAGCAGCGGACAGGACAGCGCAGAGGAGGAGTTTTTTTCATCTCTGCGGCGTGTGAGTTCCTTTGCCGGCGGAGTAATGGGACAGACCGGCATGGAGACAGCTGAGATAGTACGGGCAATAGCAGCGGAGCTCAAACCTGCCGCGATAATAGCCATTGACGCCCTCGCCTGCACTGATATAAGCCGTCTCGGCACTACCATACAGATAACCGACACAGGCATATCTCCGGGAAGCGGTGTCTCCAACGAGAGAAAGGAGCTTTCGGAGAAGGTGTTCGGTATACCTGTCATCGCTGTGGGAGTACCGACAGTAGTGGATATGCACACTATCGTAAAAAGTCTCACGGGGAAAAGAATAAACGGAGAGCTGCCGAATATGATGGTCACTCCCCGTGATATTGACCGACTGACGGAAAGAGCCTCCCAGCTCCTTGCATTCGGTATAAACCTCGCTTTGCAGCCAACTCTCAGCTTTGAGGACGTAAGAGGGCTGTTCTAATTCGGAATTGTAGGGGCGCACATTGTGCGCCCGTGAATGTCTTGCATAATAAATAACAAAACAGCGCAGATAAACTGCGCTGTGCGATATCAAGGAGCCGTGTTGACACTTTCAAACACCCATTTGTTGCTGTTCAGTTCACGTTTGAGTGCATAGAATTTTCCATAATGTGTAACATTACTGAAAAAACCACTATTATAGCTTGTTTCTATCATGGCTACATCATTTCCTCCGGAGGAGAACATATACAAATACCTGAGACCGGTCAATTCGCAAAAATCATACCCTCCGCTGTTTTTGAAATAATCAATGCAGGTTTCAAAAACAGCTTTAAGATCATCATCGCTTATCGGATATTCCGCCATGTTCCATTCTTCGACTACCAGTTCAACATTTTCCGCATTAGGTTCTCTTGAATATGGTGCGCCTTCTTTGATATGCAATCCCAGGACAAACATACACAATAATGATATCACAGGAAATACGGCATAGGGTAAAAACTTTTTTCCATTTTTCTTTATTATGACTATAAGTGAAATTATCGAGCCTATAATTATCAGTGCAGGCACTACATAGTAAAACCCAAAAAGCAAAGCCGTTTTCCAAATTAGCATATAACTGTTCCCTCCTATTGTTTTTCTGCTTTTATTATAGCTTTTCGGAGGCGGCAAAGTCAACAAAAGTGACGGAAGTGTAATAAAAACAGCGCAGATAAACTGCGCTGTACTTTATTTTTACTTAAAATTGAAGAATGTCACGCCCGAAGCGAAAAGGGCAGCTCCGATAAGAATTGCAAGGAATATAACCTGTTTTATCTTATGCTTTATTTTTATGAGTATTATCAGTACGATGATAAATAAAATGATAGCCCAGTATTGTGAGAGAAATCCAGTTATGCTGTTGAGAATAGCGTCCATTTTAAAAAACTCCTTATCGTTAAATTTATTTTTCGTCTGTCTTGCCGTCATAATTCAGGAACTCCGCGACTATGTACCGCGGCCGCTGCTTCACCTCGGCGTATATCTTGCCGATGTACTCGCCTATGATACCGAGACAGAACAGCTGCAGACCGCCGATCAGCCATATGGAACACATGGTACTTGACCAGCCGTGTACCGTGAATCCGGCTATCTTTGTGATAAACACCCATATGAAAGCAACTACGCTGGCAGCTGACATTATAAGACCGAGAGCGGTTATGAGTTTCAGCGGCTTGGTGCTGAATGAGGTTATACCGTTTACCGCAAAGGCAAGCATACGTTTCAGTGAGTATTTGCTCTCGCCTGCGGCTCTCTCATGGCGCTCGTAGTAGACCTTGCAGTTCTTGAAGCCGATAAGCGGCACCATGCCGCGGAGGAACAGGTTCACTTCCCGAAAGCCTGAAAGCTCCTGCATGGCTCTTTTGCTCATAAGGCGGAAATCTGCGTGATTGTAGACCACGTCTGCGCCCATTACCCTCATGAACCTGTAAAAGCCTTTCGCGGTGGACTTCTTGAAGAACGAATCCGCGTCCCTTGCGCTTCTCACGCCGTATACCACCTGATTTCCCTCATAGTATTTCTTTACCATTTCGTCTATGGTGTTTATATCGTCCTGGAGGTCTGCGTCCATTGTTATGCACATATCGCAGATATCCTTGACTGTCATGAGACCCGCGAGTATCGCGTTCTGGTGACCGCTGTTGTGAGCGAGGTCGATGCCTGAGAAGAACTGCGGAGAAGTATCATGGAGCTCCTTGATGATATCCCAGGTCATGTCCGATGAGCCGTCATTTACGAAAACTATGCGGCTTTCATTTGATATGAGCCCTGATGAGATAAGATCGGTATATTTAGTTTTAAGCTGTTCCGCTGTTTCTCTGAGCACTTCCTGCTCGTTATAGCACGGGACTACCATATAAAGTATCTCAGGGGAATCCATAGCTTTTCCTTTCGTCGTATAAATTTTATTTAAGTATATCACAGCAGCCGGGATATGTCAATGTCAGCTGACAGCCATTAGCCTTTAGCTCGTTAGACATCCGCAAAGCAAGGCTGAAAAAATCAAAAGGCGCTCAATGAGCGCCTTTTTTATATCACTTCTTCTCGGAATTGATGAACATATCGTATATCCTGCGGATAGCTTCGGGGAGGTCGTTCTCGCTTACGCCGATGATAACATTGAGCTCGCTGGAGCCCTGATCTATCATCTTTACGTTGATACGCGCATGAGCCATGGAAGCAAAGATACGTGCAACTGTACCCCTTGTGTTCTTCATTCTGCGTCCGACTACTGCAAGGAGAGCGATACCGTCCTCAATTTCGAGGTGGTCGGGAGAAACAGCCCTGCGGAGATCTGCAAGCACCTTGTCACGTACAGGGTCGAGCTTTTCGGTGCTGAGAGTAATGCTCATGGTGTCGATACCAGAGGGCATATGCTCGAAGGAAAGACCGTTGTCATAGAGGACCTTGAGCACCTTCATACCGAAGCCGGTCTCGTTGTTCATCATGGCTTTTTCGATATTGATAGTGCTGAAGCCCTTCTTGCCGGCGATACCTGTGATAGTGTGCTTTACGCTTTCCTTGCTGAAATCGAAATCATCGCCCACTATCATAGTGCCTGCGTCCTCAGGGGAGTTGGTATTTCTTATGTTTATAGGTATACCTGCCGAGCGCACGGGGAATATAGCGTCCTCGTGGAGCACTGAGGCTCCCATGTAAGCGAGCTCGCGGAGCTCACGGTATGTGATCACTTCTATAACGTCTGGAGTATCGACTATTCTGGGGTCTGCAACGAGGAAGCCGGAAACGTCTGTCCAGTTCTCGTAGATATCAGCCTTTACCGCATTTGCGATTATAGAGCCGGTAACGTCCGAGCCGCCGCGTGAGAATGTCTTTATGAAGCCCTCTGTGGTCCTTCCGTAGAAACCGGGGATAACTGCGTTGTCAAGACCGCTGAGCTTTTCGCGTACAGCCTTTACGGTCTCGTCAAGGAGGAGCACTCCTTTCGTGTCGAATACGATTATATCAGCGGCGTCAACAAAGGTGAAACCGAGGTATTTAGACAGCACCTTGCCGTTGAGGTACTCTCCGCGGCTTGCTGCAAAGTCCTTTGAAGGGCGTTTTTTGAGCTCGTCCGCGATAGCGCTGAACTCCTCTTCAAGTGACATATCTATGCCCAGTTCGGAGATTATATCGTTGTATCTGTCCTTTATGATACCGAATTCCTTTGAGAAGTCCATGCCGCTGCCTGCCAGCTCTCCGCATTTATACAGCATATCCGTGATCTTTATATCGTCGGAAAAGCGCTTTCCGGGAGCGGACGGAACAACGTATCTGCGTCTTGCGTCGCTCTTTATTATAGCCGCGACCTTTCTGAACTGATTAGCGTCCGCAAGGGAGCTTCCGCCGAACTTGACTACCTTATCATTCATATATATCATTCCTTTATAGCATTGATAATTTTTAAGCAATATCTATTATATGCTTTTTTGTCCCTGAAATCAATTGACATAAAGCCAAAAAACAGCCTTGCATAAAACTGTGTTTTTGGTGAATACGCTTGTACGCCGGTGGCGGACAGCCGGAGGTGAGAAATATGCGGAGCTCAGCTCCGCATATCGCTGATATTCCAAGCTCCGAAGCTATGTATCCAGAGCTTTTGATCACTGTATCCGCTGCCGGTCCGCACAGGTTCATTTCACGAATTTTGCCTTGATGATAGTATATCCGTAGGGCTTTACCGTGATGGTATCGTCTATGAACTCGCCGTAGAACGGCTGTATGTCGGTGAAGCGCGACAGTATCTCACTGATATTGCCGAGCTGGACAGTGTCGCCGCTCCTGTTTACGAATATGATATGATCCTGCTTCTGTCCCTGACGGGTAAAGCCGATAAGACGGCTGTCCTGTACCTCTTTTTCGTTGATAACGAAGTATATCCTTCCGTCGCGCATATTTGGTATGGACTTTCTTACGCGGCTGAGCTCCGACACATACTCGATAAGGTCGGTATCCTCATTTCCCCACGGATAGCAGCGGCGGTTGAAGGGGTCCTTATAGCCCTGAAGTCCTGCTTCGTCGCCGTAGTATATGCTGGGTACTCCGGGCAGGAAGAACTGGAGTGCCATTGCTGCCTTGAGCAGTTCCTTTCCGTGCTCGTACTGCTCGGGAGAGAGATAGCGTTCTGCCATCCAGTCCTTGCTCTTTCCTGTGCAGTCATCGCCGCCGAGGCGGTTTATGGCACGTTCGATATCATGGGTGGATACAAAGTTCATAAGTACGTCCACAGTGGGCTTAGGGTAGTGCTCAACTATGGTCATTATGGATTTTATGAATTCGCTGGGCTTGCCGCCCTTTAAGAAGTTCATTATAGCTTCACGGAAGGGGTAGTTCATTACGGAGTCGAGCTGGTCTCCCAGGAGATAACGGCGTTTTATGCCGTAGCTCTCCTTGTTTGTTGCGTCCTCCCATACCTCTCCGATTATGAGCTTGTTCTTGTCGTACTCCTTCACGCATTTTCTGAGGTTTCCGAGGAACTTGTCGGGAAGCTCGTCAGCAACGTCGAGACGGTAGCCCGCCGCGCCTTGGTCGAGCCAGTAGCGGAGAACGCCCTCATCGCCGCAGATATACTCGGTATAGTCCTCATTGTTCTCAAATACATTGGGGAGAGTGTCTATGCCCCACCATGCTTCGTATGAGTCGGGGAAGTCTATGAAGCTGTACCAGTCGTAGTATTTGCTTTCCTTTGACTGATAAGCGCCGAGCTCGGGATAGCGTCCGTACTTGTTGAAGTAAACGCTGTCAGCGCCTGTATGTGAGAATACGCCGTCAAGTATTATGCATATGCCATAGCTTTCAGCGGCTTTGCAGAGCTCTGCGAACTCCTCATTAGTGCCGAGAAGGGGGTCTGCGTTCATATAGTTCGCGGTGTTGTACCTGTGGTTCTCGTGAGCCTCGAATATAGGATTCAGGTATATACAGGTAACGCCGAGACCTTTGAGGTAAGGCAGCTTGGACTTTATTCCCTCGAAATCGCCGCCGAAGTAGTCGTTGTTCCATACGTGACCGTTCTCGTCGGGCTTGTAGAAGGGAGTACCGCCCCAGTCGTCACGGAGAACACGTCCCTCGGGGATATTCTCCTTGGGCTTGCCGCTGTTGCAGAAGCGGTCTGGGAATATCTGGTACATAACGCCGCCCTTGAGAAAATCGGGAGTAGTATATGTGCTGTTGTAGACGGTGAGCTGGAACATTTCTCCCTCGTCAAAGCCGCCCTCGTGAATGTTCACTTTCTTGATGTAGTGGCGGTTTCCTTGTTCAGTGAATGAGAAGTAATAGTAATGAACGTCGGTATATCTTGCCTCATACTCGGCAGAGTACGCAAAGCAGTCCTCTTCCTCCTCGACTGCGTTCATGGTTATGAAGCGCTCCTTGAAGCCTGTACGGAAAAGCACCAGCACCGGCGGATAGTCAGGGCGCATATCCTTTGGGAGCCTGATAGTGAAGCGGCAGGTCTCATACTGTCTTACCGCGCCGAAAATTGATTTGTAGCTCAGATCCCAGGTATCATAAAATGGTTTCATTAAAAAACACTCCGTTTCCGGTATTTTTGAAAGAGGGCGCGATACTCCGTTACTGATATCGGTATCATTTTATCTGCGTCCCCTGTATGATCTGTTTCGGGAGATCGTCTTATCTGAGATGCCAGATATTGTCGGCATACTCTGCAACAGCGCGGTCTGCGGAGAATATTCCGGCTCCTGCGATGTTGTTGAGGGACATTTTAGCCCACTTCATCTTATCGTTATAACATTCTGCCACGTAGTGCTGAGCCTTTCTGTAGCTGTCGAAATCGGCGAGCACCATATATGGATCGTTGTTCTTCAGTGAATTAGCCACATCGTTGAAGGTACAGCCGTTTATTCCGTGGTACATACGGTCGATTGCTTCGCGTATGCGCGGGTCGCAGTTGTAGCAGTCCATCGGGTTGTAGCCTCTGTATCTCAGTTCATTCACCTGAGGTGTGGTCATGCCGAAGATTATGATGTTCTCGTCGCCGCAGGCTTCCTTTATCTCGATGTTTGCGCCGTCGAGAGTACCGAGGGTAACTGCGCCGTTGAGCATGAGCTTCATATTTCCCGTGCCCGAAGCCTCTGTTCCCGCAAGGGATATCTGCTCTGAAACATCGGAGGCAGGCATGAGGTGTTCGGAGAGTGTAACGCAGTAGTTCTCAAGGAATACTACTGAGAGCTTTTCGCTTATTTTGGGATTGCGCTTTATTTCCTCGGAGATAGCCCATATCATCTTGATTATCTGCTTTGCGAGATAGTAGCCCGGAGCAGCCTTTGCCGCGAATATATAGGTCTTTGGAGTATAGGGCGCGTCGGGGTCATTGAGCAGGTAAGCGTAATCCGTGAGTATATTCATGACATTCAGGTGCTGTCTCTTGTATTCGTGGAGACGCTTTACCTGCACGTCAAAAATGCTGTCTGTATTGAGGTCGATGCCGGATTCGTTCTTGACATACTTTGCGAAGGCTTCCTTGTTTTCCTTCTTGACAGCCATGAGCTTTGTGAGGACTTCCTCATCGTTCTCGAATTTCCTGAAGTTTTCAAGCTCCGCGCCGTCCTTTATGAACTTGGGACCGATAGTCTCCGTGAGAAGCTCGGTCAGAGCCGGATTTGACTGATACAGCCATCTTCTGTAGGCTATGCCGTTTGTGACGTTCTTGAATTTCTGAGGGGTATTCTCGAATTCCTCATGGAAAACAGACTGCTTGATTATCTCCGAATGGAGCTTTGATACGCCGTTTACGCTGTGTGAAGCGGCAACGCATAAAGTAGCCATGTGTATCTGATTGTCCTTGACAATGGACATACGTGTGGTCTTTGCGCTGTCTCCGCCGTTCCATTCAAGAAGGGACTGGCAGTAGCGGTTGTTTATCTCGATGATAATTGAGAATATTCTCGGTATTACCTGTTTTACGAGGTTTACGTCCCATTTTTCGAGAGCCTCTGCCATGACTGTGTGATTGGTATATGCAAAGGTCCTTGTGACGATATCCCATGATTTTTCCCAGCTGTAGCCGCAGTCGTCAAGGAGTATCCTCATGAGCTCCGGGATAGCGAGGGTGGGGTGGGTATCGTTTATGTGGATAGCGACCTTGTCGGCGAGGTTTTCGAGAGTGCCGTAAACAGCCATATGTGAGCTTACGATATCGCCTATGGAAGCCGCGCAGAGGAAGTATTGCTGGCGGAGACGGAGGCTCTTGCCTTCGAGGTGGTTATCGTTGGGGTAGAGCACCTTTGATATCGCGTTGGCTATGGAGTTCTGGGCGAGGGCTTCCTCATAGTTGCCGTTATTGAACATTTCCATATTGAAGTTGGGCGCCTTTGCCGACCAGAGACGGAGCACAGATACGCCCTCGGAGCCGTAGCCTGATACGTACAGGTCGTAAGGCGTAGCAACGACGGTATTGTAGTTCACATGAGAGATATAGTGGTACTGATTGTCCCAGTATTCCTTCAGGTCTCCTTCAAAGTGTACGTCTACGGACAGCTCCGGCTTGGGTACGAGCCATACCGAGCCGCCGGGGAGCCAGTTGTCGGGGAGCTCTGTCTGCCAGCCGTCCTCCAGCTTCTGCTGGAATATGCCGTATTCATAGCAGATGGAATATCCCATAGCAGGGAAAGCCATAGTGGCGAGACCGTCGAGATAGCAGGCTGCAAGTCTGCCGAGACCGCCGTTTCCGAGGCCTGCGTCGGGCTCCATTTCGTATATCTTGTCGAGATTTATGTCGTACTGCTTCAGCATATTCTTTATGCCGTCCGCGAGTTCGAGGTTGTATATGCTTGTTTTCAGGGAGCGTCCCATGAGGAACTCCATGGAAAGGTAATATATCTGCTTGCCGCCAACGGAGTTGGTATGATTTACAAAGCTCTGCCTCTTTGCACCAAGTATCTCTACGATCATTGACGACAGAACATGGTACACCTGCTTGTCTGAAGCTTCTT
>Ga0265298_10005987_pt1 | contig 15119 bp, 20 predicted proteins | sample AusTroGonzalo_MG_3_FD_193486 | JGI IMG/M metagenome (GOLD analysis project Ga0265298, IMG submission 193486) | Bovine rumen microbial communities from tropical cattle in Woodstock, Queensland, Australia - Gonzalo_01 | ecosystem: Host-associated > Mammals > Digestive system > Stomach > Rumen ... | reverse complement strand
AGTACGACAAGCTCCAGAGCCCGTTCGCACAGGTGGAGGTTGTTGAGCTGACGCTCGACGACAACATCGGTAAGAACCTCGCCAAGGAGATTGCCAAGATGTACGACCTCGGCTTCGAGGGCGACCCCGAAATCATCATGGACAAGACCACCGAGGTTGACCTGAAGTTCACCAAGCTGATTCCTAACAGCGTGGGCGAGCGCACCGTCATCCAGGACGGCCAGTGCGTGGGCTACCGCTACAAGGTATCTCCTTACATCGACTACGCTATTGCCAGCAACGGCGTGGCCACCAAGGATGCCACCTATCGCTACATCGGTATCGGTCACTTCGGCTACCTGAACGAGCAGGTCTATGCTGACGGCATTGCCTTCAACGTGGACGGCACTTCTCAGGAGAACTTCGACCGCAACGTCATCGGTCTCGGCATGAGCGTTGACTACTCACTCGTTGAGCTCTCTGGCAAGGTCAACGGCGGCAACGGTACGCCCCAGGCCTTCAAGCTCATCAAGCTCACCGAGGCTCCGTCGAACAGCGACATCTAAACTCTCTCGCTCACTTTCCGGACTTTCATAGTTCCTCGCCGGCGGGCTGCTCCAATGCGCAGCAAAGGTTGTCAGTCCGCCGGTTTCGAAAGTGAGAATCTGAAAAAGAAAAGTTTAACACCACACAACTGAAAAGATGGGACTCGCCACAGATAGCATTTTCATTGCCGCACTCTCGGAATCCGAAGACATCATGGAGGCCGTCGGTGGCCGTATCTACGGAACCGCAATCCCCCTGCCTGACGAGGACGCAGAGAACGTCAACCCGCCATACATTATCGTCACCTTCGACTCGCTGCAAAACGGCGAACAGACGAAGGACGACCGATATGAGGGATCGTATGACAAGGTGGCAATCGGCATCGAGGTGGTGGCCGGCAAGTTGGGAGGCTTGCACGATCTGACGCAAATGGTGCGCGACGTGATTCTGGAATATTTCAGAACTAACGACACGCCTGTCATAGATTACGACTTCTCAGCACAAGCCATCCAGTTCGACTCCATGAAACCATGCTACTGGCAGGTTCTCATCTATCAGTGTGAGGTTAATAACAGTTATTATGAGCAAGAAGACTGAAACCGAAATCAAGCAGCCGGCACATGTGGCTGAACTGCTTCTAAACGGCACCGCAATCCTGACCGCGAAGACACGCGATGAGTTGGCCGAAATAGTCAACGAAATTCCTGCCGATTGCAGTTATGGAGCAGGAGCCGTCGGGTACGACATGGATCGTGGCGTCTTCACGCTGCGTATCGACTTAACATTTAAAGAATAACGACTATGGCAACATTAAAAGGACAAAACTTTCGCATCTTGACCTTCGATTCGACAGCTTCGAAGTATAAGTGCGTGGGCATGGCGACCAGCTGCTCTATCACCGAGAATACGAATACAGATGATGCCGGAACCAAGGACGATGTGGGTATGGCCGCAAAGCCTGTTGTGAACTCAAAGTCGTGGCAGGTTCAGGTCGAATCGCTCAACGTGGTGGATGCCGGTGCGATGCTGACGGCTATCAAGAGCCTGACTCCGTTCACGCTGATTTGGGATGAGACGGCCACCGCCGACAACCAGACCGCTCAGAAGGCCACCTTCGCCCGCAAGGGTACGGCCTATCTGTCAGACCTGACAATGAACTTCAACGACCGCGAAAACTCAGCCAAGAGCCTTCAGCTCACGGGAACGTCAGCCCTGGAAAAGATTAGCAGTGCCACAATCACCACCGAGGTATTGGCAGCAGGTTCTTACACCAAGGGCCAGTTCGTGCGCCTCTACCTGAGCAGCGACAATACAGCAGCTCCAGCAGCCGTGATTGCAGCAGCCAAGCAGCTCGCATTCCACGTCAGCATGACTCTGGAAGATGCCACGACGAAGGACACCGCAGGCGACTGGCAGATTCAGGAGCCTACAGCCCTGAACTTCGACATCTCGACAACCGCACTCGTGCGCAGTGGTGAGTCCATCACATCGCAAGTGGCTGGCAAGGGATTGGCCGACTTGGAGGATATCTACGAGGCTTCAACGCCAGTGAAGTTCGCCATCGCTAACACTTCAGGCGACAACAACCGCACGAAGGGTAGCGTGATCGTCAGCGGCAGCGTGATTGTGAGCCAACTCTCAATCAATGCGCCCAACAAGCAGAATGCCGACTACACCGCACAGCTCACCGGCTACGGTGCATACACCGTCGGTGCGTAATCGATGACTCTCTTTATAGCCCGTCCGCCACTATGCTTGGTGCCATAATCAGCATACGACGGGCGGGCCTTCATTCGAACTTTAATTATTTAATTCAGGAACTATGACAGAAAGGAAAATCATTATCAACGGCGAGGAATATCCCGTCGTATTCACGATGGATACGTTGATGAACTTTGAGCGCATCGTGAATAAATCGTTTTTTGAAACAGACTTCAAGACGCTTGTCGACCGTATGGCACTTATTATCGCCGCAGTCATCACTGCCAATGAAAAGACAACGCTAACGGTGGAGGCCATGAAGGGTAATGGCAATCTCGAAGCCGTGCAGCAGATCATCGCAGCTTATACAGTGGTGGCCGAACTGATGGGTGAGTTTTTTGAGGTGCCGGAGGTGCTAAAGAAGTCGGAGGAGTCGGAAAACTCTGAAACATCTGAGAACTCGGGAAATCAAAAAAACTGACATGCGCCCATGAGCTCTACACCGTGCTTGTGGGCGAGATAGGCATATCGCCAGGACTTTTCCGATATGGTTTGCGATGGTGGGAGGTGCGATCAATCATTCGAGGTTACAACCGACGGCACCGAGACCTGTGGAGTAGCAACCGCTGGCAGACGTATCATCTTATGATGGCGTTTTGCGGTGGCGATGCGTTAAAGAAGGAAGGCATATACAAACCGTCAGACCTCATTAAATTCAACTGGGATGCGCCAAACATCGCGCCAATTACTGAAGACGAAGTTGATGAACTACAGGCAGAAATGGCAGCTATCAATGCCCAAAATGCAAAAAGCAGCGAGGAATAATCCTCACTGCTTTTTTTTTGTTTAGTCGAGCCGTTTGATGTATACATGACCAACAAAGAATTTGTGACCATCGTCTTCGTCTTCAGCATCATGAATGAAGGCCGTGCAACGATAGGGGAATTGGTCGCCAGCCATTGAACGCACAAAGTCAGTCTGATTCGACGGGATATATCCAAGGTGGTGGCGATCCTCCGCAATTATTTTGATGGCGTTTTTATCGAACTCGTTTTCAGGCTCCGGCACCAAAGCGCACTCGACGCGACCAACATATTTCGCAATATTACTTCTGTAATTGATGCCTGCAATATTAAGGATGCGAAGGTTATCGTAAATCGACAACCAACCGCCATCGCTGCGACGCTCAGGAAGCGGACCATTATAAGTACCGGCATTCAAATCGTCGACCGTTCTTTTGTCACCAACGATGCCAGCCTGAATGAGGGCTTCAATCTTTGCCGTTTCTTGCTTCAGATTTTTAAAAATGTCTTCATCAGTTAAACCTGCGGCTTCGTGCTGCGTCTGCTCATAGGTCGGTGTCGGTTTGTTTAAGAAGTGATAAAACCAATAGACACCAACCGCCAAAATCAGTAATGTTAAAAATATTGCCATAGTTGTTTATTTTTTAGGGTTAGACTTTTCTTGTTGTGTTTGCTGCTGTTCCACAGCGGTCTTTCCGCCCAGCTTCTCAGCCATCCTATCGAAATCCTGATACACCGACTTCGGTTGTACTTTTGCATATCGCTGCGTCTGGGTGATATTGGTGTGCCCCAGCATCTTCGAGACGTGCTCGATTGGTACATCATGAGCCAGCATCCATGTGGCGAAGGTATGACGGGCGAGGTGGGAGTGCAGTCTGGTCTTAATACCAGTCATCGTCTGTAGTGCCTTCAACTGACGGTTATAGTCGGCATTGTTCATCTTCGGAATCTCAAAGCCATACTTTTCGAGCACTTTCACGGCTGGCGGTAGCAGTTGCGAGACATACGAAACGCCCGTCTTGTTACGCTCACCGACATATTTGTACGACTCACCATCCCACTTGTAATTGTCGAAATCGAAGGTCTGCGTGTCAGAGTAACTGAGGCCGGTGTACATCTGGAAAACAAACAGATCATGCGCGATGTCGAGTGGCGACCCTTGCGGCAGGATAATTTTCTCGAATTGTTTCATTTCATCTTCAGTCAGGAAATCGGGGTTGGGTTTGTCGCCTCTTTTGAACTTACCTTTGAGCCGGTCGTATGGGTTGCTGTCAATCTTTCCGAACGACAGCGCACGCTTGAGCAGGGCCTTCAGGCACTTGTGGTAATTATACACGGCAGCATCTGAGAATCGTTCAGGCTTTTTGCCTGCCTTCCGCTTCGCGTCGCTGACTGGCTTTGTAAGTGTATGCAGCCAGGCATCGAAGAGCACAATATTCTCCACTGTCAAGTCGTCCCACTTCTGGATGCGTCCGAACTGCGTCAGTCGGGTGACGAGTGGGTTGTAGTGCTTTTCGGTTCCATCGGTCACGCCCAGCAGCGGTATCTGCTTCTCACACCACTCGATGAAGATAGATTTGTCGGAGTGCAGCTCGACCACCTGCCACACCTTCTGCCGGATGTCTTCAGTATTGATAGGTACGCCCGCGTCCACGTATGCGTTCACATGTGCGAGAACCTTACTATATAATAGGGCTATACGCTCATTGAGTTCCTTCGCGCCAGGACAGTTGACCACCTGACCTGCAATGAACTCGCTCTTATGCACTTTAATGCCGGTTCCGAAGTAATACGACTTGCGGTCAACGGTCACGCGAATCTCCAGTTGACCTTTGCCACCCTCTGGCACTCGGCCCCGATGATCCCATACTATTGAATTTGTTACTTTCATTTCTTTTTTGGTTTTTAATTATCAACATCGTGAGAGTATCAGTATTTAAAGGGGCTCTGGGTTGTAACCCATCTGCGGCTCTGCCACTTTTTGTTTCCCCATCCATTTTAGCGTGGGAAACACTTGGGGAAACAAACCCCGCTTTAATGTCTCATAATGTCTCATTTTGTTTTTCTTCATATTCCTCCTTAATTTAAGATTTTCCTTTTATTTACGGCGGATGCGCCCATTTTGACGCATATCCCCACCATTTTCTTAGTGATCCGTTTGGGGCTATGCGGAAATTGTGTGAAATGACGATATATAAATAGGTTAACCGTGTTTCATGGTATTGACGTGGGGAAACATTGGCGCACAAATGCCAGATGTCATCCCACACGAAACAGGTTAAACTATATATTATATATTGTATCATACGCGCGTAGATTCTTGGTCGCCTTTGTCTGCCACACCTGGAGGAAATATAAACGTGCCGAGGCCTTCCCGCTTCTGAAGCACTTCAACTGTAACCTGAAGAGACGTCTTATCTTTTTGCAAATCGGCAACCTGTTTTCTTAGGTCGTCGATAGTTCTTTTTTGCTCAGCTATTTGATCTTCAAGTGCAGCGATGGTTTTGTTAGTGGATGCTTTTATTTCGTCAATAGCCAACGACAGAACCTTCTCCAGCATAAATGAAGTTTCGAGGGAACTCGTTGGCAATGGTTCTTGCTGTTTCCTTTGTTTTACCAAGTCATAATCAGGATTGCCGTCACGGTTTATCTTTTCTAAAACCTCATCATCCGGCACGTTCTCAATAATCATATACGGACTTTTTCCTTCGATAAAGTCAGGATTGAGATGCTGTTGGTCATCGAAATGTTTGGCAAACTCAGCAGCAATTCTGGCGACATAATCAGGTCCGACTTTCTTTTTGCCATTGCGAAGCAGTGAGATGTACCCGCTTTCGCTGTCGATAACCTTGGCAAACTGCCCCTGATTCATCATCTTTTCTTTTGCCAGGTAGTCGAAGACACGAAGAAAGGGTGCATTGTATTTCTTTCGCTCTTCAAATTTTTCCTCTTCAGTCATTATTACACCGATATTTCCTTAAATTATATTAAAATTATACCGAATTTACACCAAAATTGCACTGGTGTCAAAATTAGTTTGTATATTTGCACCCGAAAGCAAGCAAGTAGCACAACGGGCACAGAAATAGCCGTCAGACGTTTAACGCCTTAAAAGCAAAAGCGCACACGGCACTTTGCAAAGGTAGTGGGTTGCAAATATACAAATTTTCTTGCCACGTTGTGCGAAAGCAAGCAAACATTTAAGGTAATTTAAAACAATTATGGTAAAAGACAAGGTAACATTACAGGATTTAGATGACATTCTGGTCGGCGAGCAGAAGCAGTTCGTCATGCCGAACTGGAGAAAGGCCAGGAGTGCTCAGTCTTTTGCTAATCAGCAGAAGAACTATCGTGATGATGGCCGTACATTTAAGGCAATCATCAGTCCTGCTATCGAAGGGACTGTACAGCGCACTGTAACCATCACAAGACTTTCATAGTTATGAGCGAGAAGGTACTGGAGGCGAAGATTGTGGCGGCTGTGAGCAAGGCAATGCGAACTTACTGCGAGAAATGGGTGACGGCAGAGGTGCTTTGTGAGCACGTTGGAACACTAACGACAAGATTCCTGAAGGATCATGGAAAGATGTTCAATCGCACACAGGTGATATGGCGAGACCAGCAGGGCGTAGAGCACGCACAGGGTTGGCTCTATCCGCTTCACGAGATTCTGGAGATGGTAGAGGACGGACGAATCAAGGAACTGAAAGAGACGTGAAATGACATCAGATATATAGTTGAACAATTTTCAAATTCATTAATCGCCAGCGGGCGACAAAATTCTCCAAAGGAATTACATTTTTTTAGGTTTTTAGTTATTCAAAAAGCGCATCGTGAGATGACCTGACCGCATAGGTTAATACTTAAAAAGTTAATAGATTGTTTTAGAACATCCAGCCCGCCGCGAGGTTCGCTGGCTTTTTAAAAGGAACGATGAAACGAGAAGAGTGAGAGAGAAATCAGGATAGACATATTTGGAAGGTTGGCTGAGAGGCTGAAAGCACCGCACCGCTAACGCGGCTGTCAGAAATGGCACGGGGGTTCGAATCCCTCACCTTCCTCAAACATTCAGAGACTCCGATACGGAGCAACGAGATTGAAATCTCGGTACCCAGAAACGGCAAGGCTGCAAGCGAGCACCTCAAACAATACATAGCCGGACGTGGAGGCAATGCGTGAGAGACCTCACTGAAAGATGTGAGAGTGTAGCGTGACCGAACAGATGCGGAATAGCTGTGAAGCGGCGCATAGGTGAGAAACCTAACTGTCCAATGGGTACCAGTGTGACGTGTCACCAATGTAGAGAGTAAAGCAAATGTCTGGCAGTGAGACAACATCAAAACAGGCAGAATCGTTGTAAAGTTGAAGCAGTCGAAGATATGTGATGTATCAAGATTAAACAAAAGATTGATATTCGCCCGCATGATTTCGGTTGTGCGGGCTTTTTAATTGCCGTGTGGTGTAATGGTAGCACATCTGACTCTGGATCAGATAGCATAGGTTCGAATCCCGTCACGGCAACAAACTCTTTTCTCCATTTGCATTTTGATTTGGGTGCGGAGCCAGGTATGACCTGTAAGCCGTCGCTACCGAACAGAATCCAATTAATAATATCCTTTAGATTTTCTAAATTCAAATCGTCGGACGATGGTGAGAGGTGGGTCACGCCACCCGCTCCACTTTTTCTGAATCGAATGCAAACGAGAAAGATAATCACTAAATCAAAACAAAGCATTATGGAAACAATTAACAAACATCAGACAAACGAGGAGCTCGACTTGAAGAGCATCCTCATTCAGTTGGCATTCGGCTTCGCTGCCGGTATCGCCATTATCTCAGTGTGCGGCTTTGCCGAGTGGGTACACGACTTAATATGTCATTGATATGACCGACCATAAGTATGTGTTTCAGGGACCAGTCGGACAAATGCAACTAAGCCATTGCGCGGTCTACGTGCAAGGCATAGTTGACAAGCTGACCCTTGACAATTGCAACGTTCAGGTGACCGGCATCGTCAACCACCGCTACGACATGCAAAAGCGGGTGGTCGTTGGCGAACCACCCAAGACTGACGCGGAGATAGAACTATTCGAGAAACGACGTGAAAACAATAATCTAAAATGGCAAGTGCAAAACCTGCAAAGTGAGGTTCACAGACTGAAGCAAGAGATTAAGAGGCTGAAGAATGCGGCGCAGCAGCCAGAACCATTGCCAGACGACGTACTGGTGCAACGCATCTGCACCTTGCGCGATACTATCGACAAAGAACGCGATGCACACGCCAAGGATGTGGAAGATTTGAAATACCGCCTCGACGTGGCGATGGAAATCAATACCAAGCTACGACAACACAACGATGAAGTGGACCGGCGCAGTCAAGAGATTGCCGACAATCATATCGACATCTTGGCGACACTGATGGCTGCATATCCATTTACGCCAGACAAAGACCTTGAATTTGAGTTTGGCATACCTGTTACACGCATCAGGGACACGGCGCGAGTATTGGGGCAAATCAAGTCGCCCGAAGCACGAGCCGAGGCGCGGGAATATCTTCAGAAGCAGCACCTCGAATTGATTCAGCGACGTGGCGGTGATCAAGGTAACCACAAGCCAAGAACGCGACAAGTCGAGAAGGTTGACAAAAAGGGTAAGGTGCTGGCATCCTATAAAAGCATCGTTGACGCTGCCAACAGAACAGGATGCACCAGTAAGACCATCCAGAAATATTGCTTATCAGAAAAGACTATCTACATGAAGGACGGTATAACATTCAGATATAAAGACAATGAAAATCAGAATAGCTAACAACCTCGGTGATATTTGCGGAGGGATGGAGATTGACCCTGAAGAAATTGGTGGCAAGATGGGAATCGAGCGGGCGGCAGGCCTGTCGAAAGAGGGTATCACCATCGCGATCGACATCTTTAAGAAACACCCAGAAATCAAACAGGTGACGCTCGACACGATGACCGACGAGGAACGGCGGTTGATTGAGGTCGCCACTAAGAAAGGAGGCTCGTCATGATTACGAGATACACAAAACCGAAAGAACTGGTCGCTGAGTTCAAAGAAGACCGCGAGCGGGCGAGATACTGGCGAAAAAAGATGATAGCCAAAGAAGGCTACGACTCGAAGTCGTTCAACAACCTCAAAAAGGCATTCTATAGCAACAACGAAGACAAGCGCAGTCAGGTGTTTGAGTATGATTCGCCGAAGACAGGCAATAAGTGGCTGGTATGGTGGCGGTTCATCTCGAAGGGTTATGCCATCATGCCGGAGTTCCGAGAATATGAGGTGATGTATCGAATGACCGACAAATCAGTTGAGATCATGATACCGACGCGAATCGTTCAGGAAGGTGGCGAAATCATGCGCGGCGTGAGCATATACACCGACCACCTCTTCCAGCGGCTTTCGGATGATGACAGGCTGGGCGTTGACCTCACCGACCGCAAGACCGTCATCAAGAATTTTGTGGAGTTAGCGGTGCTCGGACTGATTGACATCCGCGACCCGCGGCCAGGCGAGCGCGACAAGCAGGTGATCAGCCGACTGCCGAAATCATTCCTTAAAGGGCACTACATACCCGTCGGCGACTCCTATATCATTCGATTCAACACCTTTATCCCCGAAAAGTCAATGACCCCAAGTCAGAAGAAGTTCGTTAAGAGTTTCGCAAGTCAGGCCGACAACACTAACGAAAGCGAGATAAAGGCTTATTTCAAACAAGTAGAAGATGGTTTATTAAACTTATAATAATATGGAATTTGAAGGTAGAATTAAAGAGCTTTTGCCATTAAGAAACGGTACAAGTTCAAGAACAGGAAACGAATGGCAGGCTTTGCCATTCATTTTTGAGTATTTCGAGAATCCAAGCGACCGCTATGCTGATACGGTATTGCTGGAAACTTTCGACGACAATGTAATCAAGAACCTGAAGGTTGGCATGGAAGTGCGCTGCGGATTTGGCCACAGAGTGAGAACCGTGCAGAGGCAGGACGGTTCGAGCGTCACTTTTACCGACATGCGGCTGTATAAGATCGAGAGCGTAAAGAAGGCTGCTGTGGCACAGCAGCAAACACAACAGGCGGCAGCGCAACCAGCTCCGGCACCACAGCCTGCGCAGCAGCCGAACCCATTCGGGCCACAAGTAAATCAGGAAGGAGGCGGCGATGACTTACCCTTCTAATAAATACTTCCCTGAGACCAAGCCGACTGGCTGGCCTCAGAGGAATTTCCCAAATCAGTCGAATCGCCTGCCGAATCGCGTCTGGCGCAAGCAGAGTAAATAATCAATATTGCAAAGGAATTATGGCAGAGAAGAAATACAAGCAGCGAGAGCAAAAGCCGAGGGTTTCGGTGGCGACAGTACCGAACGGCTACGCGCTGACGATTGACGGAATGGAATATCTTTGCTTTACGGCTGAGCAGCTGGTGAGCGAAGTGTTTGTCCGTCTGGCACTCGGCGAACTGGAGTACATGAACAAAGAAACCATCTCGGCTGTGCTCGAAGCGGCTGCAAGGTGGCAAGACGCGAAGGATGCGCTGATGGCGAATGCCGAACTGATTGCACAGGCTCGTCGGGCACAATCGGAGGCAAACATCGCCCTGCGTGCTCAGGCCAAAGCCAACGAGCGGGCAGAAGCGTTGCAAAAAGAGCGCGACCGCTTGTGGAATGAAAACGTTAATCTCGGCATGGAGAAGGATCTGCTGACGGCCAAGCTGAAGAAATTCGACAAGATGTTGGTCGGCGGTTCAAAGCCTATTAAGGTGACATCCGAAACGAAGCTGACAAAAGGCCAGCGCGAGGCACATAAACGCAAGAAACAATGAGAGACCCACAACGCGACCATGAGCGATATATGGCCAACCGTGAGGCGCGAATAGAAGCGCAGCGGATATATCATCGGGATTACGGCAGTAAGGGCCTCAGAAAGCCCCGTAAGCCGCGAGACCCGAACCGACGCAAGGCGCGTGACCATGAGCGGTATATGGAAAACCGCGAGAAGATTCTGGCTTATCAGAAGGAATACCGCGAGACCCATCGTGAAGAGATTCGTGAGCGTCACAAACGCTGGCGAATGGAACGTACCGTAAAAAAAATACGGCAACATTATCAGAAGGAACTATGAGTGAAGAGAATAAAACACAAGGCATACCACTACCAGGGCAAGAAGATGTGAAACCGACTGCGCCGGATTTCCTGAAAGGTGACGAATGGTTTGATGCTGAGATCGACGATGACCTGCTCGACTTCGGGAAGCCGTACCGACCGCCTCGATATACGATGGAGCGCAAGGGTGTGCCGTTTGCTGATGTCGGTGAGTTGCACATCATCAGCGGCAAGCCTGGTAACGGCAAGACAGGACTCATATCTCAGTTGATGGCAACCGTGCTGTGCGGACACTTTGGCAATACGATGAAATGCGAGGTGAAGCACAAAGTTCGCAAAACCGATACCGATGAAGTGACCGAAGAGGAAGTACCGACGGTGGTGCTATATATCGACACAGAGCAGGGCGAGGATGACACTATCGCCATCAAGAACCGCGTCTGCTCGTTGGCTGGCATCGACTACCGCCAACCATGTCAGTCATTCTTTGTGCTCCGTCTGCGCGACACTGAAGAGGCGAGCGACCGATGGAAGAAGATATTGAAGGCCATCTGGAAAATCAGACCGACAGACATCTTCCTGGACGGACTGCTTGACATCGTAAAGGATTACAACGACCAAGTTGAATGTCAGCCAATCATCCGCAAGTGCATGATGCTGGCGACGTATTACGATGCTTCGATGTGGGCTGTGCTCCATGAGAATCCGTTAGTTGACAAATTAGTTGGCGTGCTTGGATCTATCACACAGCGCAAGGTGGCCGAGATATTCACGGTGATAAAAGTCAAGCAATGCGATTTGAAGCCGAACGAGAAACGGCCCGACCTGCCAGACATCTATTTTAGGGTGAAGCAGAACAAGGCCCGTGGTCGTGACGTGGAAGATTGGTTGTTTCGCTACGAGACCAGCGCAGGAGGATGGGGACAGCCAGTGGAAATCATCGACCCAAAGGAGGCGACAACACCGCAACCGACAAATCCAGACGAAGCTACGATGAAAACAGTTGTGAAATGTCTGCTGGAATTCTTGCAACCGCCTCAGTCTGACTACTTCACAAACATCGTGCGCGAGTTGAAGAAACGAATGCACGTCGGCGAGACTAAGGCAAAGGAATATTTCAACAATGCTAACTCAGCAGGCGTTTTCCACATGCCTGTCAACGGTCGCTATTCTCTCGACACGTCGCAATGCGATGCTATTCTGAATGATTTGCCTTTTGCACCATCTAACGATTAAAACCCTGAAACCCTCAGAAACCTCTCGCACATGCGCACACGCGCGTTATGGCTATACATATATTCCATTTTCCACACAAAGCCCCGAAACCCCGAAACCCTAATAATATATAATATTATTATTAGGGTATTCGGGAGGTATTCTGGGGTTTGTGGGCGAGGTTTGGAAGTTTTGACTAAAAACATAATGCTTTATGCCGAAAATCAGAGAAGACATCATCCAGCATGTTATCGACGTTGCAAAGATTGAAGATGTGGTTGGCGAGTTCGTGACGCTGAGGAAGGCGGGCGTGAACCTCACTGGCTGCTGTCCATTTCACGACGATCACCACGACGGAAACTTCATCGTCAGGCCATCGGCCATCTCGGCCAAGAATCACGGAAATACCTATCGCTGCTTTGTCTGCGATGCGAAGGGTGATGCGGTGAAGTTCCTGATGGAGGCGGAGCACATGTCATTCCCAGATGCCATCCGGTGGCTCGGTAAGAAGTATTGCATAGAGGTTGACGATGTTCCACTGAATTGGACCCCACCCCCACCAAAGCCAACACCGCCACCACCACCAGCCTTGGCAATTCCAAAATCATGGGTCAAGCGCACGATGGAGATGACAGGCGATCAAAACATCTTCTGCTATTGGCTGAGTCAGCTGCCTTGGAGCGACGAACAGAAGCGGCGATTGAATGACGTGCTTTGGATGTATTGTGTTGGAGGTTGGAAAGATGGCCGTGTGGTATTCTGGCAGATTGATCCTGACGGTGTGCCAAGGGCTGCAAAGCTGATGCGCTATCAGACCAACGGGCACCGCGACAAAAACGAACACCCAGGATGGATATACAACCAAGACGGGTGTCGTCAGATATGTGACCCCGACAACCACACCATCCTGAAGCCGCTTTTTGGTGCCCACCTGCTGCGACGCTATCCACAGGCGACGGTCAATATCGTCGAGAGCGAGAAGACCGCCATCATCATGGCCACGTTCTACGGAAATCCAGAGAGTCAGATATGGTTGGCGTGTGGTGGCTTACAACATCTTAGACTCGAAGCCATGCAACCACTTATTGACATGAACCGTACCATTTGGCTGTGGCCAGACAAAGACGGTGTGGAGCGATGGGAAGAGTTGCGCGAACGACTCGGCTACGAAGGCATCAATATCTACACCACGTTTCTTGATACCTGTTGGCATGAAGAAGATGGCGACAAGGCCGACTGTGCTGACATCACCATCCGTATGATGACCACCGGCGAAGGTCCGCGAAAAGTTGAGTCTGTTGCTGTGGCACAGCAACCAACCGAACGGCTCGTTTGGAACTCTGAAGAGCCATTTATCGACCCTGCCGAGATAGCAGACCCCTGGCTACGTTGGGCGCGTGAAACCATGCGTCTGTCGCATACACCAAAATGGCCACCAATCAATCACGAACCGACACCAATCGGTGACATCATCAAAGAAAATCCGATAATCAAAAAACTAATTGACAATGATAGGAGAACAGAATAGCCAAGAAAATGCTGGCGTGAAGAACGTGAGCACGAAAGTACCGTTGTGGGTGGCGGAGCTGCTGAACATCATCTGCGCGGCGAGAGGGACGGACATCTACGGCCTGATGCAACTCGTCTTGGAGTTCATCATCGAAACGGCAAAGGTGAGTGGACCAGTACCGCCACAGATGCAAACGCTGTTGCACATGCTGAAGATGGACGCCGACTGGAACAAAGCCTTCTCATTCAGCAACCCGACGGCAACAATGGACGTGGCACAGGTGATCCTCGTCTTACAGCAGCACGACGGTAAGCAGCCCAAACAAGGCTTCGGACTCGCCATGATCGACAAGCCGTTCCTGCCCGGCGAGACACCGACGATGACGCTCTGTGTCGATGACATCCTGGAGCGCGTGGCCGAGGTCGCCATGAAGGGACTCTACAAGGAACTGCGGCAGGTGGGCGTGGCCTACGAGACCGAGAGTCTGCGAGAGACGCTGACCATGATGTGCGACGCGCAACTCATCGACCACCTCAACCAGATGGACGCGGACGAACTGCCACAAGTCGGCAACTTCCACGACTTCGGGCGAGCCATCGAGTACGGCAAGAAGCACAAGCGCAAGCCCCACCGCACACCCGACAGCGTGGCCAACAGTCAGCAGCGCATCCGATTCGATGAAGACGATGCGACAACCACCGATACACCGCCTCAGTCCTACGGCGAGAAGGCCGACAAGTATCTGGCAGATCTCGAAGAGCTGGCGAAGCGAGAGGAAGAAGACGACAAATTTGAAAAAAAGTTTGGATTCAGACCACATGGAGGCGAGTGGTAGCGTATGAGCAGAGACCCAAGATACCAGAAGCTGCTGAACTCGAAGCGGTGGAAGATGATACGTGCTGAGTACCTACGTCAGCATCCGCTGTGTGAGCGGTGCCAGCGCGAGGGGTTCGTGCGGTCGGCGGTGGACGTGCATCACAAGCGACCTGTGGAGTCTGCCAAGACTGAGCAGGAGATGGAGCGGTTGGCGTACAATCTGGACGGCAACAACCTCGAAGCGTTGTGCATCCCATGCCATATCAAGACGCACCAAGAGATGAGGAGCCACACCAAGGAGAAAGTACGAGAGAACAAGGCGCGAGCTCGACGGCGATTCATGGAAGCGAATGACCCTAATTGGCGACCTGATGGCGACGAGGATAAAACCCCGCGCGGGTCGTTTTAGTTCAGAGGCTTTTGATTCCCAAAT
>Ga0265298_10005986_pt1 | contig 15122 bp, 24 predicted proteins | sample AusTroGonzalo_MG_3_FD_193486 | JGI IMG/M metagenome (GOLD analysis project Ga0265298, IMG submission 193486) | Bovine rumen microbial communities from tropical cattle in Woodstock, Queensland, Australia - Gonzalo_01 | ecosystem: Host-associated > Mammals > Digestive system > Stomach > Rumen ... | reverse complement strand
GTTTTTGCCCCTCGCAAGATGGGGGGGGGCAAAAAGAAATTAAAACAGTGCGTATACGGTTTCTTCCGGGTCGAGAAGTCTTTGTCCGCAGTTTTTCATGCGTGCGACAAGATATTTTCCTTCTATTGTGTATCCTGTTTGCTGGTATGCGTGGATGTATTCTACTTCTTTGTAATTTCGTAGGAAGAATATATTTTTTGCTTTTACTTCTTTGATTTTTCGTGGTATTAGGTTTACTTTGACTTTCATTTTACTACATCCTTTTTGAATTTGATTTCCCAGTATCTGCTATCCCAGTGCATGAAAAGGTTCTTGCCGTGATAGTTGTTTCTGTAAAGTCCATCGAAGTATCTTCTCTTGTTGCTCCACCGGATTGCTTGACCTACGGAATCGGCATAGATTTCGTTTTGAAAAAGGTCGTTGAATTCATCCAGGAGGAAGTTTTCGCATTCCTTTTTGGTACCTTCGAAGACGATTCGTTCGGAAGTGCTTTCTCCGTAGTGACTTGATGCGATGTACGGGTCTATTGTTGTTTTCGTGACTACCATTATTTGATCTCCTTGATGTATTCAATTTTGAGCATTTTGTTTGCTGGGCATCCTTCGAGTCTTCCTTGACAATGACGTAGATAAATGTTGCATTCTGCAGCTCCTCTTGTGCCGTTGAATTCAATTTTATACATTTTCGGATTTCCACTTGTTCTGTAAGCTATTTCCCATTTCATGTTTTGTTCCTTGTTTTTTATTGAAAATTAGATTTTGTTCCGTGTCAAAAGTTGACGCCACCGAAAAAGGCCCACGCCCTTTCGGACGTGAGCCCTTTTCTTTCGGAGGTATATGGGAATCTATTCTTCTTCCGTTGTGAGAACCATCAGGGTCTTGTTTGCGAATTTGGCCCACATGTCCCTTCTGCGCATGCATTCGTGAATTTCTTCGATGTCCTTGCAGGGGCGCATGTCTTCGAACCGGACTCTTTCGCAGGCGAACTGATACCAGTCGAAGGCGTCGAGATTCATGTCCAGGGTGATTGTGTGGTCGCAGAATTTTGTTTGCTGGGAAAAAGCTGGATAATTCATGCTCTGGCCTCCTTCGTGAAAGCAATGTAGATGTTCATATTCGGAAGCATTTTGCGAAGATTATCGAGGAAATTGTCGGCAAATTTTTCGAAAAGAACGTATTCGCGTGAAAAACCGGAAATTTCGTTGTGGGAGTTAAAGAAGTCGAAATTGACGACATAGAGCCTTTTCATGGTGTACCTCTCTTGAAAGAAAATATAGGCAGGAACCTCCTGCCCTTCACCCATGAAGGGGCAGGGGTTCCGGATTTTAGGAAACGGGGTAGTGGTCGATGTACTGAAAATGCGGATCCTTGCGGCCCACGTGTTGACGCAGGGCCCATCCGTGGACCTTCATTTCTTCGACCGTGTAGGAATTGTCGCCCGGGAATGCTCGGGGGAACCATTTGTATCTGACGATGAACATTAGGCGTCCTCCTTGATGCAGGAGAGTGTCTTGCAGTGGAAGTCGTCGATTGCTTTCCATTCGTCGATTGCCCAGTCATGGACGTGGACCGTTTCGATGGTGAACGACTCGTCGCCCTTGAATCGGCGGTTGAAGTTTTTGAGAGTGACTGTATACATAGGTGCTTCTTTATGGGGTTGATGTTTGCCACCGAAAAAGGCCCACGCCCTTTCGGACGTGAGCCGCCTGGTTTATGCGGAATGTCTACGCGATTGCCGCCTGTACTTTTCGAGGATGCAGTTCTCGATGTGTTCGCGGAGTTCCCTCGTGAAGGGGCAGCAGATGTTCTTGAAGTCTTCGCCCTTGTAGAAGGGATCGAGCGGGTAGGAGACGAAAAGGCCGCTCGCACCGTCCATCACGCGCAGGCCGCGGATGCAGAGCTGGTCGTTGAGGACGATGGTCGCGATGCCTTTCATGTGGCCCAGGCTCGGGCCTTCCTTGAAGGGGAAGACTTGGACGTTCGTGACCGCCAGGCAGTCGAAGGCGGTCTTTTCGTTGTTCTTGGTGTTGGTTTGAGTATTCATGGTTTGCTCCTTGATTAGTGAATGAATTCCAGTTCTTCGAGGTAGCGCTCTTCGCGTTCCTCGTTCGTGAGGTCCAGGTTTTCCGGGAGATAGTCGAACATTTCTTCGGGAATGTCGTCGAATCTCTTGAATCCGTAGCACCTAAGCTCGTTTAGGATGTATGTCTTTTGAGTCATATAGACCTCCTTGAAAGAAATATCGGGAAGGAACTTCCTGCCCTCATAAATAGGGGGCAGGAAGCTCCTGGATTGTTTGGTTCCAAAAGAAAAAGGCCCGGAACTTTGCAGCCCCGGGCCCTGTGCCTATCTTGGAACTAGCCTTCTTCTCCGGCCTCCTGGCGTTCGTATTCTTCTTGTACGGCCTTCTCGGAGGGTTTGAGCTTGGAGGGGTCCTTGCCGACGATGAGCTTGTAGGTGAATTCCATCCTTTCGGTCGAGTAGTAGAGGTTGTCGAAGAGGAACTTGATGCCGCCCTTGATGCCTTCGAGCAGCTTGGAGAGTGGGGTCTTGGCCATGGCTTCAAAGTCGTTGTCGCCATTCCAGAAGGACTTCCGGTAACCTCCGTCACTTTCTTCGCACCAGAGACCCAGTTCCTTGACGAATTCTTCGGAGAATACTTCCTCTACGTCGTCGGAGTTGATGATTGCAAGGACAAGGAGCCAGTCAATGTTTACCTTGCAGACTTTTTCGATTGCCGCTTGCAGCTTGTCCTTGTACATGTTGCAGCGGATACCGTTCATCTTGCGCTCGCGGTTTTCCTCCTCGTGGCGTGCGTCGATTTCTTCCTGTGTTTCCTCGATGTATCCCGGGAGGTCGCGTTCGTCGTAGTATTCGAGGACTTGGCACGTGTCCGGGTCGACGAGGATTCTTTTTTGGATGCCGGCTTCCTCGGCCTCCTTGTACTTGGACATGTACGAGCGGATTTCGTGATTGTAGTCCTCGTCGTCGCTGTCCAGGCCCCAGCTCTGGAATTTGCCAAGTTTTACCGTGCGGCCCTCGGCCTCGAGTTCCTTGGCCTTCTTCTCGGCCGCTTCCTTTACCTTCTTCTGGTAGCAGGCGGGGTCGAGGCAGTATGCCTTCGGCTCGTCCTGGAACAGGTCGAGCTGGCACGCGGAGCACTTTTCGCACTTCAGGCACTTGGAGTGGTCGAACGGTGCTTTCTCGAGGTCCAGGTGGAATTCCTCGAGGATGTCGTCCACGTTCGAGCTGGTGATGGACAGGTTTTCTTCGATGACCTTCTTGAATTCCTCGTCCGGGAGGTCGGCCAGCTTCGCTGCTGCCGCGAGTTCGAGGTCTCCGGATTCGAGCTTTGCGATTGCCGATTCGCCCGCGTCCGCGATCTTCTTGCGGATGAGGACCCAGCGGAGGGACTTGCCGAACTTGCGTGCCACCGTCTTCGGGGTGTTCTTGTTGTTGACGAGGTGTGCCACTGCCAGGCATTCTTCCGCGGGACTCATGTTCAGGCGGCAGACGTTCTCGGTGACGGGGATTTCCTTGAGCAGCTTTTCGTCGGCTTCGTATACGTGGCAGGGGACCTTCTCCATGCCCAGCTGTGCGGCGGCCCAGCACCTGCGGAAACCTGCCAGGAGCCGGTAACCGTCTGCAATCTTGGTGACGGTCACGGGGTTGATGATTCCGTGTTCCTTGATGCTCGCCTTGAGGTCTGCCAGGTCGTCGACCTTCCGGATGTTCATGTCCCCGGTCTTCAGGATATCATCGAGCTTGATCATCTTGAAGGTGTAGATTTCCTTGTTGTTCTTCATGTTTGTACTCCTTGATAGGTGTTTGCGGGAGAAACCTTCTCCCTTCACCCTTAGTGGGGGAGAAGGTTTCGGCAATGAAAAAAGGCCCACGCCCTTTCGGACGTGAGCCCCTTTCTTTTCAAGGAGGTAAACTTATTTGCACCTCATGAATTTTACGGTCTTCGTAAGACCGATTTCCGACGTGTATTTGTTGTTGACCCAGTTTAGTTGGCTGTGGGGTACTATGGCTTCATCGCCTTTTACCCAGTCCAGCTCGCACCGTGTCCATACGTAGTCCCAGGAGGTTCCCCAGTGGTCAACGCAGAGAATGTACTTGTCGAGCGCGTTGCAGTAGCTGAAAAGGACGTCCGGGAAGTTTTTTTCCATCCAGTTCACCTCGTCTTCGGTGAAGTCGGTGATGAACCTCTGGAAAATTTCGCGGGGGTTTCCGTCCTCGTCTTCCTCGTACGGGTCTTCGTAGTCGGCATCGATGTCGAAGATGGTCCCGTTAATCATTACGAGGTTCCGGTTGAGCCAGTGCACGGCGGAATAGTAGTCGATAAAGTATTTCATGCTTCCTCCTTCGTCCATGCAGGGCAGTGACGTGCGTTCTTGCATGTCAGCAGGGCATTGTGCCTTTGTGACTTGAGAAATTCGTTCATCCTGTATTTTGCGACAAGCGTGAATGTGTCGTCATTGCAGAAGTGGTCGTAGACGTTATCCCTCTGTTGCGAGTTCCAGCAGATAACGACCTGGTACGTGTTCTTGTGTTCGGACGGTCCCCATCCGGTCAGGAACTTGTCTTTCGCAACGACAACCCATGCGTTGTCGATATTTTCCTTCTCTTCCTCGGCAAAGTTCGCCGTGTCGATTTTACTCACCTTGTCGTAGAGTTTGTTCCATGTTTTTTTCATGTTTTACCACCTTGTTAAGTCAATGCGAAAAAGTTTTTTTCGCCCTCGCCCGTGCCGGGGCGAAAAAAAGTTTGTATATTGGGGTATGTAGTGAGTAATTGACGTAGTAGTTGTAGTAGAGCCTCACAACCTCCTTCTCCCGCACAGATTTAAGTGCCAGGAACTGACATTTAAATCTGTGCGTGAGTGCGTATAGAAACAAACCCGTTCCTTTTACCACAGGAGGTATTATTATGGAACACCAGAACAAGAACACCGTTACATATTATGCTTATGTAAGTTCCGAGGACACTTATAAGGACTTTCATAATCTTTATAAGCATATCCAGCTTGCGTTTGTCGGAGACTTTGTCGAGACTCCGCAGCTTGATGAACTCGTTGACCGTCTTTATTGGGCCGCTCGTGGCGAATTGAATGATTTGCATGCGAAGGACGATGAATATGGTACAGATACTTATCTTGGCAAAAATATGGATTATGACGACTGTGAGTATGGCCTTCTTGAGGCTGTCCGCAGGTATGGTTTTGATGTTGTGCCTGTCTTTTATGATGGTGAACTCAATTCCGTTGTCTTGAAGGAAGTGGAGCCGGTTCGGCACGTCTTTACCGAAGATTTTGACGAACTCCTTCCGTTCTAGTTAAAAGTGTCCGTGTTGTGAGAATATCTCCCTCTCACGCACGGTTTTCCGCGCCTGGTGCAGGCATGGGAATCCGTGCGTGAGTACGTATTGGACAACCAAACAAAGTTCCTTTACCATAAGGAGGTATATTATGGAACACAAACATAATGCCGGAAGGCACCACAACGCCAAGTCTCTGACTTCCATTTTCCTGGCGCAGGACAAGCGCTTGAGCATTGCCGCTCTTCTGAAGTCCATTAAGGCTCAGTATAGGGTCTACATGGATGCCACGAAGGACGAGCGTAAGGTAGAAGGCCTCATCTGCTCCAATTCGCAGTATAAGCAGGCCGAGTTGCGTCGGTTCGCGGAATATGTTTGGAATTCGTTGCAGAACGAGTTCTACCATACTGCGGATATCAGCTGGAATTCGATCTGGAGATTCCAGGACGAGTTCGAAGGCTTCGACGAGTCTGGCTATCTTATGGTAACGATGCCCGAACCTCTTACGGAATGGACCAAGCTTGTCAAGAGCTGGTACAATCGTAATTGGGCTTACGAGGTCCTTAATTTCATCAAGGACTGGAACCTCGACAACCAGGATCCCGAGTACGTGAGGGTATTCCAGGCCGACTTCAAGAAGGTCAAGGACGAAGAACAGTTTATCAGTGCGCTCTACAAGTGGAACGACCTGGTTCATTGGTCTCCGTGGAAGATGTCTCTTCTCGATACGTCTTTCCAGATGCCTCAAAGCGTGCATTACGAGGATGACTTCAATCCCGATGTCGATTCCGATGCATATCTTGATTAGTTGATTCACTAGAGATGGGCCTAAAAATCCATCTCTTTCCTTTTTGTATATTTGGGGAAGATGAGGTTAATATGTTCAAGTGGCTTGTCCGCAAGATTTATCTTTCTTCCCGGAAGAAAAGATTCGACTATATCATTCGCAAGTATGCGAAGACTCCCGATATTCACGATGCGGCAAATGTGCGGCAAGCATATCGTGAAGCGTATATCTACGAAGGCGATATTCGTGACTTGATTGATTGGCTTGAGCTTCGAGCACCAGGTGATTATCGATACGAGTCTGCTCAGGTGCAGTCCATGTTCCGTTGTCTTCTTGTCGAGGTTCTGTTCAGTAGGCAAGGGGTACGTACCGATTTGTTCAACGGCATGCGTGGCATCGACAAGATGCTTGACGAAAGGAAACGAAAAGTTTACAAAAATTTACAAAACCCCGGAGGGGTCAAAGGGCGTACCTAGTAACACGCCCTTTGATACAATTTTTTTGTATTTTTTACTTGACTGGAAGAAAAAAATAAGTTAGATTCCTTGTCAAGATGAGGACGGAAGAAAAAAAATCGCAGTGGAAACCGCGCGGCAAGTACAGGGTAGGGAAGTACCGTGTGCGCAGCTGGAAAATGTTCGAGGTGCTTGACGAGGACATTTCCGACGACAAGGACGAGTTCGAAGTCGCTGAAGTCATTCCCTGCAAGAACGAGCCGAAGAAACGTAGACGCGGGGCTTTCCGCACGAAACAGCGGCAGGTAAATCCCGAAGAACCGAAGAACGAAGTCATGGAGACTTCGGCCCCGCGTTCTCCCGAGCTCGATACGGTCCGCATTTATTTCGACTGTCGTTCGTTTGTTGACCTTGACGGATTCATCCCTTTTACGGCGAACAAGAATGTCCGTACATGTATCCGTGATTCGCTTGGCAATATCGCATATACGAAGGAAAGATTCAAGAACGAGATGCGCTGCTCTTGGTACGGCAAGATGCAGGTATCCCAGGAGATGAAGAAGTACGGCAAAAACGGAAAATATGGAGTTCCTGTTCTTTGCTTTGAATACTCCGTTGCGAAGTGGTACAACATGACATCCGGGGTCAATAGTGGTGTCGAACCTTCAGCGCGTCTCGTTCTCATTCCTTGTGTCCAGGCGATGAAGGCCATGAATATCGAGCTTTTTTCGTCCGTGCCTTTTAACCGCATTGTTGAAGAATTTGTCCGGCGTGCAGAAATTAGGCGATTTGACTTGAGTATCAATTTTCAGATTCCTCCAGGCTATTCTCCCGATGAGTATATCGATGTCTTGGAACGTTGCCGTTTGAATAGGCAGGATGGGAAAAGGGAAGGCGAGGGATCCATATCTTTCGGTACGGCCAAATCGCCCTATCGTGTGATTTTTTATAACAAGGAAAAGGAACAGAAGAATTTTTATTTGTCGAATGACGCAGACCCGCATCTGATGTACATAGACGATAAAGGAATAGAACAGCATCTCGATTACAATCTCCTGAAGCAGACATTCTACAAGAAGAACTTCGACTTATTCCAGAACAAGCTACGTTTCGAAGTTCAGTTTAGGACAAAGTTTATGCAGGAGAACAACCTGGAGACATGCGGCATGGAAAACATAGATAACGTCATTCGGCTCGGTGCCCTCTATTGGCGGGATGTTCTCGACCAATTTGACGAGCAGTTGAATAGGGCGAATTTCCAGTACCAGGAGGACGAGAAAACGGCAATCTCTCGTATCCTCGACCAGCTGGAGACCATGGAGACGAACGAGGTAATATCTCGTACCGTCTGCGCGAACAAGGTCAAGTTCATTACCGATTGCTACCGCCAGGGATGGAAGGTTGTTGCCCGGAAAATGGGTACGAATCTTTTTTCTCAGAATAGGAAGTGGTGCAACGTGAATTTGAATTACGATGTCAAGATTTTGCCGGAGGAGTTGCCGATAATGTATATTATGCCAACCCTCTACCTTTCGCGTACTGGCAAGATGCTCTCCAACTTCGTGCTTAATCCTGCACCCGTGCAAGTGGCGAGGGCAATATGATGGATTGTCTTTTCAAGGGTCGCATGGAAACTTGCTTGATTTGCACGTACTACTTTTCGTGCAGGGCACGTGCGTTGTCCGAGCGTGAACAAAATTCCCAACAAAACAACAACCAAAAAAGATGAGGTAAAACATGAAAGCTCTGATTCTTACTTTCTCTGCCTTCGATGGCAAGAAGGATACGTCCAAACATTACTTCCGTTTCTCGATGTTCGACTGCGAGGGGAAGGCTCTCTACGAGATCTTCCAGGAACAGCAGTACACCGAGATTTCGGGTGGTGTGATTCCTACGCCGCAAGAACAGATTGATACCTTCCCGCGTATCGCGGATGTCGATTTCTCGGTCGACCAGTACCGCACGAAGGAAGGCAAGCAGGCATGGCAGCCGCGTGTCCGTGCCATCAAGTCCTGGAAACCTGTGGACTTGAAGAAGTTGTAGTATGAAAATTGTCTGCGTACTGTCCCTGCTTTTCGTGACGCTGGCTGTGGCGCAGGAGTCGTCTTCCGAGACATCTTCTTCGTCTTATCTGGCTATTCCGGAAGGTCTTGCAGATGAACTAACAGATGTGGCGATTAGCGGTTTTTCGCATGGATTCGGTATCGCAACTGCGTTCCTTCTTGGTGCGGGTGGCGTTGCCTTGTTCATGCACTTGATAAACCGTGGGGCGGGTCACTAAAAACCTCATTCAAGGATGGATAAAATGAAGAAGATTATTCTTGCTTCTCCTATCGTTCTCGGTGCGGCTTCTGCCTTCGCTGAGACTGCTAACTGGTGGGAAGACTCGGGCGTCCCGACCTTCTCGTCTTCCAACATGGGTGACCTGATCGGCACCGCTGCCACGTTCGGCATTCTCGTCGTTGTGGCTGTGGCTGGCGCTCGCGTCTTCATGAAGCTCATCAATCGTGGCGCGGGCAAGTAGTCCGTGACCTCATCTGGGGCCCCCTGGGCAACCGGGGGGTTCTCTTCTATGATTCTTGCATACGCTGTATCTGTTTTTTGGTCCGGTATATGGACTATGATTGGTTTTGTCGCCGGGGCCATATTTTGGTACATGATTGTACGTGAATTTGTATATTGATTTTGTCATAAAAAAGGCAGGTAAAAAAATGACAAAGTTCTCTTTTTTCTTACTTACGGCTATCATTTCCCTTCTCATGTTTGTGTTTGGGTTCAAGATTGGCGATTCTCACGGTTATGAGGATGGCTATAAGGCCGGATATATCTATGACTGCAAGGACGAGGTGAAGTCCTTGCGTGAGGCCCACGAGGACCTCAAGAAGGCCGTGGATTTCTCGAAGAGGAAGGCCGAGGAAGTCCAGTATGAGAATGCACGACTGAAATATTCTCGTGAGCATTATGAGGATTCCTTGAAGAATGTAGAACGCGTGAAGTTTTTGCGTGATTCGATAGATAAGCATGATTCCAAGAAGGGCCGTGGTATATATGTTGATCCTTATACCGGACGTGTTCAGAAGGGAGTTCTTCGTGCTTTGGAAGATGAAGGGGCTGAAAAGTGATTGATGCAGGGCGAGGACAATCCGTAAAAACGGGGTTGCTTTCAGATGGCGCGAAAATCGTGCTAGTCCTTGCCCTGCTTTTTCTTTGTACAATCTCTTGGGGTTCGTGTCGTGACAATACCTATGCGAGCGCATCCGGTTTTGCTATTCATCCTTCGGGTTATAATTCTGTTTCTTGTGTCTCTTCGCCGACTGAGTGTACATATTGCATAAATGAGAATTGTAGTGGCAGTGGATGGGGTAGTTCTGCTTGTCAAGAATTCCTTGCTAAATGTGATTTATCATTGGGTGGTGGCTGTCCATCCGTGTATCAAGCTTGGCCTGGGTATTATACTGACCCTGTGGAAGGTTGCCCCTACAGATATGGTGCTTGCAGTCGAGAAACGAGCGGTTGTAATTATCGTACTATATGTGATACAAAAGCAGAAGCGGACAGCGCATTTTGTGCAAATAATCCTTCTGCACCTGGCTGTGTTGAGGAGGATGTTCCCCAGTCGTGCATGTCTGATTATCAGAGATGCGTCTCGATGAATGGGGTATGGCGAAAAATAGGCGTCAATGCTGGGCAGTGTCAGTCTTATTGTGATTTGTGTGGGTCGAAGGGACAAACTACTGTGGCGAATGCTTTTGTGAAAAAATGTTGTGCTGTGTATAAGGCCCCTCCTGATAGTGTACGATATTGTTATGAGCCTTTGGAAAAAGGTCCTGGTATGACCGAGAGTATTTTTGTGGATAATTCGAATTCTTATTCTTGCGGTGCTTTAACTACTTCGGATGGTGAACCTATTGAAGAAAACCAGGCTCTTTACAAGCGGTTCTGTCTTGATGGCGATAGGTATGAGGAACAGGTCGATACGAACGATGTGGGCGGTTCTTCCTCTTCCGGTGAGGGTTCTTCTTCTTCTGGGGGGATTTCTTCATCTTTTGAAACTGAACTTGATGCGTTAGGTGGTCTTTATGGCGTTATGGATACTATCCGTGATACTCTTGTTAAACGTCTAACTCCTGCGACTGAAGAGATACGCGATTGTCTTTACAATTTCAAGCTCTGTACGGCTCTTGAGCCGTTGCAGATTGATTGGACTAATATGCCTCGCGATACGTCCATCTTCAATGTCGATACGGCTATCTTGAAGCATATCCGGCCCATGATGGATTCTTCTGTCAAGCTCGACTCTGCCCAGTTGAAGGTCTTGAAACAGTTGGATTCTCTTTACAAGAAGGGGCTTGTGAATGATTCCCAGTTGCGTATTCTTGTAAATGATATTAATGGTAATGTTGGTGATGTTGAATCTGCTGTTCGTGGTGTCAAGCATGGTATCGATTCGCTTATCGATTCCATGACTACTTACATGGACAAGGTAGGTCAGGGCATTGGTGCGGTTGGTGATTCTATTGGTGCAATAAAAGGTATTCTTGAGGGTGAATATGATGGCAATGGAATGTATTATGATTCTGCCGGTCGTCTTGGCGATTCGATAAGGCATTGGATATCTACGGGTGATTCTAAGTATGATTCGGCTTTTTCTGCGACAGAAGGGTCTTGGGGTGTAGACAATATTGATAGTTCCTGGGATAGTTCCTATGCGTATGGAATGTGCCATGGTGATGATTGTCCTCCATGTACGGACACGGATTGTCTTGGAAAGATTACGCCTGGCATATTGCGGTATGGTGATTCTGTCGCTCATGAGTTGGGGGATAGTCTTGTAAAGAATGTCCGTGAACAGGAGGATTCCTTGCCCTCCCAGTGGGATTCTGCATTTGTGAAGCTTCGTGAAGTTTCTTTCTTTGGTACTTTCGATTCCACGTTCTTGGCGAATGTTGGTGCGATGATTCCTAACACGAATACTTGTCCGGAGGATTGTTTTAGACAGACTGTAAGTGGTACGTATGCCTATGTTGCGTACAACATGACACTGGACTGGAATTTGTGCAGGCCTATTTCTGCGGGTGCTCTTAACGGCCTTAATGCATTCGACATTCTCAAGCTCTTGGCTCGCGTGATTACTATAATCACTTGTCTCTCGATTCTTATGTGGGAGATATCTTCTCGGCGCGGTGGAGGTATGGGATTATGATGGCTGCCCTATCTGTCATTATCGATGTTTTGTCCATCCTGTTCTTGGTGAAGGAGTTTCTTTGGCCTATTGGTCGGAAGGTGTTCGGGTTTGACAAAAAACAGGTTGGAGGTGCTGTTGCCGCGAAGGCTGCGAGTAAGAGTGCGGGTAAGTTCTCGAAGTTTCCTAAGTGGTTTGTCTCTCTCTTTGAGAAGGGGGGTAAGCTTCGTTGGTTGCGTGACATTGCTTTCTTCCTTAAAAATTCGATATCGGCTCCTATTGTCTTGGGAATAACCTTCCTGTTGTCGGCTTTTGTACCTACGCTTTTCGAGAAGCTCTTTATGGTGATGGGAGCGGTATCCTTGAAGTTGGGTATAATGATGGTCGGTTGGGCCTCTAAGTTGATGAAGGAGTTGCCCGAAAACAATACTGAAGAGCTCTATGATATTTTGGGATCGACGGTGAGTGAGATACCGCATTGCTTTATTGATATTTTGGGTTATTGTCATCTTGTCGAAGATTTGGGTATGCTCGTTACGACAGCAATATTTGTCGGTCTGTATAATTTGATTAAATTTTTCTACTTCAAGTTCCTATGATATACGCTGTATGTGGCACTCCTGGCAGCTACAAGAGCTGCTATACTTTGGAAAAGTTTGTCATACCTGCACTTATGTCCGGGCGGGCTGTCTTTACTAATATTGAAAATTTGTCACCTTTCCATATTGCGACTTTTTTTGACTTGAATCCTCTTGAAGTAGACCAGAATCTGCATATACTTGGACGAGTATGGGATGATGATGGCAACTGGCACGAGGATCGCGACAAGGTACGACGTTTTCACGAGGATCTTCCGAACAACTGTCTTGTTGTCATCGACGAGGCCCAGAACTACTTTTCGAGCCGTGATTTCAAGGAAGGCTTCTCTTCTGACTTGATACCTTTCTTGACCAAGCATAGGCACCTCGGTATCGATATAATATGGATTACGCAGTCGCTTGAGTCTGTAGATATCACGTTCCGCCGTAATACGCACGGAACGTATGCTCTTCGCCGCCTTGAAAATCTCGGCATGAAGAATTCTTCGTTTGTATATGTGTTCGATCGTGCTGACCTTGAAAAAAAGCAGCTTACCCGTTCCCGGTATAGCCCGGACCCTCATGTGTTCCAGTGCTATTCGTCCTATGTCGCCAAGGATGTCAAGGAAGAACGTAAGAGCTATAATCTTTTTCTTCGTTCTCCGTTCTTCTGGCTTTTGATTATTGCCATATGTTTTGCTTTGTACCAGGTTCTATCTGGTAATTTGGGACGCATATTTGGTCGCAAGAAGCCTAATGTGTCTCCTAAGCAAAAAACTGAATTAGTATCACAACAACCGCAGCAGGCCGAGCAGGAGGTTCCGCATGATGGTAAACAGGACGGGATGCATTGTATCGTCAAGATGGCGACTGTGCATGGCGAGAAACGTTTTTATATTGACGCTGGTTCTGTCGTCGATGATCCGGGCGGCTACTCCTTCTGTAAGTGATTCGACCGTCTATGCATATGAGTATTCCGGTGTCTTCACCTGGGGTGAGGTGATTACTTCTCTGTGCCGTGACGGTTGGTGTCGTACCCAGTTGCCCAGGGAGTTCTTCGAGCTCAGTGTTCCCCTTAATATTTACGAGAAGGGGTTTGGCGACGCGTTCAAGGCTCTTTCCATGCAGGCCCTGGCGGATGGCTACCGTCTGAAGAAAACGGGCTCCAGGAAGCCCTATACGGTCATTGCGGAACTGGACGAGAAGTCGAAGGCGTCGTACATATCCTGTATAGATACTTCAGTCAAGAGTGTCGATTCGCAGGATCTCTGGAAATACAAGCGTGCGGACTCCCTTCGCTGTGTTGCCAAGTGGAATTACCAGGATTCCATCCGTTCTTACAATTCTTCCGTGCATTATCCGTCGATGCGTTACCGCGTCTCGTTCTTTGTGGTTTCTAGTTCGTTCCTTCGGGATATGGGTATAGACTGGACTTCCATCTGGGCCAAGGGGGACCTGGTTCATGTTCCGGAACTTATTACGGACTGGAGTCTGCAGGCCGTTGCTGCAAACGATACTACCGCAGAATTCCGTTCTATCGAGGTGGACCTTGATTCGGCGACGACTCTGCACTGGGGTTCCCGGAGGAAGGAGTCTAAGGGGGTTGTTACGTATTCAAACGGAGTCACCCAGACCGATTATGAGTGGCGGGATTACGGCCTTACGTTGACCCTTTCGAGGGATACCGTTGCTGGTGTTCGGGCAAGCTATACCCTTGCGCAGAGGGACGAGAATAATTCGGTGCTTACGGGGACCTTTGGCGGTGGCGGCAGTGATTCCGTTTCTGCCTGGGGCGTTTATGATTCGTACCAGAATACTTTCAGTGGCATCCCATTTCTCTGTTCGCTGCCTATTATCGGCTATCTCTTTGGTACCGAGCATGTCGATAAGGTCAAGTCGTTCTTTGTTATCAAGGTGTATCCTATCGAGTCCCGTCTTGATACCTTGAATAGCTTTCCGCATCAGGATACTTTGCGGACAGAGGAAATAAAGGAGTATCTCGATGTACAGGATTCTACGGATGATCAATCTGATTCTCTCCATACTGAGGAAGCTGCGATTTTAGACGAGTAACCTGCCCCCCACCCTCCCGGCCGTCCGGGAGGCTTTAGCCCCCAGGCCGGTGGGGGTGGGGATGTTGGATGGATTATGAAAATTTTTACCAGGACTACCTTTGCATCCGCTCGCGTGATTATGGCTCTTGCTGTATTCTTCTGCCATGTCTTTCCGTCGATAAATATGCTCGGTCCTCTTTTTGTTGGTGTATTCTTTTTTATGAGCGGCTATGGTATGGAATTCAATCGTTACCGTGCTCAGTCTCTGTATCGAGTGATTCCTTACATTCTTGTTTTCCTTGTTTATTCGTTGGTTTATTACCTTCTTTTTCGTGTCTGGATATATCCTTCGTCTTGGTTCCTTGTCATGTATTTTTTCATCATGCTTTTGTATCGTTTTATTTCGTACTTTCGTTTGTTGGTAATTGCTTTTCTTTTGATGGGTCTTCTACTGCCTCGACTCGGATTTGAACTTGCCTGGGTTGCTTCCGTAGGTTCTTTCTTGTATGGTGTATGGTTTTCTCGTCATCCGTATAGATTTACGATTATTTCGTGTTTGAAATTTCTTCCTTTGATGGTTCTTTTTTTCTTTCATGTGGATATATTCTTCTGGGGCATTCTTCCTTTGTTTACCTTGATTGTTTTTCACATTTCTTCTCGTCTTTCTTTTATTTCTTTTCTTGGTCGTTATACCTTTCATTTCTATTGTTCTCATTGTCTTTTCTTGGGCCTTTTGGGTGCGACCTGG
>Ga0265298_10005985_pt1 | contig 15124 bp, 31 predicted proteins | sample AusTroGonzalo_MG_3_FD_193486 | JGI IMG/M metagenome (GOLD analysis project Ga0265298, IMG submission 193486) | Bovine rumen microbial communities from tropical cattle in Woodstock, Queensland, Australia - Gonzalo_01 | ecosystem: Host-associated > Mammals > Digestive system > Stomach > Rumen ... | reverse complement strand
TTGAATCTGGGCCACGGTCAGCAAATAGTGACCCAGAACAACAACGGCACGATCAACGCCGACAACCGGCAATTCTACAGCGACAGTCCGGACGTATTGCGGGCGCAGATCGAGGTGTTGGATGAGCGTATAAAGGAAAAGGACGCGCAAATAAAGGAAAAGGACGCGCAAATAAAGGAATTGCACGCCCTTTTGAACAAGATGGTGGAAAAGAATTAAGCTCTAAAAAGTGGTTCCCAAGCGTTGTCGGGCGGTGTGTTCTGGATGCCGCCCCTGTACTTGAACAACAAACGCCCCCACAGTGAACGCACCTTTACTCCGTTATCACCCACTATCACGTGCACGCCGTCAGGCACCTTATAGACACACCGCGGTTCCTCGATGCGAAAACCGTCAATATCTGACCGGCTTTGTCCGGAGCCACAAGTTTCAACCGCACTCGTGTATTCGTCTTTGCAAAGAATCTTTCTGTTTGTATCGTTTTTGAGTACTGTTTTTCCGATCATAGTTGCATAGATGAGGGAACCGAAAGTAGCAAAACCGGAAATGGCAAACAGCCCAATACCAACTTTTTTGCTTAATGCCAAAAACAGCAGAATGGCGGTAAGTACCGTCAGAACGTCAGCGGCCAGATAGCCGTCAAAAGTGCCATATTTCTTTTTCATTTTGCCTTACTTTTTCATTTTGCCTTACTTTTTTTTGATAACGCTTTGGAGGCGGGTTTATTTTGGGCCGCCGCTTTTTTCTTCGGTTTCGTTATGGCTGCGGCCTGTTTTTCAAACGGGTTCTTTGTTGTGGCCGCCGGTGGCTTTGTGATCACACCTTCCAGCCACGAAGTAACCAACATTACAAGTTTCTTGATATATGGTGCCAGCTTTTTAAGCTCCGTTTCTGGTATGTTGCTTAACGTCCCGGTATCAACGGAACCACACAAAACAACATCCTTTATTTTTTCCTCACGACACCGCAAGGCCACCCATTGTGCAAAGGTACGCGCCCAAATTTCGGTATTGTTGCACCAGTAGGCATACGCCGCAGGGCCATTGCCAGCAGCCCAATCAGCCAATTTTTCGTAACGTTCACCACAACGGACACCGTCCAAAACAATGTTCATCAAATTACGGACTTCATCCACTTTCCCGTTACTTTGAATCGTCTGTGTACTGGAGGCCGACGACAGAGAAAACGTATTACATTTTGAAAAATATTCACCGGCCAAAAAATCTATTGCGTGGCCGTATTCGTGCGCGAAGGAATGACCTCCACGCTCTTTTGTAAGATTGATCACCTTCATTGATGGCTCGTAATGTGCCAACGCTTTGCCTCTGCCACGCGCGCCGAGAGCAACGCTCATTTTGCCATAGTAACCGATATTGTCCGTGTGGATGATTTTATCCAAATCGCCCAACGCCTGAACGAGTGCGAGGAAATGATCCGCGCGGTCGTTGTAGTTCATCCAGTTTCCGAACTGCACCGCCCGCAAGTGGTATTTCTGCAAAAACAGATCTTCGTCAAATCCATAGTTTTTTTTGAAATTCAAACTGTTGGAAATATCGTTGTTCACGCTTTTCAACCATTTCGGTTGTACAAGCCGCAAATTGTCTTTCCGGCCATAATCCGCGCGGGATCCGATGATGATCTCTTGATCACCGAAATCTGTTAGCTTGTAAAGGTTCATTTTTTCCGGAATTTAGGTGGCTGAATAGAACTATCATTGCACTTTTCGCGTACAATGTACTGGCTTTTCGGGAGTTTTGCCCGTGTCGGGGTCAGTTTGATTTTTTTCTTTGTGGCCATAGCTGTAAAGTTTTATGTCATTTTGTGATACTTCTTTCCATCATAACGGTATATTTCGCCACGGTTGCCCTTCGGATTATAAGATACGTGTACCCAACTGTAATCATACTCGTTAATAAGCTGGTCGAAATTTCCCTGTGATCGGATGATCTCAAACAGTTTTTTATTTCCCTCCTTGCCTTGGCTGGTGGATATGTCGGCAGCCTGTCCTTTTTGGTGCTGGCTGTTGGATACACCTCCCACGGCCTTGTTTACCGCCGGCGACCGATAGCCGCTTGTTACGGTCACGGGCTTACCGTATGCTTCACGCGCTTTGTCCAAAACGTTGTCTATAAGAGCCTGCAAGTTCTTTTTTACTTCCTCTGTCGGCGTGTTGTCGAGATGCTTCTGGGAGGTCCGGCAAAGTTCCTTAATTGTAAAATAGCTGTTTCCCATTCCTATAAGTTTGTTTGTTACTTTCTCCACAGTGCCGGACGTGCGGCGGAGCCAAAACAGCAAAGCGCCCGTCGCCACAGCAACAGCGCCCGCTATCAACAGTCGTTTGTCGATTTTCTGTATATCCATTATTTTGCGGCTTTAAGTGCGTGCTTCCAACGTGCTTTGGCCGTTGCTCCGTAACGCTCGCGGTAGATTTCACCGGCCTTTTTCGCGCCCTTCTTGGGGTCGCTGGCCTTGCGGACTTCCTCCTTGAAAATACGCCGGTAGTCGTCTTTCTGTGCCTTCAGCACCTTTGCCGCCCAGTTGGAGCGGCTGGTTTTCTTGGTTGATTTCTTGGTTGCCATAATACTATTTTATAATATCTTCTTTTATTTCTACTGACCTATCCATCAAAAACTTAACAATACAAGTCACAGAGGTTGGTGATCCCTTCCAAGGATCCTCTTTTGACATAATATCAAAACTAACTCTTGTGGTATTTTCCCCTATTTCTGATATAACAAACGAATCAATATTATAATCACCAGAGGCATCAGGATGAACAACTTCCGTTATTCCATCTACATCTATATATACTTCACAAAAATCCCAAAATTGTGAAACATTATATGCCGAAATCAAAAAACTGTCATTGTCTTTAATATCCGCAACCACATTTACAACTTTATCATTAAGGCTGGCAGTAAAATTGTCAAAGGATAATGGCACAGGTATATATCCTTTTTCAACCATAGCAGCAACAATATCGTTAATATCTAATCCACTATATGGGTTTTTAGTGAAAAAAGAATATGACATACCTGCATCAATCCCATACATATCTGACAGAAAACCGAGAATATTCAATTTCCCTTTTTTGCCTTCACTGTCAAACGCCATTATACCCTTTTGCATAGTATCAACAGTTTCGGAATCGGTTCCACTTGGCGAGACCATAAAAACGTTGTTCCCGTCCGTGGCCAGAATTTTGTCTGTTACGGCCAACTCTTCTTTGTAGGTCGGCGAGGTAAGATCAATCAAATCAATCATTGCTCAAACTATTTTGTTTCGGTTTCAGTTTCTTTCTTGCTGAATTTTTCTTTGATTTTGTCCTTGTTTTTCCAGACAAGGACAACAGCGGCCACGATAACGGCTGCTAAAACAACTTTCGGAAAAATGCTTTTCTTTGCCATACGATTAAGATTATTAAGGTTATTAGTATTATGATGACAGCGGCTTTAATCCCGCCGCTCTTTTTTTTTTCGGCTTCCGCCTGAGTGTCCCACTTTTCAAGGCCGTTGGTGCGAATAATGCTCATGATTTTGCTGACATAATTAGGGTCAGTGGCATAACCGGCAGCCTTGATCGCCGAGATCTGCGCTTCCGGCGTGTCGGCTTTCAGTGCCGGGGCATATCGCTTGCTTTGTGTCAGCCGTTTCACATAGTCCTTCCAAGATCCTTCCTCTGAATCATACGCCTTGAAGATGGTATATTTGTTTGCACCGGCTTTAATGGCCTCGTTGTAGCTGCCATAAAGTTTTCCGGTGCCTTTTATTGTCTCCATTTTGCCGTTCAGATGCTCTTTCGTGGTTGCGCTGAACACCTTTCCGAGCGAATTTGTCCCCTTGATCCCGAACATGTTGTTGTAGGGCTTTGAAACGGCGTACCCCGTTTCCAAAGCGGCCTGCGCCAACGCCACGGAAGCAAAAAGCGGCGTACCCTGCACGGCTTTCACGGCCATCGGGCCGAACTTGTTGAAAAAATCGCTCTGTTTAGACATACTAACGTAACATTTTGATAAGACAACCAACAATAAAAGCCACAGAACACAAAGCCCACAACAAAATACAAAAGCCACCTATACCTATACCACGCGAACTGTCATTGTCCTGAACAACGTATTTTGTAACCGGCACCTGCTTAACAACAGTATCGGCTTGTATTCGCGTTGTAACGATATAGGTTGTATCGTTAAGTTGCACTATTTCAGTGATAAATGCGGTATCCTCGATAACAACAGTGTCGCCGGACAAAACGACGGTGTCCGTCCGCACACGTTCCGGCATAATGACCGTATCCGTCACATACTCCGTCACGGTGGGAAGGTTGTATTTTTTGACAATGCGTGCAACACGCTGCTGCGGGCTGCACGCTGCCAGAACCAACATTATGATTAAAAAGAAGCTAATCCGTTTCATCGTCATCGTTTTTTTGCGGGCTTTTGTCGTCCAAAAGAGACAGGCGTTTGTCGCAAATCCGGAAGCAAAGCAACCGTCTATATTCGTTCACAAGCCGCCTGTATTGCAGGGCGATTTCGTCGGCGTACTTCATTTCTGTAGTTCCCGCTTCGGCATCCTTCGTACGCTTGTTTTGCTTGTAGAAGAAAAGCCAGTTGATTGCGGTAAAAACGGCGGTTACACCGCCAAGTTCCAGAAGTGTAGCCAGCCATCCCATATTAAAGTTTTTTTGCGGCAAAAGCAATGGCCACACCCGCCGCCGCCAATGTAACGCCCAGCACAAGCACAATCTTAATTATCGGTTCAGGGGTCACATCAACCTTGACAGTCGCCAACGGATCATCCGAAAGCAGCTTGCCGATTGCACTATTGCCCAGTTCCTGTAATTTGTTGTTTGCCATAGTTAGAAAGTTTTGGTAATACCTTTGCTATGCAACATATTGTTGAGTTCCTTACGCTGATTTGCGCTTAAATCACCCGCTATCCACTGCGCCAATGTCTCGGCCTTCCGACCGAATGAGAAACCGCCGGTGGTGGGCTTGCGTGATCCGAAAGCAACAATAAGCTGGTTCACGTCTGCATCCGTTTTCATCCGGTTGAAAACCTCACGCCAAAGTTTATCGTTTGTTCCAGGCCCGTTGAAGGCTTCAAAAAGCTGGTCGGCCATATCGCGGTACTCTGTACCGTCATACGATAAATCATTTTTATCCACCTTGTTTTGAATAGCCGTTATATAAGATTTGTTTTCCGCCTCCAATAATTGATCCTCTTTGGTCTTTTTCAGCTTCTTGACAAGCACAATGAGGATAACGGCCACAATCACAATGATAATGGCCGTACGGTATTCCTTTGCGAATTTCAGCGCGGCATTCATAGCTATTTCTTTTTCTTTTTGAGTACCACGATAATAATTATAGCAACAACCACTACTGCGGCCACACCGCCGAGGATGAGAGGCAACTTGCTACTGGATCCGCTTTCACTTTCAGCGTACGTGCCGCCGTCAGAAACTTCAGTATCATCACCACCCTTACCGAAAATACCGGCAATCTTACTGCCAATACCGCTCAGACCCTTTGCAAATTCAGCACCGCTGGAAATACCCTGCTTGGCAAGTTCCATTTTGGCCTTTGCCTTCTCCATTTTGGCGTTTGCCTTGATCCGTCTGGCATCCGCTCTTGACTGTTTGGCATCCGCCTTGGCCTTCTTCGCGGCGATTTTGGCATCGCGCTTTTGCTGGCGGTACTCGCCTTTGCTCATATCGCTATACTCAAGGCCGTAAAAGTCGCAGAAATTCAGGTAATCGGCAATCTCCAGTTCGTCGATCTCGCCTTCCCCGATATAGTCGTTTGTGAACATACAGCCGTTGGCATCTTCAAAGCTTTCGTAGTTCACACGCCTGTACTCTTTTTTGCCGTCAATCACGGCGTTGTTTTCAAGTCCTTTCATATCTCTTTCTTTAAGATAGTTGAACAAATTTTCACGTCTTGTATCATTGACCGCCCCGCTGTGCAGACTGTCGTTCAAGGCTCGAAAAGTGGCCTTGTACCCTTCAAGGTTCAAAAGTATGTCAGCGGCGAAACGGTCGGCCTCACTCTCATCGGTGGTTTGATTCACATAGTGGCCAAGTTCGTGGAGAATGATAAAACGCTGCTGTGTGGGCGTGTACATCTCATAGAACTTGGGTGTGAGGTAAACGGTGCCGGTGGGGCGGTGTACCCTCGCCGGCGTTCCGTTGCTAAAGTTCCGTTCAAGGCTGACAAACTCCATACCTTACTTTTTACGTCTGCTTTGTCTTGCGGCACGTCTGGCTGCACGGTTGGACTGACGGTTGGCGCGGCGTTCGGCGCGTTGCTGCTGGCGCAAAACCCTATTTGAGGCAGCACGTCCCTTGGCCGTGGTACGGTTGGCTGTGATTGCGCTGGTGGTAGCAAGCGCGGTTGAACCAACACCGTTCACGTTGCCGGTGGTGATAGCATTAACAACCTTGCTACCTCCCATACGGGTAATATTGCTCATAGCGCGGGTCATCTTGTTTTGAAGAGCCGTAGCGTTGTTCAGAGCGGCACCGAAATACAGGTTGATGGTCATAGTGAACGCTGTACCCGTCGGGATGCTGATATACCAATAGTTCTGGTTGCTAATGACCTGATTGATTTTCGGGATGGTCAGCAAGCCGGTTTGATACTGGTACTCATTACGGAAAACAGAAAGGTTGATCGGGTCGGTGGACATATCACGGAACGGGCTGGTTTCGTAGCGTTCAATGATAGAGGAAAGAATCGTTGTCTGGCTGGTTGCAATCTGCATACCCTGTAAAATAGTGGGCTGTTGTTGTAACCACGCAAGCAACTGATTGATCGACTTCGGAGATCCAGAACCGGTAATAGTGGCAGTGTCTGTACCACCGATGGTTTCAGAAGCGATCGTACCTTCTTTGATAATAGGTTTGGAAGCATCAACAGCACCAACCAACAGATCACCGAACAACTGGAGCTTTGTAACCTTGCTGTTGTTGGCCGTCACGCTGATTTGAATTGAAGCGGTTCTGAAACCTTGGTTGTGGGCGGCAAAAGAAACGCCATTACCGCCATAATCAAGAAATTCGTCGTCTGCGCCGATGTAATCGTCAAAAACTTCGTAATCCTCGAAATCCTCGAAGTCGTCGTCATCGTCGTAGTCCTCGAAATCCTCGAAATCGTCAATCACTTCGTAATCCTCGAAGTTGGAAAATTCTTCCGCTTTTGCGTCCAGATAGCGGCGGACGCTGTCCGCATCATTTTGAAAAGTTTTCATCGTTTATAAAATTTTGATTATTAATAAATTATTCTTCGTTTTCGTCGTAGTCGTTTTCTTCGGCTTCCGGCTGATCCTTGCGGAGCTGTACTTTGCGCTCGATAGTGCCTTCAAAGGATCCGTCGGCGTTCTTGGTCAGAACAATTCTTTCCTTCAGAAAGCGTTTGGCCAACATGTAAAGCACCAAAGCCGTTAAAATGATAATGACAATGTTTTTGACGTTCAGCGTACTTTTTACACCGCTGGTAACGCCGGTTGTGACTTGGTTAATAGGATTCATATTGCTTAAAATTTTTTGGTTGTTTTTGAAAAATCGGTGCAAAACAACAACAAAAAAAAGTGGCAAAAATCAAATTTTGCCACTAATAAACAGTAATAGACATTCTTGGTCAATAATCAACACTCTTTATATTCTTTCGGGTCCCCAAAATGTTTATATATTATAACCAAAGCACTTGGCGGAAACAAACGGCCAACACGCAATTTAAGCAAATCAGCATCTTTTAACCATATAACAATCGTTGTACGACTTACACCATATTCTGCCGCCAGTTGCGTTATCGTTTTTACCTTCATCAGTATATATTTACAAGTTTGTGTGCATACGGGTTGGAATCCTTCATAACAGCCTCGTGAGCCTTGCAGACTTCATCAAAAGCCGGTAGATCATTCTTGCGGACATCCGGCACGTCTCCAGTTTTGAACAATACAATGTTGTCACAGATACGGAACAACGCGGGCGGACACGCCACAAAGCCGTGGAAAACAAAGATAATATCGACGTTTTTCTGCTTTGAATCGTAAACCAACCGTTTCACAGAATCCTGCAAACGGCCTTCTATGAACTTGGTGGCATCCTCGATTATCAAAAGCCCGTTTTTAAAGTTCTCACACGCCAAAAGAATTTCGTCCGTCTCGCTTCCCCAGCAACGGCAACAGTCACCCATACCCATACGCGCAATCGCGCCCGTCTGTATTGTCTTGACCCCGGCATAAGAGGGATGATCAAGCGTATCGACAACAAGCACCTTTGACTGTTTCATAAGGTACGACATAATCACACGTTTCAAATAGAACGTTTTTCCCGTTCCCCGACGGCCTAACAATAAAGATACCTTGTTGATCCTCATTTCTTGAAATCGTTAGTAAAAAACGGCATAGCCCTTGAAAATTCAACGGTGACAATAGCAAACAACAGCGCGTAAGTCGGTGACGGTGCGGACTGCCACATTTTGAGGCACGCGGCCAGAGGTTTTCGGATCGTCTCTTTCTCATCGTCATTCAAAGCCACATTCGCTTTGTACTCTGAAAGAAAATCAAACTTCCGCTCGATTTTTGCCTGTTTGTCGGTCAGCTCCATTGGAACGCCAACACTTTCAATTTTTTCGTGTTCCTCCCTGTCGGCATCCGTTATAATACGCTTTTCCAGCATCTTCGGCAACATCACTTTCTGCGTATCTGACAGAAGATTTACGTACAAAGCCGCTTCCTCGTCGTAGGTGCAGAAACGTTCCGGCGCGGGTTCGTCCATCGGTGGCGTTTCGTCTTGATCTCCTGACGGCTCGGGAATATCCGGCACGTCTGAAATCTCCGGTTCCTCAACGGCGCGGGTCTCCTCGTTCAATTCGTTGATGAAATCATCAGCTGGTTGGTCACCTGTTATCTCACTGAAAAAATCTCTGCTCGGTAATTCCATATCAATAGTTTTCCAAACGTTTCATAATGTTTTCCAATTCCTTGCTTTTGCCGTTCAGAGCAAACATCACCTTTGTAACGGACACTTCACCCTTTTCAATAAAAGAGCCAACAAAAACCTTTATATCGTGTAAGAGCTTACGTTCTTCACTCTCCTTTTTCTGAATCACATCCATCGTTCAAAATTTTTTGTTTCCACATAAGATAATTTTCTGTGTCCTTTTCATCGGCCACCAGCTTGTTTTGTTTCCAATACGGTTCCAAAATGTAATCAATGGCATCACTGAAACTGTCGGCCTCCCCCATCGCAATAAGCGCGTGCAGAATAACACCAAGTTTGTCGGGAATGAGAAAATGTTTCTTGCACACCTCATATTTACGGGTGACGGCCTCCAGCCGTTCAGCAAACTGCCGGTTGTTATCTTCAAGCGCGGTTATTTTCATCACCGTTTCATCGTCCGGCTCTTTTGCCGTTTGCGGTTCCGCTGACAGCATATTTGCCAAAAAATCGGCGCGGTTCATCCCGCTTGCAGCAACTTTTTCATTTAACACGGCCAGCAATTCAGGCGTGATCCCCGAAAAAGTGACACTCGTTTTTTTAGTTTTAGCTTCTTCCATAATTTTTTGTTTTGTGTTATCTCCATCTTTCTTGAATTTCCTCAAAAGGTGCTTTTTCCGGCTTTTTCGGCACATCATTTTCTTTGATAGGATTCAAAGAAACGGCCACGGCATCACGCAAAAAATCAGCGCGGGAAATTCCTCTTTCAGCCGCTGTTTTATCCATTTTTACCACATCTTCAATCGAAATTGAAAAGGTTACTTTCACTTTTTTTGTTACAATTTGTTCCATAATTTTTATTGTTTGTTGTTGTTTTTTCGCCCGCAAAATTACACATAATTTTGTAACTCATTGTTTTTGCGTAAATTATGAACAAGCAAAACGAGCAAAAAAAATGGATTGAAATTTTGTATTTTTCAATCCAATTTTTTGTAAGTTTCTGAAATTGTTGTATTTTTGTCGCTCGAAATTAAAAAAATACCATACCCGCAGTTATAGGACAATTTATTTAATTCGTTGATTATTAGCGGAAATGTTTAAAAATACGGTTCGATTGAAACCGTATTTTTTTATACATTTCGGAAAATCAATCTGAATCTTCATCAAAAAAAACAACTCCTTTTGCTTCCATTTCCTTTATCAATTCACTACATTGATAGTAAATTTCTGTCAAATAGTGATCTAATTGAGAAACAAATCCCAATTTTTCATAATTAGCACTATCCAGTTCACACGATTTGCGAACTTCACGAATAAGTGTGTCTGATAAAATTTCGGCCTTTGATACCGTTCTTTGAATTTTTTTCAATCTTTCCATAATTTCAACATTTTTTCAATAAATCAATTACATTTTCCAACTGTCCGGCGGCAATATCAACAAGGCGTTTGTCGGTTCCTTTTTTCTGGCGGTCGTTGAGGCGCCAAATTTCTCCAATCAAATCACTTACACCCAATTCCCACGGCTGCGCGGGGAAATAGTTCAAAAGGAACTTGAATTGTGTTGCATCTATAGCCAATGGCTCGTATATTACCGTTTTTGCACTCCGTCCGTCGAAGTGGTATATTCTATCGGTTATGCCGTGGGCTTCCAAATACGCCTTGTATTCTTGAAAGGTTAGCCGGTCGCCCAGCGTGAACAAAAGCGCGTTCATCGCCTTGTTTGCCGGAATAGCCTCATACGAAATATCCTGACTTCCGGAAAAAAGTATCAACTTTTTCCGGAAATCAAGATAATACCATTCACGCCGTATTGGTTTAGTTGCCATCTTCAATTAATTCTTCTGGGTTGTCATAAGGACAATAAACAAAATAACATCCCCAAATATTCCCATTGTTCACAAAATACGGACATTCTAAACAGTTCATTTTTGTTCCTCCTTCTTTTCGTCAAAAATGAGAATTTGAACTCTGGTTGCCGTTACTTGTGCAGAGAAAAGCACTTGGTTTGTCTGTTTGCTCAAATACTCATCAATGCGGAAATCTCCCGAAACGTACACCTGTACGCCTTTTTTTAGGTACGGCAAAACCTTGTCGCTTTTGGTGAAGTACGAGACACTGACCCACTGCGGGAACTCCTTAATCTCGCCGGTCTGTTTGTCCGTCTGTTTCACGTTGTCGCAAACGGAAAAATTAATCAAAAATCTGCCGTCCTGTAACGTCTGGCACTTTGCATCTTGGCCAAGGTGGCCAATCATTTCTAAATTAATCATAATGTTTTGGTTTTTAGGTGAATAAATATGTTTATTGGTTGTGCTTAAACCCCTTTTTTTGATACCCACTTTCATACAGCATCTTTACCGCTTCCGACGTGCAACTTGCCGGAACGTTCACCATTCCCGTTGTATTTTTTTTCAAACGGATCATTGATTCTGTCGAATAGGTGTTTGATGGATTGGTTATGAAAAATTCCTTGCCGCCGTTGGCCTCATCCTCCCCTTTCAGGTCTGCGGCCTCGGCCAGATCCTCAAGCAGTGTGTTATCGTGTACGTTGAGCGTTTTTTCGCCCAGCAAACAGCCGAATTTTGAGTATAAAGAGCGGTTGTTGTGTACCTGTGGGAGTATATCCAATACAGCCTCACAATCAAACGAATTTGCCGTTATAGCAAAAACTTTCGGTTTGAACAAGTAACTTATCGTTTCCAGGACCGCCCCAATAAATTCCTCCGTGTTCCAGTCATTCACATCGATGTGTTTTTTGTAAACTGTCCCGTCGTCCGTTTCCTTGCAAACAAAAATATTTTGCAAGTGTATGAACGTCGCGCCTCTTGGATCCAAAGTTGCAATAAAATCATCCGTGAAAGTGCAGTTGCCCTTTTTCATAGCCTCGACTTCTTTAGGCTTAAATTCTGATCTGTCATTTGTTTCATCCACCGTTAGCCGGTTCCACCAATAAAATATCATCTTGTGCAACTGGTTTCGATTTTGCTTTGCGTTGCGTACAAAAATAAGCGCGTGAATGTGTATGTGATAGCCTTCTTTGTTTTTGGTTGTTTCAAGCCCGAACTGGCCACCATAGACCCAATATAGCCACTCTTTCTTTTTTCGTAAAAAATTGAACTGTTTTGTGAGTTCACGGAAATAAAACCTCTCCCCTCTCCAGCCGTCCACCGTGTGAGGTACGGACAACATAAGGTGCATAATGTTGTAACGTACCGTTCCCATTTCCGACCAGCCCTTGTTCAGCCACTTTTGCCGCTGTGAGGCCGTGACCGTCTTTTGTGCTTTTCCGCTTTCATCCGTTATCACGTACAAGCACGGGTTAGTGTCGAACCATTTGAGGTATTTCCGGCGTATCTTTTTCTGACGATCCCAGTTGCAAATATTACAAAGCCGGTGATTGCAGCCAAGGAATGATACCAGCTCTATTTTGCGCCCGTCATAGCTGTAGAGGGTGGAGCCGCCGCACGACCGCAAAGCCTTCACCAGTGAATCGGCCAGAACGCGCCCGTTTTCGTCCATTTTGCGCGTGTTCGCGTAGCGTGTGAGTTCTGATGCCATCGCCATATTTTTACGCTTTAAATAGGTCAGTTTCTTATTTCTCACCACGTTATATTTGTAACTATCTTTCTCCATTAGTCAAATAATCTCGGTTGAAAATATTCTGCCATACTCTTTTTGCTCATCCAGCATTCGAGGAGCTCTTTATCTGACTTGCTCGGATAATCTGTCGCAAAATGTGTGTTACCACGCAAATCGTGTATGAGTGCAAGCATTTTTTTTTCAAGGTTTGGAAATTCATTGAATCTCGCAATAAGTTGTTTAGTCGAAGAGAATGGGCATACCATACAACCAACTCTGGTGCCAAAGTCATAGCACGGGTTCATAGGGAGTCCGTTATCCTCGATGTACTGCCACACCTCCCACTCCAACCAATCTATTATCGGGTAAAAACGGATACCCTTCCGGTCGTACTCCGCAACTTTGTAGGAACGTCGCTTCGCAGATTCTTCACGCCTCACTCCTATTGCCTTAACAGCTCCTCTTGAATCTTCTTTAAGGTAGAAACAACAGAATCTTTTTAACATAGTAGGTAATGCCTTCTTTTTTCTGCATAGGTCCCAAAAGTTAAGATTGGGGTGTTGAAATTTTATCTCTGGATATTGGGTTCGTATGAAGTTTACGTTTCGCGGGTGATCAATGGTGGTCACGTTATAGACCGCGCAGAACGGAACGCCAGCCCGTTGCACGAGGTGGAACATAACTTGACTGTCTTTGCCGCCGCTGAAACAGACGGTCAAAACCTCACCTTTCCGCTCGGCTATATGGGAGGCTACCTGTATGCGCTTAATTGTTGCCGTAATCTTATCGCTGTAATTCATAATTGCTCTCTTTTTCAGTGCTTTAAGGTGCTTTTTCCATTCCATTTGGTTCTTATTATCGAGGAAGGGGGGTAATAAAGTTTTTACACAATATATAACTACCTAAAATAAAGAGAGTTGCACCGCCGCCCTATGGTTTTGGCGCAACTCCCCTTCGTGAATGTTATTGAGAGCAGCAAATTTCTCCTTCATTTCCGTTGTCTGGCCGGACAGTTTATTGTATAACAGTTTGATGTTCTCAACGGCGTATTGCTCCGTGCACCTGCCTTTTTGTGCGCGGTTCCACTCGTTGTGCATCTGGTCTATAAAGTAACAGTCAGAAGCGAGCACTTCCATAAAGCACTCGTCAAACCAGCGATCTACGGCCTGCAATAAGTTTTCAACGGATTCTTTCATTTTTAACTCCTTTTGTTTTAGCGTTTTGGGTTTATTGGGGGCTTTAAGCTATCGTGTCAAACTGAAAGCCCTTTTGATTTTGGGAAACTCGGCGCGGCGTTCTTGGCTAACTAATTGATTTATTGAAAATAAGAAAACAAGTAACAATTATGAAAAAGTTTTTCGATGTTTCCAATCCCGCCGCGCACCGTTCCCCGCTTTCAGCTTGAAAGCCCCAACGGGTCGCACCCCTGCGTTGCCCGTATGCCTACGCCCAACTGTCACCGTTGAGCCAGTATAGGAACCTGCGCCACAAAGAGGGTTTTTCCCACCTCTTTTTCTCCTTTTCGCCCTCCTCGATAAGCCGCTTTTGATCCTGCTGCTTGGTGCTGAAGTCCAGATCGCGCGGCAAACGCTTTACCTTGGTTATCTCAAATTTCTGGGTGGCCTCCAGCAAGTCGATACATTTTCGCTTTGCCTCATCCACACTGTCGGCGTAAACGCCGGTTGTACGTCTCAATACTTTTCCGCCGAATATGAGCGTGTAACTCACGTTGTAGCGGCCAACCTGCTTTTTCAGGTTCATGTCTATTTGGTATGCCATACTCTACTGTTTTTAAGGTTGTTCGGAAGCTGCACATAAACTTTTGGAGCAAGTGAAATTAGCACTGCGCCCGATTCCGTGTGCGGGCGCGTGTTGTGCGCCACGGTTTGAACGATGCCGTCTTTGTAGCGTGCCACCGTGTTCAATGCCGGATAGTAAATTGTTTGTCTCATAATTATTGGAATTTGGTTTTGCTTACATAGTTATATACCGTGCGCTCGCTAATGCCGTACTTGGCGGCGAGCGTTGCCACCACATAATTGTTTTTGAGGTGCTTGGCCAACATCCGGTTGTAGTCCTTCCGGATCTTCGGGAGGATCTTTGCTCGGGCGGCGGCCATCCTCTCCCACGACTTGCGCAAATTGCAACTGTGATCGACGTACTTTCTTTTGTCCATATTTTTTGTATTTTTGCGTTGTTTTTTGAATGCGCAAAAGTAGATAAAATTTTATACCTATGGACAAAATTATAGAAAAAAATCCGAAAATAAAGCAAAGAATTTTGCAATTTATTGATGTAAAAGGAATTACAAAGACGGATTTTTGTAAAAGAACGGGTATTTCATACGGAAATATCAAAGGAAATGCCAATAAAAGCGAGCTTGGAGGGGAGCAAATTTCTATAATTTTGGAAGTTTTTCCAGAAATCAGTCCAGAATGGTTGCTACTTGGAAACGGTGAAATGCTCCGAAATGCGGCTTTGAATCTGGGCCACGGTCAGCAAATAGTGACCCAGAACAACAACGGCACGATCAACGCCGACAACCGGCAATTCTACAGCGACAGTCCGGACGTATTGCGGGCGCAGATCGAGGTGTTGGATGAGC
>Ga0265298_10005982_pt1 | contig 15132 bp, 9 predicted proteins | sample AusTroGonzalo_MG_3_FD_193486 | JGI IMG/M metagenome (GOLD analysis project Ga0265298, IMG submission 193486) | Bovine rumen microbial communities from tropical cattle in Woodstock, Queensland, Australia - Gonzalo_01 | ecosystem: Host-associated > Mammals > Digestive system > Stomach > Rumen ... | reverse complement strand
GAAACTTATGGAGCGGGGCGGAACGGCACTTCCCCCGGTCTGGCAGGTTTTTGCGGATCTGTCCTTATCGAACGAAGAAATCCATGCCCGGATCCGACGGACGAACAAATACAGCATCGCCAAAGGACAGGGCGACTATGACATCCGGATTTACGACGAAACAAGCCCGGATCTGGATGAAGCTTTTGAGGCGTTCCACCGGATGCACAGCGAGGTCGCCGGACGGGAAACCCGGCCTCAAAGCACCTGGGATATTCAGAAGGAGATTATTCGGGAAAGCTGTCCGGAGAAGGGTTGGAGTTTTCTGGTTTTCATCCGGGACAGGCAGACCGGACAGCTGGCCGGTTCGGCTCTTTTCAACACGACGCCTCAGTCCGGTTTCTACTGTGTGGCTGCTTACGATCGGAGCCGCTTTGCCAAACCCGTGGGCCACATCGTCCAGGCCGTCGCCATGGAGCGCATGCGGGAGAAGGGTGTGCGGTGGTATGAGATCGGCGAACGGATTTATCCGACGGATCCCGGGGTATATGAGAAACTGCTTGCTATCGGGCATTACAAAGAAGGCTTTGCGACCCACTTCTTCCCTAAAGTGCTGATCCGTATGTAGAAACTTTTAGCAGGATTGCGGGATACGAGGCTTTCCGGAATCATTTGTATGATGAAATGCCGGGAAAGTTTGTGCTTAGCGACGCGGAAACATCGCTTCCGCAGATCAGAAATACAGGAGAGATTATCCATGAAGTACTTAGTTATGATCCAGGCCCGCTGCGGATCCACCCGGTTGCCGAACAAAGTTCTGAAACCTCTTTGCGGCAAGCCGGCCCTGCAGCGGATGATTGAGCGCGTGCAGCGCAGCAGACTCGTCGATGAGGTGATGGTGATTACTTCCATCAACATGGAAAACCTTCCAATCCTTGCTCTGTGCGCGGATGTTGGCGTGCGATGCGGCGTAGGCTCTGAGGACGATGTCCTTGACCGCTATTACCAGACGGCAAAGCTGCTGAAGCCGGAATATGTGATCCGCCTGACGGCGGACTGTCCCTGCTTTGACGCGAAGCTGCTGGACCTGGCGCTTTCGGAAATGAAACCGGAGGCCGATTATATGGGCATGATTACCGAATCCTTTGCTGACGGTCTGGATCTGGAGATCTTGAAATACCGTGCACTGGAAAAATCCTGGAAGGAAGCGGTTCACTCCTTCGAGCGGGAACACGTGACCCAGTACATCAAACGTCATCCGGAGATTTTCAGACTCCAGAACTTTGAATCCCCCATCGGGGACTTCGGCAATCACCGCTGGACAGTGGACGAGCCGGAAGACTTCGAGCTGGTGACGAAAGTTTATGAGTACTTTGAAAACGACCAGAAAAAGGACGATTTCGGCTACAAGGAAATCCTGGATTTCCTGAATCAGCATCCCGAGATTACAGCCCTGAACAGCAAATATACCCGCAACGAGGGCCTTGCCAAATCCATCAGGGAAGACCATATGATCCTACCCGAATAGTGGGCTGCGCGTATCCGGTTCTGTCGGATCCACTTTGGAAACGGGTCCCGGAGATACGGTGCCTGTAACCACCATCATCTTGTAAAGGAAACAGAGACAATGAACGAAGGCAAATCCATGTACGACCTGGCGGAGACTATCTTTCCGATCTATCGTAGCATCACCGGCGAAGGCGTCCGGGAAACCTTCCGGATTCTGAAAGAATGGCTTGGAGACAGCTGCAACTTTAACATTTACGAAGTCCCGACAGGGACGGAAGTTTTTGACTGGACCGTTCCGAAGGAATGGGCAATCCGGGACGCCTACATCGAACGGAAGCCCGGAGAAAGAATCCTGAGCTTTCGGGATTGCCCCCTGTCCGTGGTTGGCTATTCTAAACCGGTGGACGAATGGGTGACGCTGGAAGAGCTGAAGGAAATTGTCCACACCCAACCGGATCAGCCGGATTTGATTCCGTACGTAACTTCCTATTATAAGGAACGCTACGGCTTCTGCATGACGGAGAATCAGAAGAACAGCCTGAAGCCGGGGCGGTACCACATTGTCGTCGACAGCGAGCTGAAGGACGGATCCCTGACCTACGCCGACGTGATTCTACCGGGCGAATCGGAAGAGGAGATCCTGATTTCCACCTATTCCTGTCATCCGACCATGGCCAACGACAACTGTTCCGGCATCGCGCTGGCGGCCCAGATGATCAAATATGTCGCGTCCCTCGAAAAACGCAAATATACCTACCGTTTCGTTTTCGGACCGGAAACCATCGGCATTATTACCTACCTTTGCGAGGAGGCACGGTGGAAGAAGCTCCGGGAAAAAAACCGGGCCGGTTTCGTCCTCTCCTGCGTGGGGGACAACCGGGTGTATTCCATTGTGCATTCACAGAGCGGAAAATCCCTGAGCGATCGGGTACTGATGAACGTGCTGAAGGACGGAGAGTGCGAAAAAGTCCTTGAGTATTCTTTCCTGGAGCGGGGCAGTGATGAGCGCCAGTATAATTCCCCAGGGTTGGACCTGGGCGTGGTCGGCTTCTGCCGGTCTAAATACTGGGAGTATCCGGAATACCACACTTCCGCGGATGATCTGACGGTGGTTTCGGAGGAGGGCTTCCAGGGCAGTTTCAACGTGATGAAGGAAGTTGTGGACGCCCTGGAGCACAACGAAATCTATCAGGCGGTGACGCTCGGCGAGCCGCAGATGGGCCGCCGGGGTTTATATCCGACCCTGAGTCAGAAGGGTGTCTGGGACGGGGTTCGCGTGATGATGGACGTGCTGCTTTACGCCAACGGCGAGCGAGACCTGATTACCCTCAGCGAAGAAATACACGTTCCTGTCCGGGAACTGATCCCGGTGATCCAGATTCTCGAAGGCGCAGAATTGATTAAAAAAGTATAATCAGGAGGAAGACCAGAATGAAACTCGTCATGGTTTCCGGTTCCCATCCCCGCCACCTCCACGTGGTCAAAAAAGTCGCTGAATCCGGCTGCCTGGCCGGTGTTGTGCTGATGAAACGCGAGAACATGATCCTCGACATCCCGGAGGGGATGGATCCGGCATTAACCGATCTTTACAGGCACCACTTTCAGCTGCGCCTGGACATGGAGGAAAAATACTTCGGCGACTTCGACACCGAAGCCTTCATCAATTCCCTGGACCACCTGATTGTGGACGACGAAGAGCTGAATGGCCCGAAGGTCGCAGACTACCTGAAGAGGATTCAGCCAGACTGGTTGCTGGCTTACGGTCCGGGACTGATCCGTCCGAATATTCTTTCACTGGTCAACGATCGCGCTCTGAATCTTCATGGCGGCCTGTCCCCCTATTATAAGGGTGCGGCCACTATGTTCTGGCCTTTCTATTTCCTGGAGCCGAACTATGTGGGGACCACCCTCCATTATATCATCCAGAAGATCGACGCCGGCCGCATTATTCATCAGTCTGTGCCGGTTCTGGAGCACGGCGACTGCATGCACGAGGTAGCCTGCAAAGCGATTGTCATCGCGGCAGACGACCTGAAAGTGATCCTCGGCCGCATGGCGAAGGGGGAAGTGTTCGAAGGTGAGGAACAGAGAAAAACCGGTAAGCTTTTCCTGGAACGGGAATGGCGTCCGGAGCACCTGCGGCTGATATATGAAACCTTTGGAGACAAGATTGTCGACCTGTACCTGGACGGCAAGATCAATAAAAACAATGCGCCCCGCCTCATCCGGGCGATCTGAGCGGATTGCTGAGAACCAGTCCGAGCTATCTACCAACTACAATATAATTCGGAGGAATCCGCTTTGACAGTGAAATTCCTGAAAAAAACCGGTCTGACAATTCTGATTCCCATTATCACTGGTGTTGTCATCATGACACTGCTGGCATGTGCCTACCTTCTTCCCACAGATCGCATGAAGGAGCATCTCCGAACTACGGCGGATGTTCTTGAGAAAGAAGGGACTTATTTCCAGATTACCGGCGAAAAAGGAGAACGCCACGACAATTTTACGGAAGCAGTGTATCTTTCCCAGGCCATCGTCGGCATGCAGGACGCCGACTTGCTCAGCCTGGTTATGAACAATTATGAATTTGTCCATAAAGATCCCGGGGATCCCATCGAGGGCGTAATTACAGCGGTAAACGATCCGGAAAGTGTTCACCTGGACGATTCCTATATCCGGTTTTTCTCCGGATGGCTGATTATTCTGAAACCGCTGCTGCTGGTGATGGGGTATACCGGGGTCCGGATGGTTTGCGCGTACAGCTGTCTGCTGGGGACGTTTGTGCTTTGTATGCTGATGTACCGACGAGGGCTTGGAAAATATATTGTATCGGTGCTGCTTTCCGTGCTGTTCCTGCGTCCCATTGCGGTATGGATGTCCATGGCTTTTGCCGGAATTTATCTCTGCATGCTGATTCCCTGCATCGCAATGCTGCTAATGAAAAAGGAAACACTGCGGCAAAAGGCCTGGCTGCTCTTTGGTCTGGCCGGGTGCATTACTTTCAGCTTCAACATGAACTACTTCCAGCTGATCTGTTTCGGTGTGCCGATGCTTTTCTATTATTTGATCGTCGGCCCGGAGAAACCGGCGGAGCTCCTGAAAATCACGCTGAACCTTTTTGCAGCCTGGATGATTGGCTATGCCGGGATGATGCTGTTCAAATGGACCGCATATTCTGCTGCTACCGGAACCAACGTGTTTGAAAAAATGATTCACCATGCCCTGTGGCGCTCCGGTGTGGATGAGGGTTCCCGCTTTGAAACGATTACCCGCAACGTCGGAACGGCTTTTGGAAACATCTGGTGGGACCTGCTGGAGATTGGTTTTGTTGCATGGATTCTGATTCAATGGAAAAAAGCCGGCGGAATTATAACGGTTTTCGCGGCAGAGGTTCTTCTTCTCGTTATTACGGTTCTCATGCCGGTGATTCGTGTTGCAATCCTGGCTAACCATTCCATCCATCACGCGGATTTCGTCTACAGGGTTTTCATGATTCCGGTTCTGGCCTTCAACTTTCTCCTGGTAAAACGTACCATGCGTACCGGGTCAGTCTGACCCTCTTCTGTGCAACTCAGCCGGATCCGCTGGATAAAGGCTTTCCTGGCGTTTCAGCAAATAAAATCACCGTAAAACTCGTATCGACGGTAAAACCATACATGTAAGGTGAAAACTGAATGCAAGCAATTTTCAATGCGATTGCCTCGGCTCTCGGCGCTGTCATGGACGTCTGTTATTCCATTACAAAAAACTATGGTCTGGCAATCATCCTCTTTACGCTGATCTCAAAAATTATCCTATTGCCCCTGAGTATCTGGGTCCATTACAACGGTATCAAGATGGTCCGGATGATGCCGAAGATCAACTGGCTTCACGTAAACCACTACGGCGACCGGGATGCCATCGCCGAAGGCCAGGCAAAGCTCTACAAGGAAGAAAAATACAGCCCTCTGGCCGGTCTGGTGCCGATTATCATCCAGCTGATCCTGCTTCTGGGCCTGGTGGAGGTTATCAAAAATCTGATTGCCAAAGGCAATTCGGATGAGCTGATGTTCCTGGGGATTAACCTGGGCTGGGTGCCGATCGAACAGGGTGGAATTTCCCTGATCGTACCGGTACTGGCGGCCCTGAGCGCTCTCATCATGACCGTCACACAGAACCGGGACCAGGCACTGCAGGCGGAGCAGAGCAAGCTGAACAAATACAGCATGCTGATTATCTCTGTGGGGTTGAGTTTGTACCTTGGCCTTTTCGTTTCTGCGGGGGTGGGCCTTTACTGGATCGCCAGCAACCTGTTCTCTGTAGTCCAGATGTATCTGCTGAATAGGGCGATTCCGCCTGAAAAGCATGTCGATTATGAAGCGCTTGAGAAAAGCCGGGCGGCTCTGGCAGAGATTGAGGCTCTCGACGGCGGAAAGAAAAATGGTTCTTTGCTGAGGCGGGATCCGCTTTCAAAGCGGGAAACGGCAGATTACAAGAGGTTTTTCGAAACCGCCGGAAAACATGTGGTCTTTTATTCCGAGAAAAGCGGTTTCTGGAAGTATTATAAAAACATTATTGAGAAACTCCTGGAGTGGAGCAACCTGACGATTCACTACGTTACCAATGATTCGGAGGACCGGGTTTTTGAACTCGCAAAATCCGAACCCCGGATCGTGCCTTATTACATCGGGCCGAAAAAGGTTATTCCCCTGATGATGAAAATGGATGCGGACATTGTCGTCATGACTACCCCGGATCTGGACACCTATCACATTAAGCGCAGCTATGTCCGGAAGGACATTGAATACATTTACACGCCCCACGATCCCATGAGCGTTCACATGAGCTTCCGGGAGGGCGCCATGGATCATTTCGATACGATTTTCTGCGTTGGACCCCAGCAGATCACGGAAATCCGGAAGACGGAAGAAGTTTACGGCTTACCGGAAAAAACGCTTGTCGAATGCGGCTACTGCCTGCTGGACGACATGGTTGCCGATTATGAAAAGCGGGAAAAGAAGACGGACGATGACACGAAGCACATCCTGATTGCACCGAGCTGGAATGAAGACAACATTCTGGATTCCTGCGCGGACGAGCTGATCCGAAATCTTCTCAAGGAAGGCCGGAAAATCACGGTACGGCCGCATCCGGAATACGTCAAACGTTATGCTCCCCGGCTGAATGCCCTCATGGACCGGTGGAAGGATTCCTGCGGAGAGGGCCTGGCCTTTGAAACCGACTTTTCTTCCAATGAATCCCTTTATGAAGCCGATATCCTGATCACCGACTGGAGCGGGATTGCCTACGAATATTCCTACACCACGGGAAAACCAACGCTGTTTATTAACACGAAGATGAAGATGCCGAACCCAAATTGGGAGAAAATCGGCATCACGCCGCTGGAGATTTCCCTGCGGGATCAGATTGGCCGGTCGTTGAACAAAGATGAACTCGACAAGGCCGAAGAGGTTATTACAGAGATGGAAGCTCATCCGGAAGAGTGGGCTGAAAAGATTGTCAAAGTCCGCAAACAGAATATTTTCAACCCGGGTGAAGCGGGCAAAACCGGGGCAGAATATATCCTCAAATCTCTCATTGCCCGAGAATAATGGGTTACGGAGGCTAACCTTTGAACAAGAATCGCTGGAAACTTTACGGTGTCATCTATTTCGCCATCGTGTTTACTATGCTGCCGGCCATGGCGTCCGCCTATATCGACCCATCAGTTACGACCTATGCTATTCAGGCTATTGCCGGCGTGGCGGTGGCCGCCGGTGCTTTCTTCGCCACTTATGGGCGAAGAATGAAAAAAAGCTGGATGAAGACTGTCGGCATCGATGAAAACAACACCAAAGAGACCGAATGCCCACTGGAAATCACCCGTGAAGATCTGCGGGCGGAGCTCGAAAAGAAGCGGGAAAGCACAAAGACGCAATTGCAGCCCAAAACCCGAAAGACCGGGAACCTCAAGGGCCGGATCTTTACTTCCCTTCTTTGCGGTTTGACCCCAGCCCTGGCCCTGATTCTTCGCCCGATCATTACCTTCTACATCTCTAACGAAGGCGAATTCTGGTTCCAGCTCAAAGATGTTCTGCCGGATGTTTTCCTGGTCTTTCTTGGCGCTGCAGCTATCGCATTCCTGATTCACTTCCTGCTTCCGGACGGCAGAAAGCTGAGTCTGCGCCTGTGGTTTGCCGCTGCCGTTGCAGCCGGCACCCTTTGTGCCTTTATCCAGGATCATTTTCTTTCCGGTTACCTGCCGGCTTTAACCGGCGAAGAGATCGACTGGAGTATATACAGCAGCTGGAATACGGTGAGTCTTATTCTGTGGGGTGGGATTTTTCTGCTGTTTGTTCTGCTGCTGATTATCCGTCCCCGGGTCATGAAGGGAACTGTCTATGCCCTGCTGGCACTGATTTTCTGCTCAGAGCTGGTGGTTGGTATCGTTGATATCGCGACTGCGAAACATGAAAACAGGCGTATCGGTACCTATTTCACCCAGGAAGGTCTGTTCGAAACCTCGTCAGCCGGAAACGTTGTCGTGCTGGTGACGGACACGTTCGAAGCCACCTATATGAACGAGATCCTCGAAAAATACCCGGAAGTCAGAGACCTGCTACCGGACGTGACTTATTACGACAATACGGCAGGTATCTCGGTTTTCACCTATTTCAGCTATCCGAAGATCCTGACCGGACAGGATTTCCCGCTGGGCAAAACCTTTGTCGAAGGCGCGGCTTATGCCTTTGAAACAGAAACCCTGATCAGCGACATCGCTGAAAAAGGCTGGGACATCGGCTACTACACCGAATTTGCCCCGACTGCGAACGTGAAGGACAAGATCATCAGTTATGGCGAAGAAGAGCTTCATCCGAACCGCCAGGCACGGATCGACATCACAAAATACCTGATTAAAGGTGCGCTGTTCCGCAGCCTGCCTCAGATGCTGAAGCCCCGCATGGCAGTTTCCACCCTTGACTTTGAATACGCCAAGTTCAACCTGGAAGGTGCGGAAGCACCTTACATCATCAACGACGGCGTTTACTTCGAAAACCTGGCGGCGAAAGGCCTGACAAAAGTTGATGGCAGGCCGCGCTTTAACGTGACCGAGCTTTTCGGTGTCCATGAGCCCTGTACCCCGAACCTTGAACTCTACTCTATGGATGAGTGGAACAGCCTGACATTGCGGGAGCAGCAGCTGGCTACCGGATACACCCAACTGCGGATTCTTCGGAATTACCTTGACAAGCTGAAAGAAGCCGGCACCTATGACGATACCACCGTCATCATGTTCGCCGACCACGGCCGGGAGAACCGTTTTTATCCGATGTGCCTTGTCAAAGAAGCAGGACGGAAGGCGGACGGATTCAGGATTGATCATACCGAAATCTCCCTGCAGGAGGATTATCCGGATCTGATCCTTTCCATTATGGACGGAGAATCCTTCTCTGATGTTGTCACAGCCGCTGCGAACAGTGGCCGAAAGCGTACCGGTCTGGACTTTCGGGCGCCGACGTTCGGTGAACGCGTTTTCTCCCGCTCGGAAGTAGAAATAATCGGCGTTCCAGACAATTGGAAGAATTGTGTGATCCGGCAAGATGAATTTGCACTGGACGATCATTTCCCCGGCCGCTGTGTATTGAACACGCCCTTTGTGAGAGGAACAAAGGTCAGCGGAAACAACGTGGCGGTATACGGCATTGAGGATGGTGCCATTCCTGGTCACAGCGTTGTGTTCGATGCGTTTTTCAGCAAAGCGGAAAGCCGAAGTCTGGTGCTCAAAGCAAGGGTTAATAACATTACCGATGCGACACAGATTATCGAATTCACCCTGAACGGTGAACAATTTGCAGAACCGATTGTTCTTGAAGTCGATTCCGGCCCTACCGAGATTTCCATTCCTCTGCCGGAGATTGCAGCTGACCGACTGACCATCCAGCTCGACTTTCCCGAAGCTGCCAGGGTCTATAATCTCGGCTGGAGCACTTACCACGGTGTTATCATCAGCGAAGCCGGGCTTTATACAAATGAAGCTGATTAAATTTTGACGGGAGCCCAGGAATACGGGTTTTCCCGGCATTTCAGCATAAAAAACCGGAAATCCATGCATTCAAGGGCTTAAACGAGCTCGATTTCAGGAGGACAAACCATTTGATCCCGGCTATTCTCTTTTTTCTGGTTCTCAGTGCACCGCCCCTTTTCCTGTCTGTATATCATGGGAAGCGCTTCGAGGAAACCATTTCCCTGACGACGGGCAGTCTGATCCTGTTCATGTACCTTTGCGGGATTTTCGGTCTCCTGAAGGTCAGTGTATTTCTTATCCTCGGGATTGCCCTTTCCCTCCTGATTCTTTCGGCCTGTCGGGTTTTCAAAACAAAAAACGTGGTGAAATCTCTCGCATCTTTTGCGACCCCGGCTGCCCTGGCTTTTTTTCTGATTTATATCTTCCTGCTTTACGCCCACTACGAGCGCCTGCTTCACGAATACGACGAGTTTACCCACTGGGGCGATGTTGTCAAGGCCATGGCCTATATCGATGATTTTTCCACAAGCCCGCTGTCCCATTCATACTTCCAGAACTATGTGCCGGGCATGGCCCTTTTCCAGTATCTCTTCGAAAAACTGGCTATGATTCTTCCGGGCGGGATTTTCGTTGATTGGCGTCTCTACTTTGCCTACCACCTGCTGGCAGTGATTTTTCTGCTGCCGTTCCTGACGGTACAAAAATGGCGGTACTTCCTTCCGGCGTTTTTGCTGATCCTCTTCATTGCGGTAGCCCCTTCGTTCTTTGACTCGGAAGGTCAGTACCTGACCTCCATTTATGTGGACGGGTTTCTGGGTCTCCTGGCCGGCACGGGCTTTGCAACGCTCTTCCTTCAAAAAGGTGACCCGTGGAAAACCGCGCATATGCTTGTGATCTGCGCGCTGCTCGTCCTGACCAAAGACGTTGGGTTGTTGTTTGCCATTGTGCTTGGCGTCGCATTTCTGCTGACAGAAATGCAACGAAACCGTAAAACTCCCCGGAAACTGATTCCTCCCGCGATTCTGACTGTTGCTGCGGTGGCATTGCCGAAGATTTTCTGGGAAATCAGCATTCAGGTGAACCACGCGACAATGATGAAATTCCGGCGTCCGATCAAATTCGACGTTCTGTTTCGCGTGATTACCGGACAGGAAACGACGGGCTATGAAGCAGAGGTTGCCGCTGCGTGCGTCGACCGGCTTTGGACCGGAATTGTCGGATTTCACGGACCGTTTGAGGTGAAAACGGTTTATCCGCTGCTGGTGGCGATACTGATCGGGTTGCTGTGGCTTGCGTGGGCTTGTTGGAAAAAACTGGATCCGGAGGGAAAGCCCCGGTACAGGATCGCGGTCTGGGGAATGGTTATCACGCTGGTGCTCTATTGTCTGGGTATGCCACTGCTGTATATGTTTAAGCTGGATTCCGATACGCTTGTCAGCTTTGAGAGATATATGGGCATTGTACTGGTCAGCATGATCGTGATGATATTCCTGCTGTTTGCCGTGTGGATGCAGGAGAGACCGAAGCGGATGATCGCCGGTGTGGCTGCCGGGGTCATGATCAGCCTGATGACGCTGAACCCGGTGCTCATGGAGAAATATCTGAACCGGACGTCCATCGGCGACCAGTATTTTGTCCAAGGCTTCTACGAGCAGTTCGTGTGGGCCATGAACGATATTGCGGATGGGGAGGAAAAGCATGTCTGGATTATTGCCCAGGAATCTGCCGGCTCCGAATTCTGGACGATCCGCTACGGGATCCGTCCCAGCAACGGTCAGGTGAACGTGGGCTTCAGTATTTCCGACCACACCCAGTCTCTCTATCCAGGGGACATATGGACCCTGCTGATTCCCACAGAGGAATGGCGCGAAAAGCTGAAAGACTATGATTACGTTATGATCTGGCGAACCGACGACATCTTCATCGAAGATTACAGCTCTCTGTTCGCAAATCCAGACGATATTGAAGACAAATCCATCTTTGCCGTCAACCATGAAACCGATCTGCTTGAGAGAGTTTACTGACGGAGGAGGAAGTGTGAAACAGTCCTTCTGAATCTGACTCCGGTTCACAGAAGATCATCCTGCCCTTTGGCTATGAAACACCATCCACGGAGGTTATATCTTTGAAAAAATATATTCGCATCATGCGCCTGGATCACTGGATTAAGCAACTTTTTATTCTCCCCGGCCTGGTTGCGTCCCTCTTTCTGACAAACACATCCCTCAGCTGGGACCTGGCCGGGAAGCTTTGCGCCGGCTTCTTCGCCACCTGCTTCATTGCTTCTGCGAACTATGTTATCAACGAATGGCTGGATGCAGAATTTGACAAATATCATCCGACGAAGAAATACCGCAGTGTGGTTTCCGAAGGCGTCAGCGGAAAGATTGTCTGGGCCCTGTGGGCCTGTCTGTCCCTGGCGGGTTTTGGAGTTTCGCTGCTGGTCAACATCCCGTTCCTGTGCATGAGTGTATGGCTGTGGCTGATGGGCCTTCTCTACAACGTGAAGCCCATCCGCACCAAGGATGTTCCGTACCTTGATGTGCTGAGTGAATCCATCAACAATGCTATTCGCCTGCTGATGGGATGGTTTATTGCCTCCGGAACGACGATCCCGCCGTCCAGCCTCCTGCTGGGCTATTGGATGGCCGGGGCATTCCTCATGGCGACCAAACGCTTCGCGGAATACCGGATGATCGGAAACAAAGAAGTGGCAGGGCTGTATCGGAAATCCTTCAAATACTATACGGAGCAATCCCTGCTTATTTCCGCGTTCTTCTACGCCATGTGCTCCGTGTTTTTCCTGGGCACCTTCCTGATTAAATATCGGATTGAACTGGTTCTGCTGATGCCGTTCCTGATCGGTCTTTATGGCTATTATTTCCATCTGTCCTTTGCCCAGGATTCTGCGGTTCAGAAACCCGAAAAGCTCTTCCATGAAAAGGGCCTCATGCTGTATCTGATGGTGTTTATCGTTCTCTTTATCCTTTTGATGACAATAGACATCCCGGGACTGAATATCCTGACGGACAGCAAGATTCTGCCTATTCCCGGTGCTGCCTGAAGGAGGATTATAATCTGATGCGCAAAGGACTCATCCGAACACTGCAGATCGTCCTGATCCCGGTTGCCTGCGGGATTGTCGGTATGATCCTGTTGATGCTCAGTTTTCTTCTGCCTACAGACGCAATTCGGGAGCATGTTGAGGCTTCTGTTGACCAGTTGTATGACGAAGGGGTCTATCACTCAATTACTCCAAAACTTTCCGGAACCCAGCTGGATAACTATACGGAAGCCCTGTATCTGAACCAGGCACTGGTGAGTACAAAAGACGCTACCCTGATGGACTGCGTGCTGGAAGGATACCAGTTTGAACCGCTTTCAACTGGCGAATATCAGGATCCGATTATCAAACTGAAATCGGTCGTCGAAGATTCAGAATCTGCCGTCCTGACTCCCGAAAACAAGCGATTCTTCAACGGCTATATTATCGTCATGAAGATCCTGCTTCAACTGACCCACTATTCTGGTATCCGCCAGATCAACCTCTATGTGGGTTTGTTTCTGCTCCTGATGCTGTTGTGGAGGATGCTGAAGCGAAACCTGAAGCAGTATGTCATCGCGGTGATTCTTTCCCTGTTGCTGATTCACCCGGTGACAATGGCATTGAATATGGCATCCTTCGGGTTCTTTGTCTGTATGCTGGTACCCTGTATTCTGATGCTTTGGATGAAAAAGGGAGCATTGGAAAAACAGGCCTGGCTTCTCTTTGGGATTACCGGCGCGGCTACCTATTTCTTCAACATGAACTACATCCAGCTGCTTTCCTTTGGCGTGCCGTTGATCTTCTATTTCCTGATTACTGGCGTTCCCGGAAAACCGTTGAAGTTCCTGGGCAAACTGGCAGAGGTCTTCCTTGCATGGATGGCCGGGCTTATCGGCATGATGGTTTTTAAATGGGTCGTTTATGCGATTTTGAAGGATCCAAAAGTCTTCAGCGAAATGCTTGATCAGTTCTTCTTCCGCGCCGGCCTCAGCGAAGGTACGCGCTTCGATGCGATTATGCGGAATGTGGACATTGCTTTTGAAAACAAATGGTGGAACCTGCTGGAGATCCTTTTCATAGTATATACGTTTATCAAAAAAATCCGAAAAAAGGAAAAATTCATCTTTTCCTTCTCTGAGGCCCTGCTGCTTCTGGTCATGATTCTTCTCCCGATTGGCCGATATTTCATTCTCTCAAACCATGTCCTGATTCACGCATGGACTACTTATCGCCTTTTGATGATTCCGATGCTTGCTTTCAACTTCTGGGTTACACGTACCGAATCTGTTTGAACCGGTTTTGTTCCATAACTGACCAAGTTGCTACTACGGAACACAGGTTTTTCGGTGTTTCAGCAAAAAAATGCGTCGAAAAGTCTGTGCTCTGCAGATTTCAAGCAAAAAACCCGGTTATGAAACACACCCATGTTAATATGACAAGCAGGGCCGGTTCATTTCCGAACCGGCCCTATCTTTTACCTATCCTGAAACTTGACCTTCCCTGACTTATTCAAACCGGCTCCAGTTTTCAATTTTTCGCCAGTCATTATTTCTCAGCACAAAGAGCTCTGCCTGCGAGCCCACGAAAAAGCTGTTTCCGGCGGCGTCAAAGTCGCTTGAAATATTGACAGTGGTGACAACCTGCTCTTCCTTCTGCTTGTCTGCATCCGTCACTGTGGCTCCAGTTGCCGGATTGACAGGATTATCCACCAGCCCGCTGAAAGCCAGCGTCGGTGTATCCGCGTTGGTCATAAACGCATCACTGAAACAAAACGCACCCCGGCTGTCAAAATCCTTGACCATAAGCAGTGGATTGAAAGCTGCTGTATCCTGTGTCATTTCTTCTGACACCATTCCGGGATATCCCATGGCCACCCCGTGATCTGCCACAATGATAATCCGGGTATTATCGTACACTTCCTGATCCTTCAGGCAGTCCAGCCATTTCCCGATCAGCAGCATTGCAGCCATGTTCACATCATAATGGGACTTCTGTTTGTCTGTGGACAGTTGGATTTCGCTTCCATCTGTTGCGAAGCGAGAAGGATGCGCCAGATCAAAGTCTGTATTATCCACCGTATCTGCCGGCTCATAAGCAGGTTTCTGAAGAATCTGTGGTTCGTGGGTTAAATCACTGACCATCATCAGGAAAGTATTCCGGCCTTCATTCTGTACTGCTGTCATCTCCGGGAGACTGGCCATCATCTGGTATGCATCGTTGGAAATGAAATCATGCAGAACGTTGTCTGTCTTATTGTAATTTCCGCTGTCGTACAACTTTGAGTGAAGCAGGACAGGAGAAACCCGGAAAAAACTGTAGGCAAAGAGATTCCTTTCCCGGATACGGTTTCTTTCTGCGATGCCTGTTGCACTCTCATCCGCATCGCTGCCTTCCCAGGCACCCTTAGTAATGAAAGTCCGGATCTCCGGATAATCGTCATAAATCGTCAGATCCGGAATAATCAGGGAGTAGTTCGCGTACGGCGGATCGCATACCGTGACTTCGTATCCGTTTTCCAGAAAGTTCAGCGGCATCAGCCGGAGGGCTTCGTTTTGCTTTTCCAGCATAGACGTGTCTGCGCGCGCCATCA
>Ga0265298_10005980_pt1 | contig 15133 bp, 8 predicted proteins | sample AusTroGonzalo_MG_3_FD_193486 | JGI IMG/M metagenome (GOLD analysis project Ga0265298, IMG submission 193486) | Bovine rumen microbial communities from tropical cattle in Woodstock, Queensland, Australia - Gonzalo_01 | ecosystem: Host-associated > Mammals > Digestive system > Stomach > Rumen ... | reverse complement strand
GAAGTGCCGTTTACGGCTGCTCTCCGCGGGGTCGTGCTTGTGTTCGTGCTTATGCTCGTGTTCCTGTATATCCTCTTCGTGGATCTGCATCTCATCGCAGGTCTTGAGGGCGTAAGGTTTCAGGCCTAGTTTCGGGCCGACGTAGTCGATCAGCACGCCGACTATGATGCCGATGACCAGGATCAGCGCGGAGATCATGAGCGCCTTGCCCGGGAACAGTGTCAGCATGACGAAGGATTCGTCGCCCGACGTAGCGATCAGCATGGCCACCAGGGCGCCGAAGCTGATCATGCCGTGCGAGAAAAGCGACACGGAGGCGAAGCCGCCAATGCAGCCAGGAATCCAGCCCAGGAGGGCAGACACGACGATTTGCCCGAATTTCGACTGACGGAGCCGGCTGAAAAAGCGGCCGCCAGACGAAATATTCAAACTCTCGATCATCATCATCATCATCACCACCATGCCGGTGATGAGCACCGCTGCCCGAAGGGCATCCAACAGAATATCGGCTATGTCCATAATCAGCCGCAAATATACAATATTATTTAATTGACTTGTGCATAGTGGTGAGGGGTATATTGCTTCGGCGAACGTGGCCGCCCGTGGCCCATGAACGGGAGGGGCCCAAAGCCTTGGCTTTGGGAGGGACGAGGAGCGTAGCGACGAAGGTGAGAAGAAGCAATATACCCCGAACCCGGAGCACAAGGATTACCCTTGACCTTGAGAGGGAGGTGTGATAAAGCCGTCTGCGGGGTTCCAGGCAGTGTGCTTCAGCGTGCGGACAAAATAACGGCCGTTGCTGCGCACGTAGAGCGTCTGGCCGGAGAAGCATAGTGCATCGATGCAGCGGGAAGGGAGGGTGAGGATGGCCCGTACACGGCCGTTCTGGTCGCAGACCTGCACGCCGAAGGGCGTGGCGACGTAGAGATTGCCTAGCGTGTCGAACGCCATGTCTTTGGCGATGGCGCCACTCAATGTGTGGTTGTCGGGGTTATGCAGCCAGTAAAACTGCTCGCTGGCCGAACGTTTGCCGTCAGGGCCCACCAGGGCGCAAAGCAGCCAGTTCGAGTTGGGCTCCGCCGAGACTTCCAACTTGCCCGAAGGATAGCGCAGCGTAGTGACAGGATGCTCCAGGCGCTTGCGAACATCCTTCGGTACATCCTGGCGCGCTTTCTCCTGCCAGGAGGCTTCGCGTTCATCGCCCTTGCCAAGAAGAGACTGCAGCATGTCGTTGCGCGATTCTCCGGCCTGTACAGGCGCCGGCCATCCTTTCCAGAGCCAGCGCATGGCGTCAGGGAACATCTTCGTGCCGTGCCAGATGCTGTGGCCGCCGCGGTCCCAGTGGGCCATTAGTTCGTATCCCGCGAAATCCAGTGCCGATTCCATGAGCTGGTTCTGCTCCCACCATTCGCCGAAGAGCGGATTCCACGCGTCTTTCAGGCCGTCTTGCAGAAAGATGCGCAAGGGCTTGGGTTCGCACTTGCGGATATACGCAGGATAGTCGTTGCCACCCCGCATGGCCACGTAGGTGCCAACGGAGCTGTAAACGCGGTGAAAGAGGTCAGGTCGCTCCCAGGCTGCCGTGAAGGCGCAGATGCCGCTGCTGCTGGCGCCGGTGATGGCGCGGTCGTCGGGATTGTGCGACAGGCGGATGTGGCGTCCGTCGGGGGTGACGAGACTCTCGACCATGGGCAGGATCTCGGTTTCGAGGAAACGGGCGAAGGTGCCGTCGGTACGGTCGAACTCGTTGCTGCGGTTGTAGCGCAGAACATTGCCTTCAGCATCATACGAGACGCCAGGCTGGACGAAGACGCCGATGGTGACGGGCATCTGCCCGGCGGCGATGAGGTTGTCGAGCACGGTGGTGGCGTTAAACAGGATGCCGTCGAGGCCGACGAGCAGGCAGGCGGGCGTGGTGCCGTCGTACTGCACGGGGACATAGACTTTCCATTCGCGGCGTGTCTCGGGGTAAATCTGCGAGTTGGTCCATTCCCCTTCGAGGATCAAGCCCTTGAGGTAATCGGCCACAGGCTTGAAAGCCGGATCGTCAGGATATTGCGCGTTATGGCGCAGTTCCTGCGCTCCTGAAGGGAATGATAATATAAGGAGAAAAAGAATCGATATGAAATATTTCATAATCAGAAGTTTGTGCTTATGCGCAAGGTGCGGGTGGGAGCTTGCTTCGAAGACCCTAGCCACCCGCGGCTGATAGCGGGAGGGGCCCATGCGCAGCATGGGAGGGAGACGCGAAGCGTCGGTCTGAGAAGCAACTCCCAGAGCACCGAAGCATAAACTATAGTTCTTTAATATAGCATCTGGCGCGTTTGTGGAGACGCGTTTCGAAACGGTTCCACATGTTCTGGACGCTGCTGTTTTCTTCCAGTTCGCGTGTCGTCTCCAGGTATTTGATGCCGTACCGCGTGATAGCCGGAGCAACTTTGTCGAAAATCAAGGCGTTGAGGCCCTTGCCCTGGTAGCCCTGCGCAATGCCGATCAGCAGAAGGTCGAGTGTGTCGTTATGCTTGATGGCATGGAGGATATGGCGCCATCCGAAGGGGAAGAGTTTGCCATGACATTTCTGCAAGGCTTTCGAAAGGGAGGGCATGGCGATGCCGAAGGCCACCACCTCGTCCTGCTCGTTGAGGATGATCGAGACGAAGTCGGTGTTGAGGTTCGGCACGAACTGCTTGATCAGGTCGTCGACCTGACCTTTGGAGAGTTCGGAGAATCCGTGGATGTTGCGATAGGTTTCGTTGAGCACCCGCGTGCATTGCGGGAAGTACGACACCATCTGCTCCTTTGAATGAATGTCTGCCTGGTGCAGATGGTAGCGGGTGGAGATCAGCTTGGCCGGACGGCTGAACCATTCTTCGATGTTATCGGGCATCTTCACACTGTATTCCACCCAGTCGGTGTCCTTGACGTAGCCGCGTCGCAGCAGCTGGGGCTCGTAATAGGGGAAATTGTATTTGCCGTAGGCGGTGGGCAGTTCGTCGAAGCCCATCACCAGCACGCCCGACGTGTCGAATTCGAGAAAGCCCAGCGGACCGTTCATCTTCTTCATTCCCTTCTCACGTGCCCATGCTTCCACGGTATCGAAGAGCGCATCCACGACATCGTTGTCATCGACAAAGTCCATGAAACCAAAGCGGGCGAAGTCCGTACCGGTCTTCTCGTTGTACTGGCGGTTGATGATGCCGGCGATGCGGCCCACGATGCGCCCCCGTTCATCGAGCGCGAGCCAGTATTTTCCCTCGCAGAACTCGAAAGCATGGTTTTTCCGCTGGTCTAGCGCATCGAGATCGCCTTTTTCGAGCGTGGGGACATAGTAGGGATTGTCCTTGTACATCTCGTTCGGAAAATGGACGAACTGCTTGCGCTGTTTTTGCGTCGTTACTTCTTGGATCGTTACTCTCATAGGTATGTTGCTTATTTTTCTTTTTTCTTGTCTTCGCGCAGGGCCGCGCCGGTATAGGTGTCGGCATGCGCCAGGTCTTCGGGTGTGCCCTCAAACACCACTTGTCCGCCCGCTTCACCAGCATCCGGTCCCAGGTCGATCACCCAGTCAGCCGCGCGGATCACGTCGAGGTTGTGTTCCACCACCACAATGGAATGCCCCCGGTCGACCAGCGCCGCGAAAGCGGTCAGCAGCTTCTCGATGTCGTGGAAGTGCAGGCCCGTGGTGGGCTCGTCGAAGATGAAGAGGATGGAGCCCTTGGCTTCAAAATCCTTGCCTAGGAACGAGGCTAGCTTGATGCGCTGGCTCTCGCCGCCGCTGAGCGAACTGCTGTTCTGGCCCAGTTGCAGGTACGAGAGACCCACATCCACCAGCGGCTGCAGCCGTTCGGCGATGCGGCGCGCCAGAGGCTCGGGTTGAGCGCTGAAGAAGGCGATGGCTTCTTCCACGCGCATGTCGAGGACGTCGCTGATGTCCTTGCCCTGATACTTCACCTCCAGGATGTCGCTCTGGAAGCGGCGTCCTCCGCAGGCCTCGCATACCATCTCGACGTCGGCCATGAACTGCATGGGGATGTGAATCACGCCTTCACCCAGACATTCGGGACAGCGGCCGCCGTCGATGTTGAACGAGAAATGCGAGTGTCCGTAGCCGTTCATCCGGGCGTAGGGCTGGTCGGCAAAGAGCTTGCGGATGTCGTCGTAGACCTTCAGGTAGGTGACGGGATTGGAGCGGGTGCTCTTGCCGATGGGGTTCTGGTCGATGTATTCGATGGATGAGATCTTGTTGAGGTCTCCCCGGAGTTCCCGGTAGATGCCGGGCTTGCTGCCGATCTGGTTGAGTTGGCGGTAGATGGCGGGGTAGAGGATGTCTCCCACCAGCGAGCTCTTGCCGCTGCCGCTAACGCCTGTGACCACGGTCAGGCAGCGCAGCGGGAACTTCACGTCGATGTTCTTGAGGTTGTTTTCCCGGGCTCCCGCCACCTCTACGGCATATTTCCAACTGCGTTTGCGGGCAGGGACGGGGATGTTGCGACGACCCGAAAGATAATCGAGCGTCAGCGAGCGCGCGCCGCTGGCGATGCCTTCGGCGATGGTGCCCTGGAAGACCACCTGGCCCCCGTTCGAACCGGCGTAGGGGCCGATGTCGATGAGCTGGTCAGCGGCATCGATGATGTGGCGGTCATGTTCGACCACGATGACTGTGTTGCCCAGGTCGCGCAGGCGCTGCAGGACTCCGATCAGTCGTTGTGTGTCGCGCTCGTGCAGGCCGATGCTGGGCTCGTCGAGGATGTACATGGAACCGACCAGGTTGTTGCCCAGCGAGCTGACCAGGTTGATGCGCTGGCTTTCACCACCGCTCAGGGTGTTCGACGGACGGCTCAGCGTGAGGTAACCCAGTCCCACCGACTCGATGTAACCCAGGCGGGAGCGGATCTCGCGCAGGGGCCGTTCGGCAATCGTACGGTCATATGCATCCAGTTCCAACTGGTCGAAGAACCGCGCCAGCTCGCTGATGGGCATGGTCATCAGTTCGTGGATGTTCTTGCCGCCGACCTTCACGTAGAGGGCTTCGGGGCGCAGGCGTGAGCCACCGCAGGCATGGCAGGTGGTCTTGCCCGAGTAGCGGCTGAGCATGTATTTGTACTGGATCTTGTAGCGTTGGCTCTCAACCCACTTGAAGAAGGGGTCGATGCCGGTGAAGTATTCGTTGCCGCGCCACAGGATCTCTTTCTGTTCGGGAGTGAGTTCGATGTAGGGTTTGTGGATGGGGAAATCGAACTTGTAGGCGTTCATCACCAGCTCATCGTTGAGCTGCTTCATCATCTCGCCGCGCCAACAGGCAATGGCGCCCTGATAGACACTCAGGGTGGGGTCGGGGACCACAAGCGCCTCGTCGATGCCGATGGTCTTGCCGTAGCCGCCGCATACGGGGCAGGCGCCCAGCGGGCTGTTGTAGCTGAACAGGTGTTCGCTGGGCTCTTCGAAGCGCATGCCGTCGGCTTCGAAGAGGTTGGAGAAATTGCGGGCGCCGGCCTGCTCGTTCCAGACGCACAGGTAGCCACCGCCCTGAGCGAAGGCGGTCTGTGCGGAGTCGAGGGCCCGGCTTACGGTATCCTCGTCACGGGCCACGGTGAGACGGTCGACCAGCAGCAGCCATTCTTCCTGGAAATCATCCATGTGCTGCAGGGCTTCGTCCATCTTGGCGATACGTCCGTCGCGCGTGGCCAGGCGCGAATAGCCTTCTTCCTTGAGGCTCAGGATCTTTTCGGTCCGACTGCCATCCTGCCAGTGGATGTCGGCCAGCAGCAGGGCCGTGGAGCCTTCCGGCAGTGCAGTGAGATAATCCACGACGTTGCGGGCGGTGTCGCAGCGTACCTCCCGGCCGGAGATGGGCGAGTATGTCTTGCCGATGCGGGCGAAGAGCAGGCGCAGGTGGTCGTAGATTTCCGTGTTGGTTCCCACCGTGGAGCGGGGGTTGCGGGTGTTGACTTTCTGCTCGATGGCGATGGCAGGCGGAATACCGGAGATCATGTCCACATCGGGCTTGCTCATGCGGCCCAGGAACTGGCGGGCGAAGGAGGAGAGGCTTTCGGCAAAACGACGCTGGCCTTCGGCAAACAGCGTGTCGAAGGCAAGCGAACTCTTGCCGCTGCCCGAGATGCCGGTGATCACCACCAGCTTCCCGAGCGGAATGTCCAGGTCGACATTCTGCAGGTTGTTGACCCTAGCGCCTCTTATGTGTATCTCCTTTGTCTCCATCTTTCTGTTTGGGTGCCCAGCTGACTTCAATGACGCGGTAAGGATAGTTCTCGTGCAGGCGCGTCGCATTCGGGCAGTTCTCCCGGTGTATCTTGATGCCGTCGCGGATGGTCAGGAATCCGAATATCGGATCTCCATAGGCCGGCGTGCAGCATTTGGCAGGTTTGAGTTCAACGCCCTTGAGCTTGCGGTCGATCATGAAGTCGCCGCTGGCGGTACTGGCCTTTCCGGCCTGGACGTTTTCGGTCTTGGTTTCGGCAGCCGTCTCGGTCTCCAGCTGGTGGGTCAGGAATTCCTTGACGATGGCCACGTCAAGCTGCCCGTTGCCGATGGCTCCGAAAAACTCGTTCAGCGTATTGAACTTGTTTTTCCGGGCCAGGCGGAATAGGTCGGCATCGGAGATCACGAGCTTCCAGTTCTTGAGCCGGCGGGCCAGCAACTCCTTACCGATGGCCGCGCGGGCGTTCTCCTCTTCCTTGAGCTTCTGCTTGATCTTGCTGCGGGCTTTCGAGGATACCACGAAATTCAGCCAGTCGGCGGTCGGCTTCTGGTTCTTGCTGCTGATGATTTCCACCACATCGCCGGTATGGAGCTTCTCGCGGATCGAGCACATCTTGCCATTGATGCGGGCGCCGGTGCAGCGCAGGCCCAGGTTGCTGTGGATCTCGAAAGCGAAGTCGAGTACGCAGCTGCCGGCATGAAGCTGGCGCAGGTCGCCGGTAGGCGTGTAGACCAGCAGTTCATCGAGGGACAGGGCGGCGTGTTCGTATTTTTCTTCCTCATCGCTCTGCATCAGCTCGCGTACCTGGTTGAGCCAGTCGGTCAGGCGGTCACCGCCGCTGCCCTTGATGCCCTTGTACGACCAGTGGGCAGCCTGACCTTTTTCAGCGATGTCGTCCATGCGCCTGGTACGGATCTGCACCTCCACAGGCAGCCCTTCCTTGGTCTGCACGGTGGTGTGGAGCGACTCGTAGCCGTTGTCGCGCGGCTTGGAAATCCAGTCACGCAGGCGCCGTGTATCCGGGGTATATTCTTCGGTCACCAGGGAATACACTTTCCAGCAGAGGGCTTCTTCCTTGGCGTGGTCGGGTTCGCAGTCGATGATGAAGCGCATGGCGAAGAGATCGTACACTTTGTCGAAGGTGATCTGCTGCGTCTGCATCTTCTTCCAGATAGAATACGGGCTCTTGGTCCGGGCCTTGAGGATGTAGCGGATGCCTTCCTTGTCGAGTTTTTCCCGCAGCGGGTTGATGAAGCGCTCCACGAGGGCTTCCCGCTGGGGCTCGGTCTCCTTGATTCTACGGACAATCTCTTTGTATCGCTCGGGCTCGGTATATTTGAGGAAGATGTCTTCCAGTTCGCTCTTGATGCGGTACAAGCCCAACTGGTGGGCGAGGGGGATGTAGAGCATCATCGTCTCCATGAGCTTCTTCGTCCGCTTGGCGGGCGGCAGGATGCTGATGGTGCGCATCACTTCGAGCCTGTCGGCTAGTTTGATCAGGATGACGCGCGGGTCGGTAGAGTAGGAGATGATGAGCTTGCGGTAGCGTTCCTCGTCGAGGTTCGTCTCCTGCAGCTGTACATTGGAGATGTTGTTGAGGCCTTCCACGATCTCGATGATGTCGTGGGGATACTCGGCGCGGAACGATTCAAGCAGCGGGGTCTTGTTGAGCTCGGATGCATGGTGGGCCTGGAAGCGGTTGGCTTCGTGGAGGAGGGTGGCGGTGGCGGCGTCAGCACGCAGGCCGATTTCCTTGCACACGATGTGGGCCACGCTGAGCGGGTGCTCGATGAACGGGCTGCTGTTGCTGCGCATCTTGCCCTGCAGGGCTTCGGCGGCCGCTTCATAAGCCGACAGCACCATCCTTTTCTCGCGCTCGGAGAAGTCGCTCAGGATCTCTTGCAGTTTTCTCGGTAACATCATCTCTTTCCGGCTAGGGTTTCCAATGCCCGCATCTCATCGCGCCAGCGCGCAGCGGAAGTAAAGTCCAGCTGTGCGGCGGCTGCCTCCATCTGCCGGCGGGCGGCTTCGATGGCTGTTTTCAGTTCTGCCGAGCTCATGCGGGCGATCACGGGGTCTTCCTCAAGGAAGCGTGCCCGGTCGTCCGAGGCGTCGGCGTATGTCTTCCGGCCCTGTACGGCGTTGTGGGCGGTGACGCCCACCTGGGTCGGCGTGATGCCGTGTTCCTGGTTGTAGGCCATCTGCTTGGCACGGCGGCGGTTGGTGCCGTCGATGGTGGCCTGCATTGATTCGGTGATCTTGTCCGCGTACATGATCACGCGACCGTTGACGTTGCGGGCTGCGCGGCCCGCGGTCTGGGTCAGGCTTCGGTCGGAGCGCAGGAAACCTTCCTTGTCGGCGTCGAGGATGGCCACAAGCGATACGGAGGGCAGGTCCAGGCCTTCGCGCAGGAGATTGACGCCCACCAGCACGTCGAAGCGACCGGCCTTGAAATCGTCCAGGATTTCCACGCGTTCCAGTGTGTCCACGTCGGAGTGGATATAACGGGTGCGAATGTCGAGTCGGGTCAGGTATTTCTCGAGTTCTTCGGCCATGCGCTTGGTCAGGGTGGTAACCAGTACGCGTTCGTCCTTCTCGGCGCGGAGCTGGATCTCTTCCAGCAGGTCGTCGATCTGTCCTTCAATGGGCCTTACTTCAATAGGAGGGTCCAGCAGACCGGTGGGCCGCACTACCTGCTCCACGACCTCGCCGCCAGTCTCTTCCAGCTCAAAGTCGCCCGGGGTGGCGCTCACATAGAGGCGCTGGCCCACGAGGGCCTGGAACTCGTCGAAGCGCAACGGACGGTTGTCTGCGGCTGCCGGGAGGCGGAAGCCATATTCGATCAGGGTCTGCTTGCGGCTGCGGTCTCCGCCCGACATGGCCCGGATCTGGGGAATGGTCACGTGGCTCTCGTCAATGAAGGTCAGGAAATCGTCGGGGAAGTAGTCCAGCAGGCAGAATGGCCGCATGCCAGCGCTGCGTCCGTCAAAGTAGCGTGAGTAGTTCTCAATGCCGGGGCAGTAGCCGACTTCCTTGATCATTTCAAGATCATATTCCACCCGGGTCTTGAGGCGCTTGGCCTCCAGATGCTTGCCGATCTCCTCGAAGTAGGCGCATTGGGCCATCATGTCGTCCTGGATGGTGGCGATGGCGCTGCGGGTGCGCTCCTTCGTGGTGACGAAGTTGTTGGCGGGGTATATGGATATCTCGTTCAGGAATTCGAGGGTTGCGCCGCTGACTGGGTCGATGGTTTCGATGGTCTCGATCTCGTCGCCGAAAAACACGACGCGGCAGCCGTAGTCGCCGTATGCCAGAAAGATGTCTACGCTGTCGCCTTTCACGCGGAAAGTGCCGCGTTTGAATTCGGCTTCGTTGCGGGAATATAAAGCGTCGACGAGGCTATAGAGGAACTTCTGACGGCTGAGTTTCTGGCCGCATTCCACGTGAACGGTGGTCTCGTGGAAGTCATCAGGGTTGCCGATGCCGTAGAGGCAGGACACCGACGACACGACGACGACGTCGCGGCGGCCGGAGAGCAGGGCGGAGGAGGTGCTGAGACGGAGTTTCTCAATCTCGTCGTTGATGCTCAGGTCTTTCTCGATATACGTATCGGTGGTCGGAAGATAGGCTTCGGGCTGGTAATAGTCGTAGTAGGAAACGAAGTACTCGACGAGGTTCTTGGGGAAGAAGGCTTTGAACTCACTGTACAATTGGGCGGCGAGGGTCTTGTTGTGGCTGAGGATCAGCGTAGGCCGGTTCAGCTCCGCGATGACGTTGGCCATCGTGAAGGTCTTGCCCGAGCCGGTGACGCCCATGAGTGTGGTCGCAGCATTCCCTTCGCGGATCGACGCTACGATCTGCCTGATGGCCTCCGGCTGGTCTCCGGTCGGCCTGTACGGTGCTGTCAGTTCAAAGTTCATATTATCTCGCTCGTGTGCTGGTTCGCAGGGTATGCCTTGTCCAACCACCCTCCCACTTCGTGGGCCCCTCCCACTGGGGCGTGGGCGCCATGTTTCCCAAGGCATACCCTGTCTCACTGACCGCACACTTCGCTTGGGTAAACAATGACTGATGCTTGCGCGTCAAGGCGCGGGTGGGATATTGCCTGGAGGACCCTAGCCACCCGCGGCTGATAGCGGGAGGGGCCCATGCGCAGCATGGGAGGGAGACGCGAAGCGTCGGTCCGACAGGCAATGCCCAGAGCGCCAGCGCAAGCATTATTTCTTACCTTTCTTTTTAGTTGTTGTTCGTCCTGTTGCTATCGAAACTTGTTCGAGGTAGTCTTCGAGGCCGGCGACGATCTTTTCGGCGATCTTTTTATGGTTGTCCGGGACGGCCAGGATTTCTTCGTCGGGGAGGCTGCTCATGAAGAGGCATTCGACGAGGGCGTTCGGGTATTCCGTCGGGGCGTTGAGCGAGAAGTTGAAGTTGCCGGTCAGGCCGTAGCAGGGAACGTTCAGTTCGAGCATGTGCTTGAGCAGCGTAGCAGCCAGGTCGCGGTTTGTGATGTGCTTGAAGTAGGTGCTTGTGCCCATCGCAGAGAGGGGTGAGCCGCCGGCGTTGTTGTGGACCGAGACCATCAGGTCAATATTGGCGTCGCGGAAAACCTTCTTGCGCTCAGTCATGGTCATATCACGGTCGTCCGTACGGCTGAGCACGACGTTGGCGCCTTTCTTCTGCAGCAGTTTCTGGACCTCATGGACGATGCTCAGGTTGACGTCGCTCTCTTTCAATCCCGTGTTGCTCACCGCGCCGGAGGCGCTGCCACCGTGGCCGGCATCGACACCGATGGTCATGCCTTTGAGCGTCAAGTTTTTCGGCGTGTGCTTTACTTCGATCTGCAGCACGTTTCCGTCGTAGTGTACGCTATATCCCCAGCAGTATTTTTCTTTCAACTTGATCACAAGTCGCAGCACGTCGCTGTCGACCTGCTGCACGTCGAGGTAATCCACCATACCCAATTCATTGTACTGGGTGATCCAGTTGCTGTTGTTCATGGCGCCGAACACGTCCACGTTGATGGTAGTCGGGTCGAGGGAAGTCCAGGCAGCGTAGGGGAGCTTCTCCGGGAGGGAGAGCCGGATGCGGTCGCATTCGCCAACGTTATTGAGGTTCATGCTGTTGGTGTTGACGATGCGGCTGCTCTTCGGGCAGAACTCAACGTCTTCCTGTTGGATGTAGGCGAAGCGGTTGGTGGCGAGCTGCACTTTGTAGAGTTCGCCGATGGCGCCCGTGACTTTCAGAACGATGCCCGGGTCCAGGTATCCCATCTTCGAGCCTCCGAGGCGGTCGCTGCCGGAGCCGTACTGGAGGTAGGCGCCTTCTTTCGTTGTGACATAGAAGAGGCGGTCTTCCAGTTGGGGCTCGGCTGTGGGCTGGCTGACGAGGCCGGTGCCGGGGCGGTAGAAGATATGGACTTCCTTGGTCTCGATCTCCTGGCCCTTGAAGAGGGTTACTTCGATGCGGTTGTCGCCTTCCACGAGCCGCAGCTGACGGCCGAAGGTGCCGGTCTTATAGACCTTGACTTGCTCGCCGTTGATGGCGGCAAGGTTGCCGGGATCGGTGAGACAGACCAGGTAGTAGCGGCTGTTGCTGACGGTGTCGTGGTTATACTGTGGAGACCGTTTGAACGTGATGTCGGCCGATGCGTCCGTCACTGCCGACATTAGCACTATTACTGTAAATAATATTTGCAAATATCTCATAATCAATAATTAAAAGTATCTATCATGATCACTGACGGCAACGAGGACGTTGCCGGCCTTAAAGGCCTGGTCAATTTCGGCTTCGCCGTTCGAGACAGAGCAGCGGCAGCTTTCGCGGCCGGTGACTTCGCGAACCTTCACCTTGCCAATCTTCTTGGCGGTGTCGATGCCGTTGATGTTGGAAACGTTGTAGATGAAGAACACGTCGCCTTTCGACACGTCCATGTCGCTGCCGCAGCTCAGGTAGAGTTCCTGCAGCTTGCCGCGCTTGTTGTATTCGCCGAGTTCGATGACAGAGGCTTTGAAACGGAAATTGTCGGTGACGAACGAACGGGCACGATAGGCGAAGTTCGAGATGGCGTCTTCTTCGGCGACGATCATCGTCGCGTTGCCGGAGTCGGTGTAACTCCAGCGAATCGGACCTTGGGTGGCCTGCGTCTCGCGGTCGAACAGGTAGATTTCAGCTTCGATGGTGCAGGTGTAATCGGTCTTGACCACCGGCTTGCCGTCCTTGTCCTTGCTCTGGTGCTCCACGGGGTGGCTGTTGAACTTGCTGATGTAGCAGGTCAGGTACCAGCGGGCTTCGGTAAAGCTGTTCATGATGGCGGCCACGCGGTTCAGGTCGTACGGCCGGCCGGTATTGGCATTGGCGAAACGGAACGAGGGATACACGATGTCGGCGCGGCCGAAGCCTTCCTGTTCCACATCGATGACGTTGATGCGCTTTTTGGCCAGTCCTTCCAGGACACATTGGCGTGCATACTGATACAGGCCGAGCGTCAGGTTCGGCACGGCTGTAAAGTTGTCGACGACAACGATTTCCCGTTCGGGGATGATGGGCGCTTCCTGGGCGGGCAGGGCAGTACCGGCGAGCAGCAGCACCATCAGCAATAGCAGTCTCTTCATGATCAATTCCTATAAAACCCTCAAAGATACGAAAAAAAGCGACACGCGGTTCTTTCAGAACCGGGATGCGGTTTCCTGAAGAAATTTGCCTAACTTTGAATCTCCAATGCAAATTCAAACTACCATGAGTTCATATCGACAATTCTTTTGTGTCCTGGCAGCGGCATTGTGCGCGCTGACGGCCTTTGCGCAGATGCCCGCCCGGCAGTGGCAGGCGCCCAGTGATCCCTCTTATGAAATGCGTGAAATCTCGTGCATGAGCGGCGGCAACCGCCTTTATGGCGAGGCTTTCATTCCGCGCTCGCCCGGGAAGCATCCGGCTGTGGTACTCTCGCATGGCTACAACGGCACGCACATGGGCTTTTATGCGATGGTCGATACGCTGGCTAAGCTGGGTTATGTGTGCTATTGCTACGACTTCGCCGGCGGATCTGTCCATAGCCGCAGCGAAGGCCGCACTGAGGAGATGACGCTCTTTACGGAGCGCCAGAATCTGCTGGATGTCATCGATATGGTCCGCAGTTGGGATTGTGTGGATCCTAAAAATGTCTTTTTGCTGGGCGAGAGCCAGGGCGGATGCGTGTCGGCCCTCACCGCCCCGTATGCCGCTGACAAGATCAATTCCATCGTGCTCGTGTTTCCTGCCTTATGCATTCCGGACGACGGATTCGCGCTCTTCCCGACGCGCGAGAACGTCCCGGACACCGTCACGATCATGGGGATGCGTCTAGGCCGTGTCTTTTATGAGCCGTTTTATGACGATTTCGACATCTATAAGGAGATAGCCGGCTATCAGGGCGACGTGCTCATCATCCACGGCACCGAGGACAGCCTGGTCAAGCCGGAGTATGCAGCCAAGGCTTCCAATGTCTACGACCGCTGCGAGCTCCACCTGATTTTCGGCGCCGGCCATGGCTTTTGGAAGCCGGAGCACCGTACGCTATATTACAGCTACGTGCTCGATTTCCTCACCCGGCAAAAGCGCTAATCGGGCAGGCATTTCATGTACCGCAAGAACTCGGCGATGCGGTCGAGCCATGTGTAACTGCCGGTGCCGGGGGAAGCGCTCACTTGGAAGCAGTGATGACGGGTGGCCAGGGTGTGGAGTTCACTCTGGATGCCCATGGCGCGCATTTTCTCCCAGGTCTTGACAGACCCCATCGCGGAGTAGCCGTCAGCGTCACCATGGATGAACAACATAGGCGCGGTCGCGGGGTCGAAGGTGAATTCGGGGACGAGCCTGTCTGCATCGTCATTGCCTCCGTTCACGTTGTAGCCGTCCATGCCGTCGGTCAAGGCGTAGGCCGGGTAAATGCCGATGCCCCACTGTACGTTGCAGGGGAGGGTGTCGAGGCTGTCTATCGGAAGATAGGCGCGATGCCGGGAAGAAGTGACGCCCATCAGCGTAAGGTGCCCGCCCGCGGAGGAGCCCATGATGCCGATCTTCTCGGGGTCGAGTCCTTTTTCCGCAGCTTCGCTCCGGACAAGGCGGATGGCGCGCTGGAGGTCCTGCCATGCCGTCGTGTGCTTGGCCAGCCCCTCGGGACGCGGTGTGCGATATTTCATCGTAACCACAGTGATGCCCAGCGCGTTAAGGTACTTTCGTGCCGGGGTCACTTCGAAACTTTCTGGTCCATTGCCTTCATAGGAGCCGCCCGAGTAGATGACTTGGATGGCGTCGGTAGTACGCTGCTCCGGGATGTACCACTCGATATAGGGCGTGCACTGATGCTCCTGGGCGTCCGGCATCTGGCCTTCGGGCCAGACATTTTCCATGCTGTACAGGGTTGGAACGATATCTTCAGGGAAGCGGTCTGTCAGCGCCACCTCGGGCGTCACCGGGCCCATAAACCCCATCTGTGTCATGAACTCGACACCGCGTTCGAAGCCGAAGGCACCGTGCCCCATAGCGGGATAAAGATGCAGTTCAGCCGGAATGCCCATGCGGCGCAACTGTCTGTACACGAGCGTGGAGCCATTGGGGGAATAGGGGTCCTGGCCGCCGTGGTGCAGGCTCACCGGGCAAGTCTTCGCATCGAAGGGGAAGACGTTGCTGAGCGCCACGTCAGGCCCATAGCCTTCCCGCGTGGCGGGTGAGCCGCTTTGCGCATCGGTGGTCACGTAGGCCGGTGCGTTGACGATGGCCCAATTGATATGGCAGGAGATCGTGTCGCGGGCGTCAATCGGCCTGTACGTCTGTGTCAGCGAACCGGTGGCCAGCAACAGCGCCAGGTGAGAGCCGGCGGACATAGAGATGACGCCGATCTTCTCAGGATCGAAACCCCGGCGGGCCGCCTCGCTG